>OIWU01000141.1_pt1 | contig 99251 bp, 88 predicted proteins | sample 1587711 | NCBI WGS metagenome assembly OIWU01 (sample SAMEA3888909, study PRJEB22519) | human gut metagenome | biome: human gut; feature: human-associated habitat; material: faeces | place: Denmark | collected 2010 | reverse complement strand
CTAATACAGACAAACCCGAACAGATAAATAGTTTGATAGAAGAATTTGTTGCAAATATTTAACAATAGACAACTTCCAGTTTGGAGGGATAAAAATAACGGTATAGCAATTAAGGAGGACGTATGAAAAAAGAAGATATTATGATTTGCAGTAACTCTACTCTTCGTAGGTTGAGGATACTCATACACTGAAATAAAATGGTGTCATGGAGGTAACGAGCATGAATCAATATGTGACAGGTGCAGTTATTAAGAAACTGCGTGAGGAAAACAACATGACACAAGTACAACTGGCAGATAAACTGTCGGTCAGTGCTAAGACAATTTCTAAATGGGAAACAGCCAAGGGATATCCGGACATCACACTATTAGAGCCAATTGCAGATGCCTTGTTTGTGTCAGTAACTGAACTTATTTCCGGTAATACAGTGATTAATTCCAATGTATCGGCCAATATGCTGCGTTCACATTTCTATGTGTGTCCTGTATGTGGGAATATCATTCACAGCATGGGAGAGGCTGTGCTTCAGTGTCATGGGCTGCAACTACAGCCGGAAGAAGCGGAGGAGACGGACGAACATCATAAAATCTTTGTAGAGCAGGTGGAAGATGAGTATTATGTGCAGATTGAGCATGATATGACAAAGCAGCATTATATTTCGTTTGTTGCGGCAGTTTCCTCAGATAGGTTACAGATGGTAAAGCTTTATCCACAGAGTAATGCAGAGGCGAGATTTAAAATGAATGGTGTCAGAAGAATCTATTTCTACTGCAATCGGAGTGGACTGTTCTATCTGGATGTAGTGAAAGGCATTGACGACCGAAGAAGCGGATATGATGATACTGAGGAAAGAAGGCAATTAGAGTCAGCCGCAAAGATTTTGTTTGGGTAATGGGGGGATTAGAATGGATCATATGACTGCAAAGGTAAGCGGTTTTGCAAGAGCTTACCATTATAAAAATAATAATGTTCACATTTTTACAGATAATATTGCTGAAAAACTGCTGGGGGATGATTACAATCAGATAGCAAAAAGTCTGTCTGATGGAATTGATTTTTTCTGTCCGGGATTTGAAGGAACGAGTGAAGATGGATTACGGTTTATTCTGGACAGGCAATTATCACCATCTGTATTAGGAAGAAGTGCATTTTGTGAGGATAAATTAGCAGATGCGATAGTGGATGGATGTAAACAGTATCTGGTGTTTGCCGCTGGTTATGATACCTATGCATTAAGGCGTGAAGATGAATCTATAACGGTGTTTGAACTTGATTACTCGCAGATGCTAAATGATAAGACAGAACGCATTCGGAAAGCACAGCTAATAACATCTGCTGTAGATGTACCATGTGATCTGGCAGATGCAACGTGGAAAGAAAAGCTCCTGGCAGCAGGGTATGGGAAGGAACAAAAAGCCTTTGGCAGTCTGTTAGGAATCAGTTACTATCTGGAAAAGGCAGATTTTGAGGATCTGCTTTGTGGAGTGAGTGAAATTATGGCGATTGGTTCAGCCATTTGTTTTGATTATCCATCTGTGGACGAAAGTGCTGAAACAAGAAAAACGCAGATGCTGGCAACGGCTGCCGGAGAACAGATGAAAGCACGCTATTCATATGAGGAGTTGGATAAGCCTTTGCAGAAGTATGGATTTGCACTGATAGAACATTTGAATGCAGAAAAAATGACAGATAGATATTTTAAGGAATACAATCAAGCAAATCCGAGATATAAGATGCAGTCGCCTATTGGTATTGGGTATGTATATGCTGTAAAAAGATAAGAAGTATCATTTTTTCTATCAGATGTTAGTGGAAAATCTGTCTTAAGTTTTAAGCACAGATGGGGAAGAAATATTTTGGATAAATACAAAGTAAAAGTCAACCCCAGAGCAATCCGTGAATTAGACCACATTTACGAATATATTGCAAATGAGAAATTGGCTCCTGAAAATGCCAAAGGGCAGGTAGACAGAATTAAGAATTACCATAGTTCCAACGAATCCTCCGTATCTATTCATATCTGCATATTATAGTAGAAGGATAGCTGTGAAGGCATCCTTCTATTTTACGATAGGAAGATTGGAGTGGTATTGTATATTGATATTTATTTTTGCAAAATGAATAATGTGTAAAAAGTGGGAATAGCATAATGACAGATGGGATAGACTATGTTAAAATGTGCCTATAAATCATATTGCCGAAAAATAAAAAAAATTTAAAAAGTGGGAATAGGAGATGGCGGCATGCAACTTATCGTAAGACAAAAGTATTTAGATGAATTGATTGAATTGTATGGAACACCAGATATAAAAGTTATTACAGGTATCAGGCGAAGTGGCAAATCAGTATTACTGCAGGAGTTTGTCACATACCTGCAGTCATTAGAGGAGCAGGTAAATATTGTAATGATAAACCTTCAGGAATTAGAGTATGATCATTTGTTAGAGTATCATGCATTGCATAAGTATATTCTGGAACAATACAAAGAGGGAATGACGAATGTTTTATTGATTGACGAGGTTCAGTTGTGTGCTCAGTTTGAGCTTGCAATCAATAGCATTTACACAAAAGGAATTTATGATATTTATATTACTGGTTCAAATGCATTTTTGCTAAGTTCAGATTTAGCAACACTTTTCACTGGAAGAACGATGGAAATAAAGGTGTATCCATTTTCTTTCGTGGAATATCTAACTTATTATGAAATTACAGATGGATATGAAGATGCCTTTGATCAGTATGTCCGGACTGGTGGTATGCCGGGAGCTTATGTATATAAGACTGAGGATAGACAGTATGACTATGTCGGAGATGTGTATGCAACCATTCTTATCAGAGACCTGGTTGAAAAGTATAAGATAAGAAATAAAGCAGAGTTTACCAATATATCTGAATTTATGATGGACAATATCGGTAACTTACTTTCTCCCAATAATATCAGCAAAACCTTAAAGAATGACCAAAGCGAGATAACCAGAAAGACGGTATCGAAATACATTGGCTATTTGGAAAATGCTTTTCTGTTCTATGAGGCAAAACGGTATGATTTAAAGGGGAAAAAATACCTAGCGAACAATAGCAAGTATTATCTTTGCGATTCATCATTCCGTTATGCAGTCAATGGTACACGTAACATGGATTTTGGAAGAGTTTATGAGAATATTGTTTATCTGGAGTTACGCAGAAGAGGATATGAGGTATATGTTGGCAAACTCTATAAAAGAGAAGTGGACTTTGTAGCTAAGAAACGTGAGGCACAAATATATATTCAGGTAAGCGATAATATTTCGGATGAAAAAACATTTGAAAGAGAATATTCGCCATTGCTTGCAATAAGAGATGCATATCCTAAGATGATAATTGCAAGGACACATCATGAAACTTATGATTATCAAGGTGTGCAAGTTGTGGACATTTGCAGATGGTTACGAGAATAGTATCATTTTGACAGGAGTTGCAATAGGGATGGGGAGTCTATGATTTGTAGCTGATGTGTGGTAAGATAGATTTGTAAATCGGAATTTGAAGGAGGAAAGTATAATGAGTATAGTTGTTAATATATATTATTTCGGCGAAAATGGTTCTGCACGAAAATTTGCAAAGGAGATGATTTCGAGCGGTACTGTTGATGCAATCAGAAATGAAGCGGGAAACGTTAGATATGATTATTTTTTTCCTCTGGAGGATGAAGAAACTGTGCTACTGATTGACAGTTGGGAAAATCAAGAGAGCATTGATTTTCACCATCAATCACCCATGATGAATAAGATTGCGGAGTTAAGAGATAAATATAATCTTCACATGAAAGTGGAGCGATATCAGTCAGAAGATACGATTCCTGACACTGATCAAAAATATATAAGAAATTGATAACTTCCAGTTTTTGGAGATGACAGGAGGTTAAAAAGAAATGGAGTTTATTAGTCGTAAAAGCATAGTGGAATTCTCAAATCCGGGAGTTGTTTCAAGACAATTGCTAAATAATGAAAATTCATCCAGTGAAAGAGTGACGATTACAGAAGTTCACCTTGAAGAGGGGGCGTGTCAGCCAAGGCATAGGCATAATGCATCGGAGCAGGTCTGGTATGCAACAAAGGGAATGGGTAAATTATTACTTGCAGATGATATGGAAAAAGAATTTGTTGCAGGTGATGTTGTTCGATTTGCCGATGAAGATGTGCATGGTTTACGAAATGATGGAAAGGAAGAATTTGTATATTTATCCGTAACGGCACACCTATAAATTTTAAATATGCTTATAAAGATGAAAAGTAGTTTTTAAACTTATTATCAAAGAAATCAGGAAGAATGCCCTTGCTTTCAGGGAAAAGATAATAACGATTATGTAATAGGGAAAAGAGGATTTGTACTACTAAAAAGTTTGGTTTTGTCGTTGTGCTTCCATAGGTATACGGAGTTGGAGTTAAAAACACTTGGTTGACAACAGGAAATGTGCATAATATAATTTAACATATACCCGTAAGGGTACTAGGAGGTGGCATATGAAGCAGTGTATGGATTCTGATAATTTACATCGTAGATTAAAAAAAATAATAGGACAGGTTCAGGCAATTGACCGCATGATAGATGAAGATGTACCATGTGAAGATGTTCTTTCACAGATAAATGCTGCAAAATCGGCATTGCATGGATGTGGAAAGGTTGTTCTGGAAGGACATATTAAGCATTGCGTCAGAGATGGAATAGAGCATGGCGATGCGGATAAGACAATTGAGAATTTTACAAAGGCAGTTGAGCGATTTGCAAATATGTAGCAGAATGCGATATCAGGAAGCAGTTGTTTTGACTGCTTTTTTTAATACGGTATTGACAACCCATACCCCTATATGTATAATAAACCTATACCTATATAGGTATAAAAGGAGGAAAATCATGAAGAAAATAATGTATAAACTTGATGAATTTCTGGAAATAGGCGGTATTAGGAAGGATATTATCATGCTGGCTATTTCAGGAATAGCTGTTGTTTTGAGTCTGGCAAACTTTCAGCCGTTTCCATTTGATATGGCTTGGATTGCTATTGTTTTATGTGGTATTCCGATTATTTTGGAAGCAGTCATAGGGCTTGTAACTGCATTTGACATCAAAGCAGATGTACTTGTATCGCTGGCGCTTATTGCATCTATCTGTATTGGTCAGGATTTTGCAGCAGGTGAAGTAGCATTTATTATGCAGCTTGGAGCTTTGTTAGAAGAGCTAACTGTAGCTAAGGCAAGAGCCGGAATTGAAAAACTGGTACATCTGACACCACAGACTGCACATGTGATTATTGATGAAAAAGAAAAAGTGATACAGGTACAGGAGGTACAGGTAAATGATATCTTAAAAGTATTGCCGGGAGAAACTGTTCCAGTCGATGGAGTTATTATTTCAGGTCAGACATCTATAAATCAGGCGGTTATGACAGGAGAGTCACTTCCCGTTGATAAGACTGCCGGAGATACGGTTTCTTCTGGTACGATCAACCAGTTTGGTGCATTTGAAATGCGTGCGACAAAGGTAGGTAAGGACAGTTCCATACAGCGTATGATACATCTGGTACAGTCTGCAGATGCCGGAAAGGCAAAGATTGTAGGGATTGCTGACCGATGGGCTACATGGATTGTCATTATTGCATTGACAGCAGCACTGCTTACATGGCTGCTTACAGGAAAGATCCTTCGTGCGGTAACGATTCTGGTTGTGTTCTGCCCATGTGCACTTGTTCTGGCCACCCCTACAGCCATTATGGCAGCAATTGGCAATGCTACAAAGCATGGATTTCTTGTAAGAGAGGGAGATGCACTGGAACGGTTAGCAGGGGTATCAAAAATTACATTTGATAAAACCGGAACGCTTACCTATGGAACTCCGAAAGTAATAAAAGTTCAAAGTGCATTTTTAAATATGAGTGAAGCAGAGATATATGCTTTATGTGCAGCTGCGGAGCAATCATCAGAGCATCCTCTGGGAAAAGCAGTAGTGAGATGTTTTACACAGGAAAATGGTTTTGAGCTTTTGAAATCGACTGAATTTAAAATGATTCCGGGCAGAGGCGTATCTGCCGTGGTTGATGATTATCTTGTTCTGGCGGGTAACAAAGAGATGCTTAGAGAAAATCAGGTTTCTATCGGTGATGACTGGGAGTTGAAGGCTGATGAATATATTAACAAAGGGTGTACCGTTATCTATGTGGCAGCGAACGGTTTTTTTGTAGGATATGTTGCTCTGGCAGATACCATTCGCCAAGAAAGTGCAGATACAATTCGATCACTAAAGGGCTTAAATGTAATGCCGGTACTACTTACAGGAGACAATGAGAGAGCTGCGGCAACAATTGCAAAACAACTTGGAATATTGGATGTGCATGCGAATTGCCTTCCGGAAGATAAATTAAAACACATTCGGGATTATCAGAGTAATCATGAGATGGTATGCATGATTGGAGACGGAATCAATGATGTTCCTGCTTTAAAGGCTGCTGATGTTGGCATCGCCATGGGCGGTATAGGAAGTGATATTGCTGTAGACGCAGCTGACATAGCACTGATTGATGATGAGGTGAAGGAACTGCCGCATTTGTTGGCACTTTCAAAACGGATGATGACAACGATAAAGATAAATATGTCTTTTTCAATGGGACTTAATTTTGTTGCCATAGTGCTGGCTATGACAGGAATTCTTAATCCTGTTATTGGAGCATTGGTACATAATGCAGGCTCTGTGCTTGTAATTACTAATTCAGCATTGCTGTTAAAATGGAGGAAAAAATGATAGTGAAAATGATTGGTGCATTAATTGGATTATTGATTTTTGGATTTGGGCTGTATTATCTGATAAAAGAGAAGGATGATAAAGAATCCAGAACTATATATACGGTAGTCAGTATAGTGGTTCGTAAAGAAGTAAAAGCAATTTATGATCAATTGATAAAACTTCCAAAATTGAAATATGGTGGAGTGGTTGCACATCCGGAATTTTATCATTGACAACGATATGAAGTAGGGTGGGGAAAAGCGTTGCTTGTCGGCCGTGTGAAGTAAAGTTGCCCCACTTTATTTAAGTCTGCCCCACTTCAGTGTTGTATTTTGTGGTTTTAAAATGTATTTTTATAGTTCGTACCCCAGTCTTTCATTGCATCAAGAATCGGACGCATCGTTTCTCCGAGATTGCTCAATGCATATTCCACCCGAGGGGGAACTTCTGCATATACGGTTCTTGTAATCAAGCCATCCTCTTCCATAGATCGCAGACTATCGGTTAAAACTTTCTGGCTAATGCCTTCTAGACTTCTTTTTAATTCATTAAATCGCCAAGGACGTTCTAAAAGATTACGAATGATCAATAATTTCCATTTGCTTCCAATCAAACTTACTGTGGTAGCAACTGGACATTCTGGTAACTCATCTTTTTTCAACATAGGTATCCCTCCTAAAAGTATATCAATGCGATTCGCAATCCGCTTCGCTACTTGCTCATAGAAAATCGGCATTGCGTGTCTTGCGAGGTACGGGGCTTAAATCCTGTACCTTGTTCAAAAGCCTCGTTGTTTAAAGGCAATGAGGCTTAAATTTTTATAAAGTGATGTAAGTTTCAAATATAGTGTAACATGCTAAATCGTATCTGTCTATGGGTTACAAAAAGGTAACTATGTAATAAAAAAGTGCGTACTTTTTTGGTAACAAAATTCCTGTTATTCTAAAGTTGCAACGGGGGAAACCCATAATGATTTCATGTGCTCTTGGAATTTACGAATTGAAGAATTCTGAGATAGATTTTTGATATATAATGACATTTTTGCAGTGCGTATACGGTGTGTACGACGAGAAAATGGAATCAGTATATGGGAAATATAGCCAGAATGACTCGATTTATGTAGATTCCGAGAGTACATTTTACAAGACAGGAGGTAATGAAAATGGCATTAGCAAACATTTTTGGATGGAACAAGAAAAAGGAAGCACAGGAAAGTACCGCATGCGGAACAGCGTGTGGAGCAGGAGACAAGCCAGCTGAGAAACCGGCAGCATGTGGGACTGCATGTGGAGCATCGGATAAGTAAAGTTGTTTTAGAAAGAAGGGAGTTGGATAGGATGAGTCAGTATTTTTCTTTTCAGTGGCATATTACAGATGAATGTGACCAGCGTTGTAAACATTGTTATATTTTTTCTGGTGAAGGTTGCAAAGAGTTAAAGAGTATGAGCTGGAATCAGATGAAAGAGGTAATCGCAAACTGTGAAGATTTCTGTAAGGTGTATGGCAGAAGGCCATATTTCTATATTACTGGCGGTGATCCTATCCTTCATCCTGACTTCTGGAAATTGATGGCATTGTTAAAATTAAAAAAAATACCATTTACGTTAATGGGAAATCCGTTTCATTTAGATGATGAGATTTGTAGAATGTTAAAAGAATGTGGATGTGAAAAATATCAAATGTCTTTGGACGGAATGCAAGAAACCCATGACTGGTTTCGAAAACCGGGAAGTTTTAGGTTGACGCTTGAAAAGGTAGAATGTCTGAATAAGGCAGGAATAAAAAGTGTGATTATGAGTACGGTATCAAAAACGAATATGAAGGAGATACCGGATATCATAGATGAAGTTGTAAAAGCGAACGTAAAGGTTTTTGCATTTTCCCGCTATGTGCCTACGGGTGGAGAAGTGGATACCAGCATGACACCAGAGGAGTACAGAAAACTTTTGGAAATTTGTGATGCAAAATATAAGGCATATGAAAAGGCAGGGTGCGAGACCTATTTTAATAAAAAAGATCATTTGTGGACGTTGTACGAATATGAAACAGGACAGTTTCGACTTCCAGAGCATGCAGAGCAGAGTATGATCTATGGTGGCTGCAATTGTGGAAATTGTCATATTACCATATCTTCCAATGGAGATATTATGGCGTGCAGAAGAGTGACAGACAGTAAGGTGGCAAATATTTTCGAGGACCGTCTGGCCGATGTGTGGATCTGTCAGATGGAGAAATACCGAGAGTATGATAAATTCGTAAAATGCAGAAAATGTGAACTGAAAGCATGGTGTAGAGGCTGTCCGGCTGTAGCAAATGGCACCAGTGGCGATTTTTATGGAGCCGATCCACAGTGCTGGAAGACAAAGAATGAGAGGACAGGGGAGGCGTTAGAATGTTTGTAGAAAAAAGTAGAAGAAGGATTTTCAGGATGTATGTGTTGGTGAAATCGTAAAGATATTGTCAAAGGAGGGGGAATATCATGGTACTTATGGATGTTATAAAAGCAAGACATTCTATTCGCAAATATACAGACGAACAGATTAGCAAAGAAGATTTGGAAAAGATTTTGGAGGCTGGAAATTTTGCTCCTAATGCAGGTGGCGGCCAGAGAAGTATGATGGTTGCCATACATAATAAAGATTTGGCAACTTATGTAGGAAGACTAAATATGGAAAATTTTGACAGAACACATTTAGCAGGTAGTTTTGTGTCAAAAGAGCAGCCAAGCACCATCGATGATCCTACCATCAAGAATGGATTTTATGATGCCCCGACAGTGGTTTGCGTATTTTGTCAGGATAATTTTATGTTTAAGACGGCAGATGCATTTTGTATGATGGAAAATATGATTTTACAGGCAACGGAACTGGGAATTGCATCCTGTATCATATCAAGGGGCTATGAGACATTTGCTTCAGAGGAAGGCAGAAGGTTGATGCGTGAGTGGAAGGTGCCGGAAGGTTATGCATGTCAGGGTTTTGTGATTCTAGGGTATATTGCTGGAGAACAACCACGCAGTAAGCCAAGAAAACCGGACAGAGTAAAGATTGTTGAGTAACAGGGAGGAATGGTTATGGATTTGGCAACCTGTCTAAAAAAAATGCAATTAGTATGAGTGCTTGCTTTTGCTACGGTAGATAGCGAAGGAGCACCGCAGGTAAGAAATATCAGTGCGATTCATTATGAAGAGGTGCGGGGGCCATACCCCATACCTCGTAAGGCATGCAATGCTACTTTTCTATGAGCAAGTAGCGAAGCGGATTGCGAATATTATTGACTATTCTATAAAGCATCATGGATGCAACGTTCGATATAGGACTGACCAAGTTCCGTATTTAGTGTAAGATCGAAGTTGGCAGCAGCACCCCACATCCGACCGGTATAGTAGCGGTAATTATCAGCACGTTTTTTATCTTCCTTGCGAATCTGTTGTATTGCTTCCTTTTCGGTTAGATGAAGACGTTGCATAATGCGTTTGGTACGTTGCTCAATTGGAGCAGTAAAAAATACTTTCAGAACGTTTTTGTTTTTACGAAGGATATAGTCGGAACATCTCCCGACGATGACACAATTTCCTTTTTGTGCCAATTCTTTCATAGCATTGGCTTCTGCCTCGAAAATCTTATCTTTTGGAGCTTCTTCCTGTTTCGTTCCATATAAATACATTTGATTGACAAAGTCATACAACAGACTGTTGGTCATGGACTCTTCTCTTTTTCGGATGAAATCAGATGTCATGCCGGTAGTTCCCGCAATCAGCTCGATGATTTCCTGATCATAAAATTGGTATCCCAACTTTTCAGCAAGTGCTTTTCTTATGTCATGTCCACCACAGCCATATTGTCTGCCAATTACAATTACATTTTTGTGACTCTCTTCTTTTCCGGCAGCAGAAGTCTGGTTTGCTGTTGAAACGGTTTCTGGGAAAAGATAGTTTTTGATAAAACCAAGCCGTTTGCCAAGCAGGCGGGCGATAAAACCGACCAGTAGAGCAGCGATAACCGTACCTTCACGAACACCGCGTAATTTTCCAGAAAAGAAAAAGGAGAGCAGTCCGGCGAGGATTGTCATGGAAGAAGCGAAGATAATTTTTGTGGTTCCGAAGTTGGTGTTCCATGTTTGTACAACCACACGAACGAACGATTCACTTGGAAGCATGACAACGTCTGCCAATACTTCAAGATAAACACCAAATCCAAGTACCAGACAGCCCACAAGCAGGGCAAATACTTTTACAAGATAATTTTGAGGGTTTACCCAGAAAAACAGATACATGGTAAGATCAATAAAATAACCAAATGCAATGGAAACCGGTATCTGTAAAATGTGTTCGGGTTTAAAGTCCTTTCGTAGAATGATCAGTTGCAATACAATGAGCAAGAGACTGAATAGTATTGTAAAATTTCCTAAAGTAAGTGGAAAATTCAGACTAAGTACATAGGGAATGGAAGAAATGGGTGAGGTACCCAGACTTGCCTTTGTAATGAGACTGACTCCCAGTGCATTTACAAATAATCCTACGAGAAATGAAAGGTATCTTTTTAGTTTGTTCATGAATTATAGCTCCTTCTTTTGATTTTTATTTCTTTCACTTTCTAAATTTTTATAAATTTTCTGATATACGGACATAAATGTCTGAAATTCTTCTTCTGAAATACCAAGCAACGCTTTTTTTCAATCTCAGAAAATACCTGATCGATCAACTGCTGTTTCTCTTTTCCTTCATCGGTCATAAATATGTGGAAACTGCGTCTGTTTCCATTTAGCATCTGGCGTTCGATGAGCCCTTTTTCTTCCATTCGGTTTAGAATGGTAGTCAAAGAGCCGGCTTCCAGGAAACAGGCACGGGCAATTTCTTTCTGGCTGCTCCCATTGTGCTCCTTTAGATAATCAAGAATCTTGGGCTGCCCAATGGTAAGACCGGTATCTTTCAATTTGTCCAATAAGGTTTCCTGCACAAGCATTTGATTTGCCATAATCAGATAATGCAATGAATCTTCCATGCAAGTTCCTCCTTTAATAATTATAATTCAAACAGTTAGAATTATAACTATGTGTGTCGGGAATGTCAAATATAGCATGAATATGTGAACGGAAAGCATGGTGTAGAGGCTTTCCTGATGTAGCAAATGGCACCAGTTTTTATTGAGTATATAGTGCGTAAATGTTATAATGCAAGTATGGTAAAAACAAACGATTTGACCAAGAAATCGTATTACCTGATAATTGGAGGTGCGTAATGAATAAACAACAGTTAGCAGCTAAAATTTGGGAATCAGCAAATAAAATGCGTTCAAAAATTGAAGCAAATGAATACAAGGATTACATTTTGGGATTTTATATTTCCTATCACAACCTGTTTTCAACTTGGATTGCTAAAGGTAGAGATTTTAGCGTTCAGGATGTTCGTGATGCACTTTTTGCGTTTAACCGCCTCATCACTCTTCATTAGCAAAAGTGTGATAAACTCAAAAATATAAAGGAATTCATGTTACAAAATATGTTTATATAGAAAAAAGTATGCAAAATTGTTGTATAAAAAAATTGGATAAGTGGGAATTTTGTATGACAATATCAAAGGAGGCAGTAAATTGGAATTATATCATGGAAGCGGTCAAAAGGTTGAATTTCCGGAAATTAGAAAAACCAGATATACAAAAGATTTTTCATGGGGATTTTATTGTACAAAAAGTTATGAGCAGGCATATCGATGGGCAGAACGTAAGCACGAAAACGGAGTTGTGAATGTATATTCCTATACAGAAAACCCAGAGTTGAAGATTAGGAAGTTTGACAAAATGAGTGACGAATGGTTGGATTTTATTGCGAAATGCCGGGCTGGGATGGTGCATGAATATGATATTGTAGAAGGACCAATGGCAGATGATACAATCTGGAATTTTGTAAATGATTATTTAAATGGAAATATCGGTAAGGAAGTTTTTTGGGAATATGCAAAATTCAAACATCCATCACATCAAATTAGTTTTCACAGTATCCGGGCATTAGAATGCTTGAAATATGAAAGGAGCGAGGCGATTGATGACAGTACAGTGGAATAAAGATGACTTGTTTTTTGTATGTTCTATGATTGAGTATGTGGCAAGGAAAACACATAACAAGACAAAAGATATCGTGGGGAAATTATCAGATAAGGCATTGCTGCATCAGTTAAAGGTAGCAAGTGTGAATCATTGTTTATCTTTTGAGCAAGTGTGTGACGAATGGATCGAAGAATACGGGATATCGGAAGGGAGCTTTGACAACATCACTACCTGTAGGTACCATGTGCCGTCGGTAACAGCCATTGGACGGGTGTATCAGAGCTTGATTTTGGATGTTGTGGAATTGTATGAAAATATAGTGGAAGCAATAAAACAAGTATTTAATTCTTTCATTAGTGAAGAAATCTCAGATTTTAATTCCAATGTATATTATAGTAATCCGGATTATATAAAGTGTTCTTATGAGGCTGGGATGTTGCTGGATTAACTGTAAATATGATTTATAACACAATAATGGCCAAGTAGAAATTTTTCCCCTTTCCTCCTATTGTATAATCTGTCACAATGATATAAACTAGAAACGTATGGTATTGACAGATATTTCATTTACAGATAGAATCAAAAGAATAGGGTATTTATAAGTTTGATTATATATCCAATCAAGGTTAATCAGTTGGGATACAACTTTTAACATAATGTACTCTCGGAATTTACGAATCGAAGAATTCTGAGATAGATTTTTGATATACAATGACATTTTCGCAGTGCGTACACGGTGTGTACGACGAGAAAATGGAAGCAGTATATCGAAAATATAGCCAGAATGACTCGGTTTATGTAGATTTCGAGAGTACATCATATAGAAATGGAGGATTTTGAAGCATGTACGAAAAAGTATCGACAAAGTTGAACTTCGTAGAGAGAGAAAAAAAAGTAGAGAAATTCTGGGATGACAATGATATTTTCAAGAAGAGTATGGATTCCAGAAAAGAAGGAGAGACATACACTTTTTATGATGGACCACCAACTGCAAATGGTAAGCCTCATATTGGACATGTATTGACTCGTGTCATTAAAGATATGATTCCAAGATACCAGACTATGAAAGGCAAGATGGTTCCACGTAAAGCAGGATGGGATACCCATGGACTTCCTGTAGAGCTTGAAGTAGAAAAGATGCTTGGATTAGACGGAAAAGAGCAGATTGAAGAATACGGATTAGAGCCATTTGTGAAAAAGTGTAAGGAATCTGTTTGGAAATATAAAGGTATGTGGGAAGAATTCTCCGGTACAGTTGGTTTCTGGGCTGATATGGAAAATCCATATGTTACCTATGACAACAATTTTATTGAGTCAGAATGGTGGGCATTAAAGACCATCTGGGACAAGAAGTTATTATACAAGGGACACAAAATCGTGCCTTACTGTCCACGTTGTGGAACACCTTTGTCTTCTCATGAGGTAGCACAGGGATATAAGGATGTAAAGGAAAAGTCTGCTATTGCAAAATTTAAGATAGTGGGAACGGAAGATGAATATATTTTGGCATGGACCACAACACCTTGGACACTTCCTTCCAATGTGGCTCTTTGTGTAAACCCAGACGAGACATATGTAAAGGTAAAGGTGCAGGTAAATGGAAAGAATGATGTAGTAAAAGAGGGCGAAGAAGATACTGCCGTTGGAACGGAATACTACATCATGGCAGAGGCACTTTTGGATTCTGTAATTGATGGAGTATACGAGATTGTAGAAAAATATGTTGGTAAAGATTTAGAGCATAAACAGTATGTGCCATTATTTGATTATGCCTTTAACAATCCAGACGGTACGGTAGGAGATCCAGGTGACCGCACTATGGTAAAGAATAAGAAAGCATTTTATGTGGTATGCGATTCTTATGTTACATTGACCGATGGTACTGGAGTTGTTCATATTGCACCCGCATTTGGTGAAGACGATGCCAAAGTAGGAAGAAAATATGACCTTCCATTTGTACAGTTTGTAGATGATAAGGGACAGATGAAGCCAGAAGTGACAGATATGGCAGGTGTATTCTGTAAAGATGCAGACAAGCTGGTATTCAAATCATTAGGCGAGAAAAAGTTATTGTTTAAGGCATTAAAGTTTGAACATAGCTATCCATTCTGCTGGAGATGTGATACCCCATTGATTTACTATGCAAGAGAATCCTGGTTTATCAAAATGACAGAAGTAAAGGATGATCTGATTGCCAATAATAACACCATTAACTGGATCCCAGCCACTATTGGTAAGGGACGCTTTGGTGACTGGCTGGAAAATGTACAGGACTGGGGCGTAAGCCGTAACCGTTACTGGGGAACTCCATTAAATATCTGGGAGTGTGAGTGCGGTTGTCAGCATGCCATCGGAAGCATTGAAGAATTAAAGTCTATGTCTGATAATTGTCCGGATGATATTGAATTGCATCGTCCATATATTGATGCGGTAACCATTAAGTGTCCAGACTGTGGGAAAGAAATGCACCGTGTACCAGAAGTAATTGACTGTTGGTTCGATTCTGGTTCTATGCCATTTGCACAGCACCATTATCCATTTGAAAATAAAGATGTATTTGAGAAGCAATTCCCAGCAGACTTTATTTCAGAAGCAGTGGACCAGACAAGAGGATGGTTCTATTCTTTATTGGCAATTTCTACCTTACTGTTTAATAAGGCACCATACAAGAATGTAATAGTGCTTGGACATGTACAGGATAAAGAAGGTAAGAAGATGTCCAAGTCAAAGGGAAATGCAGTAGACCCAATGGACGCATTGAACAAATTTGGTGCAGATGCAATCCGCTGGTATTTCTACAGCAACAGTGCACCATGGATTCCAAACCGTTTCTATGATGAAGCAGTAACGGAAGGACAGAGAAAATTCATGGGTACCTTGTGGAACACCTATGCATTCTTCGTACTTTATGCGAATATTGATGAATTTGATGCGACAAAGTACGCATTGGAGTATGATAAACTTTCGGTTATGGATAAATGGTTATTGTCTAAGTTAAATACGGTTGTAAAGACAGTTGATTCGAACTTGGCAAACTATAAGATTCCAGAAGCTGCAAAAGCATTACAGGGATTTGTAGATGAGATGAGTAACTGGTATGTTCGTCGTGGTCGTGAACGTTTCTGGGCAAAGGGTATGGAACAGGATAAGATCAATGCCTATATGACGTTATACACTGCATTGGTTACCATTGCAAAGGCAGCAGCACCAATGATTCCATTTATGACAGAGGATATTTATCAGAATCTTGTGAGAAGCATCAACAAGAATGCACCAGAAAGTATTCATCTTTGCGATTATCCAGAGTGTAAAGAAGAATGGATTGACAAGCAGTTAGAACAGGATATGGAAGAAGTTTTGGATGTGGTTGTATTGGGACGTGCATGTAGAAATACAGCAAATATCAAGAACCGTCAGCCAATTGGAACCATGTATGTAAAGGCAGAACAGGAATTGTCTGATTTCTATAAGGACATTATTGAGGATGAGTTGAATGTGAAGAGTGTGACCTTTACACAGGATGTACGAAACTTTACCTCTTACAACTTTAAGCCACAGCTTAAGACTTTGGGAAGAAGATTTGGAAAGAACATCAATGCCGTAAAAGAAATTTTAGCTGGTTTAGATGGAAATAAAGCAATGGATGAGTTAAACGAAAAGGGAACTTTGACAATCCAAGTTGCTGGAGTAGACGAAGCATTGACAGAGGAAGATTTGTTGATTGAAGCAGCACAGATGGAAGGCTTCGTATCCGAATCCGATCATGGTGTAACGGTTGTATTAGACACTTCTTTAACACCAGAATTGATCGAAGAAGGATTTGTGCTTGAAATTATCAGTAAGCTTCAGACTATGCGTAAAGAGGCTGGTTTTGAAGTAATGGACCGCATTTATGCATATGCAGACGGAAATGATAAAATTGCACGAATTTTAGAAGACAATGCAGAAACAGTTAAGGAAAAAGTTTTGGCAGAAAACATTATTTTAGGTGATGTGGACGGTTATGTAAAAGAATGGAATATTAATGGTGAGACCGTTACATTAGCCGTAGAAAAAGCATGTATCTAAGGTGATGGTATCGTATGGAACAACAGGCCTATACCTATATTCTCCGCTGTGGAGATGGTAGTCTTTATACAGGCTGGACGAATAACTTAGAAAAGCGGGTAAAGACTCATAATGCAGGAAAGGGTGGCAAGTATACAGCCACCCGACTTCCTGTAGAGTTGGTATATTATGAGACATATGCAACCAAACAGGAAGCTATGAGCAGAGAATATGCCATTAAGCAATTAAGCCGAGGACAGAAATTAAAATTAATAGAAGGAAAAGCAAGATAGCTTTCCACGTAAAAAGAACCGACTATGAAACAAAACGTTTTTAAGTCGATTCTTTTTAATTTTAATAGGTACTTTTGTTGATGTAAGTTGGAGAAAGTTTTGAATATACAATTTTCTGACTGCTATAAAGTCCGTAATATCCAGATACTACATAGCTGATTGCACAGGCAAGGCAAAATAGAATAAGACCTTGATCGCCAAAAAGTTCTATGCTTAGCAATAAGGAGGCGATTGGACAGTTTACCACCCCACAAAAAACAGAAATTAGTCCGATTGCGGCACCGAAACTTGGATGTAGGCCAAGCAGACTGCCTGTTACGTTTCCAAAAGTTGCACCAATAAAGAAGGATGGAACGATTTCTCCTCCCTTAAAGCCCGCAGCCAAAGTCATAGAAGTAAAAATAATCTTAAAGAGAAAGGCAGTAGGATGGATTGTCTTTCCACCTAAAGCTTTGGCTACAATATCCATTCCTGCACCATTATAATCATGTGTTTGCATGATTACGGTGAGGAGAACAATAAGGATACCGCCGACAAAAATGCGCAGGTATTGATTCTTTAGCCTTTTCTTGTATAAGGTTGTTGTTTTGTGAATAATAAAACAAAATGCCATACTGATAACTGCACAAAGGGCAGACAATAATACTACCTGAAGCACAGATTGAATGTTTATTTCAGGAATACTTATAATCGAATAACTCTCAGGTTTCATTCCAAAAAATTTTGCAATGGAAAAAGCAATCATGGAAGAAAGCAGACAGGGAATAAAAGCCACATAATACAATACACCAACGCTGATTACTTCCATACTGAAAATAGTAGCGGTAATCGGAGTGCCAAAAAGTGCTGCAAATACTGCACTCATACCACACATGGTTACCACATGAATATCTTTTGCACTTAGCTTGAGCTTTTGCGCAATGGTAGAACCAACGCTACCACCAATCTGCAAGGCAGCACCCTCACGCCCAGCGGAACCACCAAACAGATGGGTAATGACCGTAGCAATAAAAATCAGTGGTGCCATTCTAAATTGTAAGGGTTTCTCAGTACGAATGGAGCGAATTACCCTGTTGGTACCACCGTCATTTAGCATATGACAGGTTTTATATAAAAAAACAATAAATAGACCGCCTAAGGGCATGGCATAGATTAGGACGGGATTTGCTGTTCTTGTGGCAGTAACAAAGGCAATGCAGCGGTAGAACAAAGCACCGATCAATCCACATACAATACCTGTAATGACAGAGCAAAATCCCCATTTAAACAGAGATTTCAATAGATTCCAGCCTAGGTGTGATTTTCGTATGATTCGTTGTTTCCAAGTTTCTAAGTTTACTTTCATGGTATAGTCTCCTGCTTTTCATAAGTTGGATAAATAATAAATACATTCTTTACTATCATAATTGGTAAGGGGCAATTTTTCAATCCTATTCGACAGGATTCTTTTTTGCCGTGAAAAACATATGGAAAAAAAACAAAAAAAGAGATACAATAGAAATAATGAGAGTTCGTGTTTGAACAGTGGGGGACAAAGATAAAAACTATATGGGGGTGCAAAAATGGATTATAATAACTATATGCACAAGCTGGTACGGTCTTTTAAGGATAACCGTTCTACTAAGTTTATGTTTATTAAGCATTATGAAACACTTCTGATTTCACAGCAGGAGATCTATGAAAGTGTCGTGGATGAAACCTCCTCGACATGTTTATTATTTCATGCATTTCCAATGCACACTATGCAGGCACCATATTCACCATTTTTAGAGTGGATCCGTGGGTTATATTATAGATATTTTAGTGATGAAACGCCAGAGGAATTTGTAGAACATGCGGGAGTGTATCCATTGCAGCAACCTATTTTTGCTTCCTATATTCGTGAGGGAAGGGCGGAAAGAAAAGAGGATTTGCTGATTACAGAGTTAAAATATGAGAGAAGGCGTATGTTACAGTCTTTGATTTCTTTGTATGTGTATGTATCCAATCGAAAACCTATGTTTATCTTTTTGGAAAAATTACACTTGGCGAATGCTTCCTGTATTCAGTTTTTATATGAACTTATTATTAGTGATAAAGTGCATAATATCCAGTTGTTGGCTATGTACAATGAGGTATACCGTACACCAGAATACATTGTAGAGGACTGGAAACGCTTTATTAAAGAAGTGGAACGGCAGAATTTTCAATATGAGTGGGGCAGTGTAAATACAGAGACAACCATATCCACGATAGATGTGCAGGATGTATTTATTCCTAAAACAGACTGTGTGGACCAATATTTGCATAATCTAAACAATTTGTACTTCTTTCTTGGTGTGGAAGATGCAAAATATTATATGGATATTATTACAGAAAGAATGCGACAGGGGACATTAGAAGTCAGCAAGGAACAGGCAGCAAACTATTATCAGGTTTTTATTTTGATCTTACTTATGAATCAACGGTATCCACAGGCGTTAAAAATGTGCGAAAATGTAGGACAACTGGGGGAAGAACTGGATGATGATACGCTTCGCTATAACTATTACTATTTGCTTGTCAAATGTCGCTATGGAATGGAGCAACTAGAAAATAAAGTAGACTTATATGTCAATCGGTGTCAGGAGATTGCTCGAAAACGTGGGGATGAACTTGCAGAATACAAGGCAGAAACCTTAAGAATGTTATCCAAATATGATTATTGGAGAGATGTATTCAATCGTTCCAATGACTATCAGATTACAGAGCAATTCTATGAGCAGACAGAGCGATTTGGCTTTCGGAATATGTTGGCACATATTTGTGTATTTTGTTTTGAAGAAGATGAAGAAAGTCTGCGGTCGGTAGAAGAAGGAAATGGCACACAAAAATATTTTGAAAAAGGAATTGCCATTGCACAGGAACTGGATAATCAGGAGTTTTTGTTGGATGCTTATGCACAGAGCATTGTTTTATTTGGCGAGTATGGTTGCCATAATACGGTGGATCGCTTATACCAGAAAAAGCTAGAGGTAGTAGAGGCTGGTGGACAACTGATACAAAAGGTTCATACATACAATGGCATTGGGTACAATGCAGCTATATCCGAACGATACCAAAAGGCAGAGGAGTATTTTAACAAAAGTTTATTTTATGCATTGAAATTAAAAGATGAAGAAGAAGTAGCCATTACGCTTTATAATTGTGCGGTCAATAAAATGCTTGTCAGAGAATTTGAGGCGGCAATTGATGACTTAAATCTTCTTTTACAAGTAATGGATTTGTTACATATGCATTCCATTAAGATTTGTGATACTTCCCGAATATATGGTATGTTAGGAATTTGTTCCCTTTATAATGAAGAGGAGTATCGTTGCTATTTGTGCTTGAATCGAATTGATGCCTATGTGCGGCATTTAAAATATATTGAAGATGAGGATCGGTATAGATATTGGCATGATACTTTATTTTTTCAACATATGATAAAAGGAATGTTAAATGTCAGAGAAGGAAAATATGAGTTGGCAGAAGAAGAGTTCAGCCAGGCAAATATGCATCAGGCAGCGGAAAAGAGCAGCCAATATCTCAATTATCTTTTATATGTAGTGGAGATGGCAAAATTTTACAAAATGCGTGGCATGCTTACGCAGTGGAGTGAAATTTTAGAGAAAGGAATCGAATTTTGCAGAAAAAATGGGTATCATCTCCATGGAAACTTTTTGATGAAAATGCAACAAAATCGCACAGAACGGTTATGTAAAACACCGATTGCAAGGCATGAGTTGAGTAATGCACAGGTTTTGGAGCAGGTGGAGAATTTAGCCTTGCAGCATAACATGGAAACAAATCAGAGAGATCTTGATTTTATTGTTATATGGCAGGAATTGTTAAATCAGGATAATGAGCCAGAGGAAATGACCAGTCAGGCAATTACACTGATGAAAAATTACTTTAATCTGGATGGTGTACTCATTGTAAATAATCAAAAAAATGGAGCACAGCTTACTTATTTTGATGGACCAGAATCCAATGGAAAAAACACAGTGATTACGGATCGGATTCGGAACTTTACACAGCTTGAATTGGAAAAATTAGTGGACTACTTTCAGATGCATAAGCGTCCGATTTTAGTAAATCGTATAGACAAGGGATTTTTGGAATATCAGGATTTGCTTAAAATATTTGACATTAACCATATTATTACGATATTTGCATTCCCTCTTTTGGATAGTGAAGGCGGAGTGATAAGTGTGCTGATTGGTTATGTAGAGATGCACAACAATTATATTGGAAATCGTTATCTCCTTATGGAACACGACTTTACTATTTTAAAGTTTTTCTGTAATCAATTTTATATCGCATTAAAAAGATTGGAATATCTGGGATTGATTAATCGCATGAACAGTCAGCTTAGTGATATGGCAGTTACAGACTTGTTGACAGGACTTTACAATCGACAGGGATTTGAAAAGAGAATTAGAGAAGATAATCAGATGCCAAAAGAGAAAAATGTTATATTGTACATTGATTTGGATAATTTCAAATATTACAATGATACATTTGGACATGAAATTGGGGACTATGTATTAGTACGTTTTGCACAGCTTTTGGAGCGTGTAGTAGATGACTGTGGTTATGCAGTTCGGTATGGTGGAGATGAATTTGTACTTGTAATCAATGGACACGATATTGAATTTGGAAAAAAGGTTGCAAAAAATATATTCTTTATGATGAAGGATGGATTAAACAGTGCGATTGAGCGAAGGATTGGTGGCGAAGTGATTATACCAAAAGATAAATTGCTTTCCTGCTCAATAGGTATTGCCAGTTGCGAGGGTTCAGACACTGAACAGGTACAGGAAGCATTGAACAAAGCAGATAAGGGACTTTATTATGTGAAAAAGACTACAAAGGGCAGTTTTGTTGTGTGGGATGAATTAAAAAATGTATAGAAAATAGTAGTAGTTTGGCAGAAAAATTTATAAAACGGATTTCGTAGGACTGCGGTTTTAGGTGCTTGCGCTTGGCATTTTATAAGATAAAAATGGAAAGAACTTCCATGATATTTTTATGATTTATGCACATAATAAGATTACGATAAGCGAAACGAACATCTGAAACGGAGAAATCTTCGATGAGGATGAACGTTCCTTATCGAAGATACTATTAACCGCAAGGTGCAAAAACAAATATCCGGTATACAAATGCGCATAGGATATAAGCTGTAAGAATTGAACCAAAATGGAAAAATGAAAGTTTGAACGGATTGGGAATAAGAAAACAGCAATGCACCGAAATACGGAGGTGTGAATTATGGCAAGTAACAGTTCAGGAAGAATGGAAGTTCCAGAAGCAAGAGAAGCAATGGACCGTTTTAAAATGGAGGTTGCTGATGAGTTAGGAGTACCTTTAAAGAACGGTTATAACGGAAACTTGACAAGTGCTCAGAATGGTTCAGTCGGTGGCGAGATGGTTCGTCAGATGATCAAACGCCAGGAAGAGGAAATGTTAGGAAAGTCCGAAAGATAAGTTCGGCAAAATGAAAAAAGGTGTCGCATAGCGGCACCTTTTTTGTTGAAAAAATCATTTTAATTTAATTCTTTGGTAGTTAAACTCTAAATTTTATGATACAATAAGAGAAAAATATAAAGAAAATGTAAAAATAGATATATATATATTGTCGGATGGATTGTGTTTTGAAAAAAATATTCGCTTACTTTAAAATGAGCAATACCGTTAAAACAAAAAAAGTGCCATTTGGACAGACAGTGTTTCTTCTTGATGTTTTTTGTGGTATTATGGATGGTGTTCGAACGAAGCTTTTTAGTATATATACAAAAAACAAGGTATTTGGAGTGGAAGCTTAATGCTGCAAAGGGGGAATAATCTACTTTGGAGTTTGGTTTCTAATTTAGTGAAACTTAATAATCAATAGATTTTTTGGAAAAGTAAAGGAATGAAAAAACATATGAATGAGATATATTTCTCTTTATATAATAGCAAGGTATTTTGGAAAAAGGAAAAAATAATGGCTTTTTTTTATTTATGCAGTTTAGCACTGGTTTTCAGTTCGCTGTTGTTGTATTGTGGTAATAGTGTAAAAAAAGCTAGTTTTTTATTTTATATAAGAGGCGGAGTATTTGGGGTGTTATGTTTATCTATAGGAATCGGTTTTTTTATTGTTTGGTTACAGAGTTTAGAGGAACGAAAAGAAGATTTTTTGATATTACATATGATAGGAATAAAGAAAACTGTACTTATATTATCTGTACAAATAGAAATGCTATTGTTTCAGATTGCAGCCAGTATAGTGGCATTATTTTTTGTGCTGATTTTAATGTTTACCTTAGGGGGATATTTACTGGGAACTGTATGCATATGTCTTTTGAGACTACATGTTGAATTGCAGGGAATATTTGTACTGGCTAGTTATTTGTATATGCAAAATAGATTGAAAGGATAAGAATATGTTTCGATTAACAATAAAAAATTATTTGCTTCATATTCCATATTCTGTATTACTTATAATACAGATGCTTATTGTCCTTTTTATTACAAACCATACGCTGATACAGGTAATTCGTGACAGCAAAACGCTTGATAATGTTGTTGTAAATAAGGAATTGTATTTGGTGGAAAACAATCAGGATGATAAAGATAACTTTATAAAAGATGTAAAAAAGCTTGTGGGAGAAAATTGTGTAGGATATATGTATAGTGATATCAGTGTTGGAATTGATAAAATTGATTATAGAGAAGTTCCATCATTGGAATATATAAATACTACAATGGAGAAGGTACAATATATTTTAAAGGAAGGGCATTGGTTTACAAATGAGGATAATCAAATTATTCTTGGGGGACAGATAGCTGAAATATATAATGTTGGAGATGAAGTGGTGCTTACCAAAGATGGTAAGAAGAAAAAAGTAGTTGTAGCAGGTATATTGAAAAATCCAGGACAATGTATACATTTAGACAAAAATGCAGATGGAAACTTATGTTCCTTGATGAATCAAGGATGGGGTGCAATGTTGACGAACAGTGTGGAAATATTAGAATGGATGGGAACGGATAGTAACTTAGAAGCAGTTAGTCTTATTGTTAATGTGGAGGGGAAAAAATCTGCAATAGAACTTTTAAAAAACAGATATAAGGTGACATCCCTTGAACAAGCAAAGGAAAATGGAAAAATACAGATTAGGAAAGATGTAATAGGGAATGGCATGTATATGATGTTTCTTTTGGTAATGGCATTTGTTGGTGTAAGTATTCAGATTTATATGTACTTTCGCAGAAACCAGAAGGAGTATCAACTTTATCGCATGTTAGGATTGGGATACGGCGGTATATTTGTATTGTGGTGTGGACAGCACATCATTAATTTGGCAATGGTTGTAGCAGCATTTTTTTCTTTTTGCAATTTTATTGAAAAAAGAAAAGTTTTTAATAGTAAGATAACGGATGGGAATACGGTACTTTTTCTTACTATATACTGTTTAGTATATATTATGTTAATTATATTTGTGTATATGGCAATAGTAAAAAAATGGAGAAGGAGGTATCATATGTGATCGAACTTATAAATATCAAAAAAACATATAGAGAAAAGGAAAAGAAGTACGCTGTATTAAATGGTTTGAATTTTACCTTAAAGCAGGGAGACATGGTTGCTATTTTAGGTAAATCAGGTTCAGGAAAATCTACATTGTTACGAATTTTGGGATTGTTAGAATTACCTGATGAGGGAAAATATCATTGGATGGATAAGGATATTATAAAGGAGAAAAAAACATGGAATAGGATGCGCAATGAGAAGATAGGTTTTATTATGCAAGATTATGCTTTGTTAAAAGGATTGTCTGTTTATGATAATATTGCAGCACCTATGTATATTGGAAAAAAATCCAAGAGAGAAATAAGGAGTCGTGTGCTTTCTGTAGTGGAAAATTTCCAAATTTATGATTTGTTAGAAAAAAAAGTATGTCAACTTTCTGGTGGGGAACAACAACGAGTGGCAATAGCTAGGGCAATGGTACAAAAACCACAGTTATTACTTGCGGATGAACCTACGGGTTCTTTGGATGACGAGAATGCAGAAAAGGTAATGAAGACGTTACATAAACTTCATGAGCAGGGGAATAGTAGTATTATTGTGACACATGATAAGAGAATTGCAAAACAGTGTGAGAAGGTTTACTATTTAGAGAACGGAAAATTAAACCAATTGTAAATAGAGATTTGTGAAAAACAGAAAGCAGGAAGAATCATGAAAAAAATAGCTTTAATTTTAACAGGTGGAACCATAGGTAGTTCTGTAGAAGAACATATTATAGATGTGGGAAAACAATCTATATACAAGCTAACGGCTGCATATGAGGATTTATATAAGGAACAGGATATATTTGAAATTTTTTCTCCGTTTCAATTTTTGAGTGAAAATTTCACAAAAAGAGAGTGGCAGAAATTATACGATTTTTTGTATGCATTTCCTTTTGAAAAATATGAAGGAGTAGTGATTGCACATGGAACAGATACGCTGGCGTATACATCAGCACTTGTTGGTATGCTATTTGGACATGTAACAATTCCGATTTTGTTGATTGCCAGTAATTATCCTGTGGGGCATCCAAAAAGTAATGGAGTGACAAATCTACGAGCTGCGGTGGAACTTATTCGGCAGGGAAAAATAAGAGGTGTATTTTCTGTTTATGAAAATGATAAGGAAGAAGTGGAGATACATTTGGCAACTCGTATGATTCCAGCGGATAATGTGCGAGATCAATATGGGAGCTTTGGAGGGGAGTGTTTTGGAAAAATGCTGCCGCAAAACAAAGAAAAGAGAAAGTTTATCTTGCAGTTATCAAATGCTGCACATAATCCAACTTTGGAGCAGTTACAAAAATCTACAAAAGCTTTTTTTACATCTAAGCTTTGCTTTGAAAAAGATATATTATTTTTGATGCCTTATCCGGGGCAGAATTATGATTCTATTGTGCCAGGGGAAGGAGTGGCAGCAGTATATCATTATTTGTATCATGCAGGGACTGCCTGTACAAAAGGAGAAATGTATTCTTTTTTGGCATTTGCGAAACGGTGTAGCAAACAGGGGCTTCCGGTATATGTGGCTTCCTTAAAAAAAGAGGGAATGGATAGTTATGCGACACAGGATGCGCTTCTCAAGGAAGGTGTTTATCCAATGTTTGATATATCGCCGATTGCAGGGTATATGAAACTTGTACTGGCATATAGCCAAACTGAAAAAACGGTAGAGGAAATATGTGAAAGTAATTTATTTTATGAACAGATAATTTAGGAGATATAGAGCGTTTATATGAATCACAGGTTGTAAGGTTAGTATTCATGCAAATGCTCTTTTTGTTTGAAATACACTATTGAGAAATGTTTGCATTACAATACTTTGATGTAGAAATGACTTGACATATAATATACAACAACATATAATTACATTAATAATTTTATTCTGTGCTATTCGCGAAAAGGGAGAGGATACATTTATTAAAAAAGAAAATAAAAAGGAGAAACAAAAGTGTATAAGAATAATTTTATAAGAAAACAGTGGAAAATAGTCAGTAAAAAACGAAGGAATAAATTAAAAAAGGGAGTGATAAGTTGTATTTTAGCAATGGGAATATTGGCAACGGGAAACAATATTCATGCTTTAGCTAAGGCATATGTCTTGGAATGGAATTTAGTAGATAGTGGAAAGCATTTAGATGTAGACGGAAATAGTGCTTATATGGATTATATCTGGTTGGCAAAAAAGACTTGGAATGAATATAAGCCAGGTGTGATTCGAAAAGATTCTATAAAAGTGGTACAGGATGTATATGTGACAGACATTAACAAATCGAATGGAAGTACGGGGATTACATATCCATCAGGAAAGATTGAATTAAATAAATATTATTTAAAAGATTGTGTAGGAATTGAAATTGAAAATACGGCAACACATGAAATAGGTCATGCGTTGGGATTGGCTCATAGTAGAACTGGCAACATTATGTATAAGTCACAGACTAGAAAAACATCATTAGGAAAAGATGATAAAGATTCTTATACGGCTGCCTACAAAAAATATTAGAATAGGAGGATGATTTATGAAAAAGAAAATTGTAACCATAATACTTGTACTAGGAGTAGTAGCTGGGATTTCTGGTATGCTATATATGCAGAAAGGAAAAAACAAAAATGTAGAAAATGCTGCGGCAAATGTATCTGATTTGCCAGTATATGCTATGAAAGCGGATTTCGTATATGATACAGAAAATATAAATGAATCAGTAGGGATTGTAGACTATGTATTTTTGGGGGAAGTGGTAAGCAAGGACGAAACTACATATGAAGACGTTGTGCCGATGGAAGATGCAAAAGGAAAGACAGTAGAAGAGGGAACGCCGTATACACATTACTCAATTCGTGTAAAAGAAAACATCAAAGGAGAGTTGGAAAAGGAAAAAGAGATTAAAATTGTGAAACATGGTGGAGTCGCACAGGACAAAAAATCAGTAGTATTATTTGATAAAGACTGTTTGCCGGAAGTAGGAAAACAATATATTTTTCTTGCCTATGCACAATCAGATGGTTCTTTGTTGATTTCCGGACCTAATTCAAATGTTTTGGCCAATGCCAAGAAACAGGAAACCGTAGTGAATGAATATGAAAAGGCTGTAAAACAGGAAAAGGTAAATGTTGATAGGGAACGTTACACCTCAGAGTATGATAAAAAGGCAGACAATGCAAAGAATAAATAAAGTGTAAGGATATAAACAGGGACTGTTGCACGAAGCAAAAGTAGAACAAAGTATAAAAGGAGAACATAAACCAGTGTTATATTTTGTAATAGGATTTCTTCGTGTCGCAGTCTTTGTGTTATTTAGGAGTATTATCTGGAAAAAGTGTATGAAGTACAAGGCAATAAAAATAATTGCAATAGTTTAGAAAAAATTTAATCTCAGTATCTTATAGTTTGCGGTTTTGCTCTCTTTACTTTAAAAAATGGCTATGTTAAAATGAAAGTTAAGCAAAAAAGAAACATAGCAAAGGTGGAGAAGAAAAATGGGTAAATATTTTGGAACGGATGGATTCCGAGGAGAGGCAAATGTAGTTTTAAATGTTATGCATGCATATAAGGTAGGACGTTTTTTGGGGTATTATTATGGAAAAGAACATAAGGCGAGAATTGTAATTGGTAAAGATACCAGACGCTCCAGTTATATGTTTGAAGATGCACTTTCCGCGGGATTGACAGCTAGTGGGGCAGATGTATATTTGATACATGTTACAACAACTCCGAGCGTATCTTATGTGGTAAGAAGTGAGGATTTTGATTGCGGTATTATGATTTCTGCAAGTCACAATCCATACTATGACAATGGAATCAAAATTTTAAATGGCTTGGGACATAAATTAGAAGCAAAAGTAGAAAAAATGATTGAGGATTATATTGACGGTCCGGATGATGCGATACCATTTGCAACTAAGGATGCGATTGGTCGTACTACGGATTATACAGTAGGTAGAAATCGTTATATTGGTTATTTGATGTCACTTGCTACTCGTTCTTTTAAAGATATGAGAGTGGGATTGGATTGTGCGAATGGTTCTGCTTATGAAATTGCCAAAGGTGTGTTTGATGCGCTTGGTGCAAAGACATATGTAATTAATAATCATCCAGACGGAACTAATATTAATACGAATTGTGGTTCTACACATATTGAAGTATTGCAGAGTTTTGTAAAAGAAAACAATTTGGATGTAGGATTTGCATTTGATGGGGATGCAGACCGTTGCCTTGCCGTTGACAACAAAGGAAATGTTGTGGATGGAGACTTGATTCTATATGTATGTGGAACATATCTAAAAGAAAAAGGAGAATTAAATAACAATACAGTAGTTACCACTGTTATGTCAAATTTAGGATTGTATAAAGCATTTGATAAAAAAGGAATCTCTTATGAAAAGACCGCAGTTGGTGATAAATATGTGTATGAGAATATGATGCAAAATGACCATATTATTGGTGGAGAGCAGTCAGGACATATTATTTTCAGTAAATATGCAGCAACAGGAGATGGAATTTTAACAGCACTCATGATTATGGAAGTAATTCTTACAAAGAAAACTCCATTGTCGGATTTGACGCGTGAAGTTACTATTTTCCCACAATTATTGGAAAATGTACGAGTTACAGATAAAAATGCAGCTATGGAAGATCCGGATGTACTTGCAGCAGCAAAACAGGTAGAAGAAGAACTGGGAACGAACGGAAGAATTTTACTTCGTCAAAGCGGTACAGAACCTTTGGTTCGTGTGATGGTTGAGGCAGAAACGGATGCCCTTTGTGCTAAATATGTAAAACAGGTAGCAGATGTTGTAAAAGAAAAGTGGGCTTTATAAAAAAAAGATAGACAATTAGCGGTTTTCCATGTTATAATCGTATCTTGAATGGGTTTACCCACATATAAGGAAACAATTTAAAAGAAGTGTAGAATAATTCTGCACGAAGGAGGAAATAAGAACAATGAGTTTACAGGTCGAAAAGTTAGAAAAGAATATGGCAAAACTTACTATCGAAGCAAGTGCAGAAGAATTTGAAGCTGCAATCGAAAAGGCTTATCAGAAGAATAAGAGCAAGATGAATATACAGGGATTCCGTAAGGGAAAAGCTCCTCGTAAAATTATCGAGAAGATGTATGGTGCAGGAGTATTCTATGAAGAAGCAGCCAATGTAATCATACCTGATGCATATGCAAAGGCAGTAGATGAATGTGATTTAGAAATCGTTTCACAGCCATCTGTTGATGTTGTACAGGTAGAAGCAGGAAAGCCTTTCATTTTCACTGCTGAAGTTGCTGTAAAACCAGAAGTTAAGCTTGGAGATTACAAGGGAATCGAAGTAGAAAAGACAGATGTTGAAGTATCTGATGATGATGTAAATGCAGAGATTGACCGCGTAAGAGAGCAGAATGCCAGAACAATTACTGTAGAAGACAGAGCTGTTCAGGATAAAGATACAGCAGTAATTGATTTTGAAGGATTTGTAGACGGAGTAGCATTTGAAGGTGGTAAGGGAGAAGACTATCCACTGACAATTGGTTCTCATTCATTTATTGATAACTTTGAAGAACAGTTAATCGGAAAGAACATTGGTGAAGAAGCAGAAGTCAATGTTACATTCCCAGAAGATTACCATGTAGAAGACTTAAAAGGAAAGCCAGCTACATTTAAGGTAACAGTAAAAGAAATCAAAGCAAAAGAATTGCCAGAGTTAGATGATGATTTCGCACAGGATGTATCAGAGTGCGAGACAGTAGATGCATACAAGGCTCAGGTAAAAGAAGAGCTTACAAAGAAGAAGGAAGACGCTGCAAAGGCTGCAAAAGAAGATGAAGCAGTAGCAAAGGTTGTTGAAAATGCAGAGATGGAAATTCCTGAACCAATGATCGATACACAGGTTCGTCAGATGGTAGATGACTTTGCACGTAGAATGCAGAGCCAGGGATTGTCTTTAGATCAGTACTTCCAGTTTACAGGTATGGAGCCAAAGGCATTCTTAGAGCAGATGAGACCACAGGCATTAAAGAGAATCCAGAGCAGATTAGTATTAGAAGCTATCGTAGAAGCTGAGAAGATCGAAGCAACAGAAGCTGAAATCGAAGACGAAATGAAGAAGATGGCAGATGCTTATCAGATGGAATTAGACAAGGTAAAAGAATTAATCGGAGATGAGCAGAAGAAACAGCTTGCACAGGATCTTGCAGTACAGAAGGCAGCAGAATTTGTTGTTGAAAATACAGTAGAAAAATAAGAATTATATATAATGCGAATGACAGCCCCAAGTCCCATGCTTGCATGGGACATTGGTGACTGACGCATTTGCATAAACAAAGCGTTTGTTTTGTAATTTTTGAACTTCTTGATAAAGTTTCTACATGCATGAACAGAAAGCGGTGGAAGTCCTTTCGGGGACGTTTTGCACTAAGTTCTTTTGCGTATGGAAAGCCGAGCGGATTTTTGTACGCAAGAAAACTTAGTATTGTCAGGTGTAGACCTGAGAGGCAGTTTGTAAAAATGTTTGGCATTATAAAAGATGCAAAAAGGATATGAGGAGGAAGAAAAATGAGTTTAGTACCTTACGTAATTGAGCAGACCAGTAGAGGAGAACGTTCTTATGACATTTATTCTAGATTGTTAAAGGACAGAATTATTTTTTTGGGAGAAGAAGTAACAGATGCGTCTGCAAGTGTAATCGTAGCACAGTTGTTATTCCTTGAGGCTGAGGACCCTGGAAAGGATATTAATCTTTATATTAACAGTCCAGGTGGTTCTGTTACAGCAGGTATGGCAATTTATGATACAATGAACTTTATTAAGTGTGATGTTTCTACTATCTGTATTGGTATGGCAGCTAGTATGGGAGCATTCTTGTTATCCAGTGGTGCCAAGGGCAAACGTATGATTTTACCAAATGCAGAGGTAATGATTCATCAGCCATCTGGTGGTGCCAGAGGACAGGCAACAGACATTAAGATTGTTGCAGATAACATTTTAAAGACAAAGAAGAAGTTGAATGAAATTTTGGCTGCTAACACAGGAAAGCCATTAGAGCAAATTGAGATTGATACCGAACGTGATAATTATATGTCTGCACAAGAGGCAGTAGACTATGGTATTGTAGATAGTATTATAACAAGTCGTCAATAAGAAATCCCGTCAATGGAGGGGGGCACTTATAGTGCCCTCTTATCTTGCAATATAGGAGAATTTGTTATACAGGTGGGAAGTTTAAGTTAAGAGGTGAAAGGTGGATTAGACATGGCAACGAAGGACGATAAGAAAACAGTTAGATGTTCTTTTTGTAATAAAGCACAGGAGCAGGTTAGAAAAATCATTGCAGGACCAAATGTGTATATTTGTGATGAATGTGTAGATATTTGTGCAGAAATCATGGAAGAGGAATTTCAGGATTTTGAAAATGATAGTGATATTAACTTATTAAAACCAAAGGAAATCAAAGATTTCTTAGATGAATATGTAATTGGTCAGGATGATGCAAAACGTACTTTGGCAGTTGCAGTATACAATCATTATAAACGTGTTCTTATGGAAAAGAATCTGGATGTAGAATTGCAAAAGAGTAACATCATTATGGTTGGACCAACTGGTTCTGGTAAGACATATCTTGCACAGACCCTTGCAAAGCTTCTTAACGTGCCATTTGCCATTGCAGATGCGACAGCACTTACAGAGGCAGGTTATGTAGGTGAAGATGTGGAGAATATTCTACTTAAAATTATTCAGGCAGCAGATTATGATATTGAACGTGCAGAATATGGAATTATTTATATTGATGAAATTGATAAAGTAACAAGAAAGTCTGAAAATACATCTATTACAAGAGACGTTTCTGGTGAAGGTGTACAGCAGGCATTGTTAAAAATCTTAGAAGGAACGGTAGCAAATGTTCCTCCACAGGGAGGAAGAAAGCATCCGCATCAGGAATTTATGCAGATTGATACTACGAATATTTTATTTATCTGTGGTGGAGCTTTTGACGGATTGGAAAAGATTATTGAGGCTCGTATCGGTAAGAAGTCAATTGGTTTTAATGCAGAAGTAGCGGACATTAACGAAAAGAATGTAGGCGAGATGTTTAAGCAGGTACTTCCACAGGATTTTGTAAAATTCGGTTTGATTCCTGAATTTATTGGTCGTGTGCCAGTAAGTGTTGGATTGGATTTATTGGATGAGGATGCACTTGTTCGTATTTTAACAGAGCCAAAGAATGCCATTACGAAACAGTACAAAAAATTGTTTGAGATGGACAATGTAGAATTGGAGTTTGAAGAAGATGCGATTCGTGCGATTGCAAAACGTTCTGTAGAGAGAAAAACAGGAGCCAGAGGATTACGTGCAATCATGGAAGAAACTATGATGGATACCATGTTTGAAATCCCATCTGAAAGCTTGGTTAGAAAGTGTATTATTACAAAAGATGCGGTAGAGGGCACTGGAAAACCGATTTTAGAGTATGCAGATAAAGAGGATGGAAAGAAACCAAACACAGTTAAGTCTGTGCGTTTGAAAAGCAACGATGATGAAATTGCATAATAAAATGTAAAAACATTGTGCAGAAGTATAGAGGGAAAGTTACCGATTAACTGACAGAAGGATAGGTTCATGAACATATAGCAAAGCGGATATGGATGGTCGCTTTACTGATGAGGTGGATGATGAAAAACGTGATAGAGAGAGCAATGCCGATTGTGGCATTGAGAGGAATGGTAGTTATGCCTGGAATGCTGATGCATTTTGATGTAAGTAGAAAAATGTCAATTGCGGCAGTAGAACAGGCAATGATGTCTGACCAGATGCTGTTTGTTGTAGCACAAAAAGATGAAAATGTGGAACGCCCTACACAAGATGATTTGTATCAGGTGGGAACGGTTGCCATGATTAAGCAGATGATTCGTATGCCGGGGGATGTAATTCGGGTTATGGTTATCGGTATTGATCGTGGACAATTATTAGAAGTCTCAGAAGAAAAAAAATATCTGGTAGGTGAAGTCCAGACACAGGATGAGGATAAGTTAGAGCATTTGACAGAGCATGAGAAAACTGCCATGCTTGAAAATTTAAAAGATGATGTAAAGATATATGCAACAGAGAATGGAAATGTAGGGCAAAAGGCATTACAGAAGGTTATGTCGGTTCAAAATATTGCAAAGCTTATTGATGAAGTTTTGAAGATATTTCCATTACAATTAGAACAAAAGCAGCAAATCTTAAGTGAATTTGATTTAGAGAAACGGTATGAACTAATATCGGCTTATTTGGAAGAGGATATTGAGATTGGAAGGATTCGTCAGGACTTTCAGGAAAAGGTAAAAGCAAAGGTAGACCGCGGACAGCGAGAATATCTTTTGCGTGAACAGATGCGAGTAATACGTGAGGAGCTAGGAGAGGATTCCCTAAGCGATGCAGAAGAATTTTTGCTACGTTTAGAAGAATTGGAAGCTACGGATGAGACAAAGGAAAAAATACGAAAAGAAATTGAACGTTTTCGTGTACAGGGAAACAATTCTTCCGAAACAGCTGTGTTGCGTAATTATATAGAGACTTTGCTGGAACTTCCTTGGGAACGCAGAAAACAGGATTGCAAAGATTTTGCACGTACAGAAAAAATTTTAAATGAAGACCATTATGGACTTGCAAAAGTAAAAGAGAGAATTCTAGAATCTTTGGCAGTGCGATTGTTGAAAGAAAAAGGTGATAGTCCTATCTTGTGTTTGGTGGGACCACCGGGAACAGGTAAAACATCAATTGCCCGTTCTATTGCAAAATCATTAGACAAATCTTATGTGCGTATTTGCCTTGGTGGTGTTCGGGACGAATCAGAAATTCGTGGACACAGGCGTACTTATGTAGGAGCTATGCCAGGGCGAATTGCTACTGCTATGAAAAATGTGGAAGTTAAGAATCCGCTTATGCTCTTAGATGAGATTGATAAGATGAGCAGTGATTATAAGGGAGATATGGCTTCTGCTATGCTTGAAGTATTGGATGGCGAGCAAAACAACAAATTTGTGGACCATTATGTAGAGATACCGATGGATTTATCAGAAGTATTCTTTGTGGCTACCGCGAATTCTTTGGCGACGATACCAAGACCACTGTTAGACCGTATGGAGATTATTGAAGTTTCCAGTTATACAGATAATGAGAAGTATCATATTGCAAAGAAATATCTGTTAAAAAAACAGTTAGAGAAAAGTGGATGGGGTTCCAGACAGATTAGCATTGATAAGAAAGCGATGGACCAAATTATTACTGGATATACACGAGAAGCTGGTGTGCGAACACTGGAACGAACCATAGGAAGCATTTGTAGAAAAGCAGCCAAAGAAACATTGGAGCAGGCAAGAGTAGAAGGTATCAGTGATGCCAGAGAAGCAATTGCGGATAAAAAGATAAAGATTACATCTACGGATTTAGAACATTATCTTGGCAAGCCAAAATATAGAAAAGAAAAGATAAACAATAAAGCACAGGTTGGTATTGTCAGAGGATTGGCATGGACAAGTGTAGGTGGAACCACTCTGGAAATAGAGGTGAATACCATGCCAGGAAAGGGAAAACTTTCTCTTACTGGAAAGCTTGGCGATGTCATGAAAGAATCGGCACAGATTGCATTGACCTATGTGCGTTCACTTAGCGAACAATACAAGATAGAAGATGAGTATTTTTATAAACATGATATTCATATTCATGTGCCAGAAGGAGCAACACCAAAAGATGGTCCTTCTGCGGGAGTGACGATGGCTACCGCCATTTTATCTGCGGTAACAGGGAAAGAAGTACGCGCAGATGTGGCTATGACAGGAGAAGTTACCCTTCGTGGAAGAGTATTACCAATCGGTGGATTAAAAGAAAAATTGTTGGCGGCAAAGCAGGCGAAAGCAAAAATTGTTTGTGTGCCAGAGCAAAATAGAAAAGACGTAGAAGAACTGGAAGAAGAAATTACATCCGGTTTGAAAATCTGTTTTGCGGAGCATGTAAAAGATGTATTTAAGCAAGCATTTGTGTCGTAGGATAAAAGCAGGTAGTGGCAACGTAAATTGTTTTTAAAGTTCCATCATAAGACAAAGGATGGAGAAGTTTGTCATTGCTAGAAACAGATTGAGAGTGGGAAAGGAGTTGATAAAACATGCATGTAAAAAGTGTTAATTTGGAAACAGTATGTGGAATTACCAGTAAGATACCACAGAATGATAAATTAGAAATTGCTTTTGCAGGTAAGTCAAATGTGGGAAAATCATCATTGATTAATTGTCTTATGAATCGTCGCTCCTATGCCCGAACTTCCCAAAAACCAGGAAAGACACAGACAATTAATTTTTATAATATCAACGATTTACTCTATTTTGTGGATCTCCCAGGATACGGATATGCCCGTGTATCTCAGGAGATTAAGAAAAAATGGGGAAAGATGATAGAAAACTATTTGTTGCAGTCAAAACAGCTTCGTATTATATTTCTTTTAGTAGATATTCGGCATGAGCCTTCCAAGAATGATGTAGAAATGTATAATTGGGTATTGCACTATGGTTTTAACCCTATCGTTATTGCGACGAAGGCAGACAAAATTAGTCGTGGTGCCGTACAAAAGCATGTTTCTGTTATTCGAAAGACTTTAAAATGTGTGGAAGGAACTCCAATTATACCATTTTCATCTTTGAAAAAGACAGGTATAGATGAAGTTTGGGAATACATCGAGGATATGCTGGAATACTATGAAGCAGAAAAAAATGGCGACTCCATTGTCCTTGAAGGAGAGACAGACTAAGGCTTATTATATTGGCTCGAAAACTGATAAAATGATATAGATGGTGAACCGTCACGTTACGCAAGCATAGATAATACGAAGTTGTATGGTCTATGCTTGTATTATTTACGTGCGTAAAGATACATTAATTTAAAAGAAAACAGGAGGAAACATGGAGGAAAAACGGTTTTGGAATGAAAAACGATACTATTCTCTTGATTATTATTTAAAAAGCACATTTGGAGAGAAAGTGTATAAGGTGTCATTACAAGGAGGGATGACCTGTCCAAATCGTGATGGAAAATTAGATACAAGAGGTTGTATCTTTTGTAGCGCAGGAGGTTCTGGAGATTTTGCTGCTCCTGTATGTGAAAGTGTGACAAAACAGGTTGATTTGGCAATTGCAGGGGTTAAACAGGCAAAGAGAGTAGGAGATAAATTTATTGCATATTTTCAATCCTACACGAATACTTATGCAGAGGTGGCATATTTGCGAAAAATTTTTACGGAGGCAATTTCCCATCCAAGTATCGTAGCATTATCCATTGCTACCAGACCGGATTGCTTGGGGGAGGATGTGCTACAGTTGCTTTGGGAGTTAAACCAAATAAAGCCAGTTTGGGTGGAATTAGGGTTACAGACGATACATGAAAGAACAGCAGCATTTATTCGGCGCGGATATCCGCTTTCTGTGTTTGAACAGGCAGTCAAACAGCTTACGCAAATCGATGTACAGGTGATTGTACATACCATTTTGGGACTTCCCTTTGAAAGTAAAAATGATATGATCGACACAATACAATACTTAGCACAGTTTTCGGCCTCCAGACAGCAGGAAAAGAAAGAAAAAGCGGTGATTCAGGGGATAAAGTTACAGTTGCTTCATGTGCTGGCAGGTACCGATTTAGCCAAATACCGCAGTTATTTTAAAACTTTAACATTGGAGCAGTATGTAAATCTGGTATTAGAATGTATAGAACAATTGCCGCAGGATATAGTGATACATCGAACTACAGGTGATGGACCGAAAAAAATATTGTTGGCACCCGAATGGAGTGCAAGTAAAAAGACCGTTATGAATACGATACACAGGGAGATGAAATTGCAGGACAGTTGGCAAGGAAAAAAAGTTGTGATAAAATAAAAATAGAAGCTGTTAGTTTTGTAGCGGCCTGCATAGAATTTTCTGAATGTAGAGAAAAAAGACCGTGAAGAGTAACAGCAACAAACGTGCAATTGACATAATGGGAGGGGTGTAAAATGGCACAAGATGCATTTACTTTATATAAGTTGATTATACTTTACATGTTGGAACGGGCGAAACTGCCATTGACCAATGCACAAATTTCAGATTTTATATTGGAAAATGATTACACCAATTATTTTAATATTCAATCTGCTATTACTGAGTTGGAGCAAAATCGGTTTATTACCATAGAAACGATACGAAATAGTTCCCATATTCATATTACAGATGAAGGTCGCGAAGTTCTGGGATATTGTATTCAAGAAATTTCAGAAGCAATTAAAAAAGATGTTGAAAGTTATCTGGATAAAAATATGGTAGATATTATGGAAGATACTCTGGTTGTGGCGGACTATTTTCAGGTAAATGAAAATGAGTATACAGCAAGGTGCATTGTAAAGGATGGTACTTCCAATGCAGTGGAGATTAACTTAAATGTTGCCACGGAGGAAGAAGCCAGTACCATATGTGCCAGATGGAAAGATAAAAGTCAGGATGTTTATGCGTATTTAATACAACAATTGCTGGCGGAATAAAATAACGAAATAAAGAAAGAGGCTTGTTGCAGTCCATTAGGATATGCAAGCAGCCTCTTTTGTTATAAAACCAATTATGTCCTGTGTTGTAAAATAGCTAGGTAGCACTTACACCTCTGGCTTTTGTTATAAAACCAGTTAGTCCTGTGTCTATAAAAAATGCAAGTATTCACTATTTGTATGTTATTTAATATGAGCTTTTACTGCATTACTAACTACTTCTGCAACTCTTGGGTCAAATGGTTCTGGCAAAATGTTGTTTTCGTTTAGGTCTTCATCAGCAACTAATCCAGCAATGGCATTGGCTGCGGCAAGCTTCATCTCTTCTGTAATCTGCGTAGCACGACCTTCCAAAGCACCCTTGAAAATACCAGGGAACGCAACTACATTGTTTACCTGATTAGGGAAGTCTGAACGACCAGTACCAACTACTTTAGCTCCTGCTTTTTTCGCTACATCAGGCATGATTTCAGGTACAGGGTTTGCCATAGCAAATAAAATAGCATCTTTATTCATAGAAGCAACCATTTCTTCGGATACAATATTTGGAGCAGACACACCAACAAAAATATCGGCACCCTTTAACGCATCTGCTAAAGTTCCTGTTTTCTGAGAAAGGTTTGTTACTTCCATCATTTCTTTTTGCATCCAGTTTAGATTTTCAGATTTTTTCGATAAAATACCTGAAATATCGCACATCGTTACATTTTTAAGACCATACGTTAATAAAAGCTTTGTGATAGCAACACCAGCAGAACCAGCGCCGTTTACGACAACCTGACAATTTTCTTTCTCTTTGCCAACAACCTTTAATGCATTCATAATACCTGCTAATACAACAATCGCTGTTCCATGTTGATCATCATGAAAAACAGGAATATCCAACATTTCCTTTAAACGAGTCTCGATTTCAAAACATCTTGGTGCGGAAATATCTTCTAAGTTGATACCGCCAAATGCAGGTGCAATGGCAGCAATCGTTTTGATGATTTCTTCTGTATCCTGCGTGTCTAAACAAATAGGAAATGCATTTACACCACCAAATTCCTTAAACAAAACAGCCTTTCCTTCCATAACAGGCATAGCAGCATGAGCACCAATGTTTCCAAGACCTAAAACGGCACTTCCGTCGGAAACAACAGCAACAGTATTTGACTTGATTGTATATTTATAAGCTAATTCTTTATCCTTGGCAATCTCCTTACAAGGTTCTGCAACACCAGGTGTATAAGCCAGTGCAAGGTCTTCTCTTGTCTTTACCTGACATTTAGAAGTAGTTTCAATTTTTCCATTCCATTCTTCATGTAATTGTAATGCTTTTTCGTTTGTTGTCATGATACGCATCCTTTCTTGTTTATTGCAAACGCAAGTTATTTGTAAAATAATTAAAATTTCGGTATCTGTTGTACATTTTCTACCATTCTGTTTGAAATATTCCGCCATTTGTACATTTATGCGGTATAATAGCAGAATTGTTAGAAAAACAGTCTATTTTAATCATAGCATTTCATACAAAGGAAATCAAGCAAACAATCTTCACTATTGAATTCCAGCAGGCTATCTGTTACACTTTCGAGTAGTAGTATGCAAGAAAAATAGCAGAGAAAGACAGTGCTAGAGTGGTAGCTATAGAGAATAGAAAGGGGCTGCGTAGCAATGATTAGCAACAGCAGTAATGTACAGATAAAGAATTTAGTAAAGCTTCAAAAAAACGCCCGTACCCGTCGGGAACAAAATGCATTTGTAATAGAGGGAAAGAAGCTGTTTGAAGAGGCAAAGGCATTAGGCGTGGTAAAGCGAGCTTATGTGACAAATACCTATATAGAAGGACTTACAGAAGCAGAGGAAGCATATTTTAAAGGGGTAGAATATGAAATTGTAGAGGAAAAAGTATTAAAAGAGGCAGCCGATACAAAAACACCACAGGGAGTAGTTGCAATTGTAGAGAAACCTTGCTATGACTGGAATGAACTGCTTGCAAAAGAGCAATTAAAAATAATGTTGTTGGAGGATTTGCGGGATCCGGGAAATTTGGGAACAATTATTCGGACAGCGGAAGGTGCCGGAATGGATGCAGTGATTATGAGTAAGGAGACCGTAGATTTATTTAATCCTAAAGTGGTTCGCTCTACTATGGGTTCTATTTTCAGAGTTCCTTTCTTTTACGTGGAAGATATGATGCAGACTGTCAGGGAATTGCAGGTAAAAGGTGTTTCTGTAGTGGCAACAGATTTACAGGGAAAAAATGATTATGATGGGGAGCGTTATCCAGATAAAACAGCCATTGTAATTGGAAATGAGGCAAAGGGAATCTCCAAAGAAATGCGTGAAAGCGCAGATATTTTAATTAAAATTCCAATGTGCGGGCAGTTAGAATCCCTAAATGCATCTGTGGCAGCAGGAATTATGATGTATGAACTGTTTCGCCAGAAAAAGTAAAATAATTCTTAAAAAATATAGACATTGTGTTGAGTTTCTAATCAAAGTTTAACTTGATATGATAGATAAAATCAAGTACAATTATTTTCAAGGAAACGTTTTGAGGAAGGAGGAGGCGCGTATGACTTCAGTTCTACTTATGTGGATGATTTTAATTGCAATATTTATTGTGGTAGAAATCATTACATTAGGTCTTACTACCGTTTGGTTTGTTGGTGGTGCAGTTGTAGCACTTATAGCAGGTGCAGTGGGGGCTGACATTGGCATACAGGTTGTGTTGTTTTTTGTGGTATCTGTGGCCCTATTATTTTTTGTCAGACCGAGTGCATGCAGGCGATTTAACAGCCATCGTGTAAAGACGGACATAGAAACAATCATTGGTGCTGAGGGAAAAGTATTGGAGACCATAGATAATTTCAATCAAAAGGGAGTAGTAGCATTGGCTGGAAAAGAATGGACTGCAAGAAGTGCAGACGCAAGTATAATTCCCGAAGGAGCAAAGGTTTCCGTTGTTGAAATTTCCGGAGTGAAATTGATTGTAACACAAAATGAAACTGTAAATGTGAAAAAAGAGGAGGAGTAAAAGGTATGTCACCAAGTATGTTACCAGTAATTGTATTAGTAGTTATTGTTCTGTGTGTACTAATTTCTTGTATTAGAGTAGTACCTCAGGCAGAAGCATTTGTTGTAGAGCGTTTAGGAGCTTGTCAGGATATTTGGAAGGTAGGTCTTCACCTGAAGATGCCTTTAATTGACAAGGTTGCAAAAAAAGTTCCATTGAAAGAACAGGTAGTAGATTTTCCACCACAGCCTGTAATCACAAAGGATAATGTATCCATTCGTATTGATACAGTTGTATTTTTCCAGATTACAGATGCAAAAGCATATGCATATGGTGTAGAAAATCCAATTATGGCGATTGAAAATTTAACAGCAACTACACTTCGTAATATTATCGGTGAGTTGGAGTTAGACCAGACACTTACATCCAGAGAGGATATCAACGCAAAGATGAGAGCTACTTTGGATGAAGTAACAGACCCTTGGGGTATCAAGGTAAATCGTGTAGAGCTTAAGAATATTATTCCACCTGCTGAAATTCAGGATTCTATGGAGAAGCAGATGAAGGCAGAGCGTGAACGTCGTGAGACTTTATTAAAAGCAGAAGGTGAGAAGAAGTCTAGCATCTTAGTTGCAGAAGGTAAGAAAGCATCTGCTATTTTGGAAGCAGAGGCTGAGAAGGAAGCTGCTATTCTTCGTGCAGAAGCAAAGAAGCAGACGATGATCCGCGAGGCGGAAGGTCAGGCAGAGGCAATTTTACGAGTACAGCAGGCGAATGCAGATGGTATTCGCTTCTTGAACGAAGCAGGAGCTACACCACAGGTAATTCAGTTAAAGAGTTTGGATGCTTTTGCTAAGGCGGCAGATGGTCAGGCAACAAAGATTATTATTCCATCTGAGATACAGAGTTTAGCAGGACTTGCAAAATCTGTAGTGGAAGTTGCAGAAAAATAAATTACAATTGGTTGAGATAGGAATGTCTCTTCGATGAAAATAGCAAAGGTAGAGCTGTCATCAAAACAATTTGATGACAGCTTACTGTGCTTTAAAGGAATGAGTGTATTGGAAAAGATAAGAAAGATTGTGCAGGTACCTTATATGTTACTTGCGTTTTTGTTGTTAAAAGTAGTGACGTATTATATTTTGATTGATGTGAATCCTTTTTTACATCCATTATTATTAGGGACTATTTTTATATTTTGGATTATATTTTCTCATCTAAGTGAGAGTAAATGGAAGCATAAATATGCAATTTTTATGATTATATATGTGGGACTTAGTTTTTTGATGTTTGCAGATTCGATGTATTTTAATTATTACAATCAGACGGTATCTGTCAGACAGATTTATCAAGTGTCGAATGTTGCAAAGGTGCCACAAAGTTTTATTGCTACTTTAATACCTGCCAGTATTTTTTTAATCTGGGATATTCCTTTTGCATCTTACTATTTTCGCAGAAAGGCATCGGAAGAGAAATATGCGGGAATATTTACGAATTTTCAAAAAGGTGTAATAGAAGGGATACTTGCTGCGTTTATTCTTGTTTGTGTCATAAATCCAGGAGGAACTACGTTCCTTACCAAAATTAATAGTGTTGGTTTTATGACAAATCATATAAAGGATATTGTGGATGTGGCATATCAGGCAGTACATCATGATTTCTGGGAGCCGCAGGATGTTATCAATGTGGTGGAGGATGCAAATGATACACCAGATGTAACAGACAATTCTCCAGATATTGAAAGTTTAAAAGGAATTGGAAAAGATAAAAATGTAATTGTGATACAGTTGGAGGCTTTTCAAAATTTTTTGATAAATCGCGAATATAACGGTCAGGTGTTGACACCGAATTTAAATAAATTAATCGGAGAGGAAAGTATTTATTTCGATAACTACTATTCTATTATAGGAAAGGGCAATACAGCGGATGCGGAATTTGCAACGCTAAATAGTCTCTATCCGGTTATTGATGGAGAGAGTTATCGACTTTATACCGATAATACTTACAATGGATTGCCTTGGAAGTTGAAAGAGCAGGGATATACAACTTTTGCATTTCATGGAAATGAAGCCACATTTTGGAATCGGCAGGCGGCATATCCATATCAGGGGATTGATAATTTTTACAGTATTGAGACACTGGATTCCTCTGATATAGTAGGACTTGGAATTTCTGACAAATCCATGTTTAAGCAGATGGTGGATGTGCTTTCCAAACAAAAGGGCAACTTCTTTTCCTTTGGAATTACGCTTACCAGCCATCATCCATATGAAATACCGAAGAAATTACAAAAGTTAGATATTTTACCAGAGGATGAGGGCAGCAAGTTCGCAAATTATTTACAGGCGGTCCATTATACGGATGAGGCAATCGGAGAGTTGATTGCAGAATTAAAAGAAGCTGGATTATACGACAATACAATTTTGGCTTTTTATGGAGATCACCATGGTTTGAATTGTACGATGGATAAAAATGACGAGTACGTTGGAAGATTTTTAGGAAAAGATTATGGATATGAGGAGATGTTAAAAGTACCTTGCATTATTCATATTCCAGGAAGTAAAGTGACAAAAACCATATCCACGCTGGGCTGTCAGGTAGACTTTTTACCTACGATGTCTTATCTTATGGATTTTAAATTAGAGCAGCCTTATATTATGGGACAAAATTTACTTACTGCGGAACATGGATATGCAGCATTTACGGCATATTTATTTGAAGGTTCCTTTGCCTATGATGATATTATGTTCGACATTTCCAGAGAAGGTATTTTTGAAGGAAGCAAAGCGTGGAAACGAGATACCTTAGAAGAGGTCGATATTAATGATTATGAGAAGCAGTATGAAAAAATGTTGGGACTAAAGGCAGCTTCTAGACAGGTGTTGGAGCAAGACTTGATTGCAGACTATGTGACACATGAGGTGGAGGTTCCAGATAAAGAAAATAAACATCAAAAGACAGATAAGGAAAAGCAAGCGGAAGCAAATAATGAGGACAAAGACAAGTAGGATTTAAGCCTGTGAGACTTGACAAAGCCCTTAAAAGTGATACAATGAATAAAAATACAATAAATGTGATTATTTATTCGTAAATAGAGAAAAAATTGGAATTGTTTTTTGGCAGTTATTGTTGTCTATAAAAAGATTGGAGGAACAGATATGAATTTAAAAGGACGTAGTTTTTTAACATTAAAAGATTTTACAAAGGAAGAGATTAGTTATTTACTTGATTTAGCGGCTGACTTGAAAGCAAAAAAGAAGAAGGGAATTACAGGAAACAGCTTGAAAGGAAAGAATGTTGCCTTGATTTTTGAAAAACCTTCCACTAGAACAAGATGTTCTTTTACAATCGGTTGTATTGATGAAGGTGGACATCCAGAATATCTTGGAAAAGATGATATTCAGCTTGGACATAAGGAAAGTGTGGAAGACACAGCTCGTGTATTAGGAAGAATGTTTGACGGAATTGAGTTCCGTGGTTTCAAACAGGAAACAGTTGAGAAGTTGGCAAAGTATAGTGGAGTACCTGTTTGGAATGGTTTGACAGATGAGTACCATCCTACACAGATTTTAGCTGATTTTCTTACTTTGCGTGAACAGTTTGGCAAGTTAGAGGGCTTGCATTTTGTGTATGTTGGTGATGGAAGAAATAATATGGCAAACAGTCTTATGATTGGTAGTGCAAAAATGGGCTTACATTTTACTATTTTGGCACCAAAAGTTTTATGGCCAACAGATGAATTGGTTTCTTTATGCCAGGGCTATGCCAAAGAATCTGGTGCAACCATTACGATTTCAGATCAGTTAGATGCAGTAAAGGACGCAGACGCTATTTATACGGATGTATGGTGTTCTATGGGTGAAGAAGATAAGGCGGCAGAAAGAATTGCATTGTTACAGCCATATCAGGTAAATCATGAATTATTTGCACGTACAGGAAAGGATACAACGATTTTAATGCATTGTCTTCCTGCAGTAAAAGGAAAAGAAGTTACAGAAGAATTATTCGAAGAACATGCGGATGTTATTTTTGATGAAGCAGAGAATCGTATGCATACCATTAAAGCAGTTATGGTGGCAACATTAGGTGATTGTTAATGGTTTGATTACATTTTGTAGTGATTGGAAAAGTTTCGTAATTACCTAAAAAGTTAAGTAGAGAGAGGAGAATTACATGGCTGAGTATTTTTCAGAAATGGCACCAGAGGTACAGGAGTTTGCGAAGATTTGTAGGAGGAATGCAGTCATTGATACAGATTTGTACTCCAAATATGATGTAAAGCGTGGTTTGCGTGATGTGAGCGGAAAAGGCGTGCTGACCGGCCTTACAGAAGTTTCAGAGATTCGTTCCTATACAATTGTGGACCATGATATGATACCATGTGAGGGAAAACTTTATTTTCAGGGAATTGATATCGAGGAATTGACAGCAGGTTTTTTAAGGGAAGATCGTTTTGGATTTGAAGAAACTGCATATTTATTAATTTTTGGGGAGCTTCCAAATAAGGAGCAGGCAAGTACATTTAAGAAATTGTTGGCAAATTATAGAAGCGTTTTACCAACCAGTTTTGTACGTGATATTATTTTGAAGGCACCAAGTGCAGATATGATGAATACATTGGCGCGCAGTGTATTAACATTATACTCTTATGATGATTGTGCAGATGATACTTCGGTAGAAAATGTACTTCGTCAATGCTTACAATTGATTGCCTTATTCCCAATGCTTGCAGTATACGGTTATCAGGCGTATAGTCACTATCAAAGAGGAAATAGTTTATTTATTCATCAGCCTGTAGAAGAGTTTTCTACAGCCGAGAATATTTTACATTTATTGCGTCCAGATAGTAAATTTACAAAACTTGAGGCAAAGATTTTGGATATTGCATTGATTCTTCATGCGGAGCATGGAGGTGGAAATAACTCTACCTTTACAACACATGTGGTAACCTCATCAGGAACGGATACCTATTCTGTTATTGCCGCTTCCTTAGGTTCTCTGAAGGGACCAAAACACGGTGGAGCAAATATCAAGGTAGTGCGTATGTTTGACGATATGAAAAAGCAGGTGTCAGATTGGACCAATGAGGAAGAAGTAAAGCAGTATTTATGCGACCTATTAAATAAAAGGGCATTTGATAAAAAGGGTCTTATTTATGGTATGGGTCATGCAGTATATTCTATTTCAGATCCTAGAGCAGAAATCTTTAAGGGATTGGTGCATGATTTAGCACAGGAAAAAGGACGTATGGAAGAGTTTAATCTGTATGCTATGGTGGAGAGACTTGCACCAGAAGTCATTGCGAAGGAACGTAAGATTTACAAAGGTGTTAGTGCCAATGTTGACTTTTATAGTGGATTTGTATATAGTATGCTGGATCTTCCACCAGAGCTTTATACACCAATCTTTGCAATCGCACGTATTGCAGGATGGAGCGCACATCGAATTGAGGAAATTATCAATGAAGGAAAGATAATTCGTCCCGCTTACAAGGCGGTGGCAAAACATAAGAGTTATGTGCCTTTAGATGAGAGAGAATAATAAAAAGAGGGGGAATTTTAAATATGAAATATAAAACATTATGTAGAGGTATGCTGGCAATTGTAATGAGTGCGGCGTTAGTATCAAATGGAAACGTTTTGGGTACAGGGATGCAGGGGAAAACAATCATAAAGGCAGAAAGTAGTAATGATACCCCAAAAGATACATCTTATCTTACCATATCATCTGCAAGAGAATTAAAAGAATTTGCTCAAAAGGTAAATAATGGAAACAGCTATCAAGGGAAAGTTGTTAAGTTAGCGAAAAATATCGAATTTGATGGAGTAACCGTAAATAACTTTACACCAATTGGAAATTTATCTTATAAATTTGCAGGAACTTTTGATGGTGCAGGACATACGATTAAGGGCATCAATGTTACGAAATATGGTACAGCTTTTATGGGATTGTTTGGTTATATTGCAGACAATGGAATTGTAAAAAATTTGACTATGGAAGCTTGTGAATTTGAAGGCGGTTCTTCTGTAGGTAGCATTGCTGGCTCAAATGACGGAACAATTTATAATTGTTACAACAAAGGCGGTAATATTTTAGGAACTGGTTATTCTGGTGGAATTGCAGGGCAAAATAGTGGCATTATAAAGAATTGCATTTCAAATGGAAACGTGAGTATGAAGGATGCCGTTTATTCTGCTTCAGGCTGTGGTGGAATTGCAGGAAATAGTTATGGTAGTAAAATATATAATTCAGCAAATTTAGGAAATGTATCTTTTTCAGGAGACAATTCTTACAGTAGTGCGTATATAGGAGGCGTTGTAGGAACCGTAATTGAGGGTTCAGAAATACAAAACTGTTACAACGTAGGAAAGATTAGTGATAGTACGGCCTCTCAAAAAATGGGTGCTATAGCAGGATGGGTAAGTGATAAATCCATTGTAGCAAATAGTTATACTTTAGAAGAAGCATATAGTGTCAATTTTGGTACCATGAATGGTGTTGAAAAAAACATTAAGGCATTACCAGAGGCTGATATGAAGACGGATTCGTTTCTTGAACAATTAAATAAAAATAGAGGGGATAATGAAGACTGGTTAAAGTGGGAATTTCGTTCGGATTCAGAATACCCAGTGTTGATAAAGCTGGTTGATTTATCGGATTGTCAGATGCAATGGGACAAAACTGCTTATACATATACTGGAAAGGCAATAAAACCATCCGTAACAATTACAAATAAAGGTGTAAAACTAAAAAAAGATAATGATTATACGATTAGTTACCAAAATAATAAAAATGTAGGAACAGCGACAATGCGAATCCAAGGAAAAAATGGTTATACAGGAACTATAACGACAACATTTGTAATCCATAAAGGAATACAACAAATCCGATATGCAAAATCCTATAAAAAGGCATATAAAGCAAAGCCATTTGCCGTTTACGCAAAAAGAGTAGTTGGAAATGGAAAAGTAACATATAAGAGCTCCAATAAAAAGGTGGCAACTGTAAGTAATAAGGGAATTGTAACGCCTAAAAATACAGGGAAAGCTATTATTATAGTAACAGCAGCAGAAACGAGCAACTATTATAAGAAAAGTGTAAAAATTATAGTACAAGTTGAAAAGAATAAAAAATAGAATAAAAATACACTTGTGTGAAATCGCTCTTCAAAGGACAGAGGTTAGGTCTGTTTTTTGAGGGCGTTTTCTTTTTTTTAAACAATCAAAACCAACAAGGCGATTTTCTCCTAGTTTCCGTTCTTGTAAATATGGCTAATATATGATATTCTGTAAGGAAGCGTATGTTTAAATTTAGAGATTAGATAACGGTTTAGTAGTTACAAGTTGAGGTAATTTTTTATGGAAAAAAATATTGTGTTGTGTGCATCCAGTGCATATGAAGAAAAGTATTATTTAAACGAGGATTTTGTGCAGATGCCTGAATCAATTAAAGAGGAGCTACAGATTATGTGTGTTCTTTTTACCGCAGATGTGGGCGGTATTCTTACTATGGAATTTGATGAAGAAGGAAACCTTTTATTTCAGACCGAAGCAGATGAGGGTGACTTGCTGTATGATGAGATTGGAAGTGTGCTAAAGATAAAGCAGATTCAGGAACAGAAAAAAGAATTACTGGAAAGTTTGGAGCTGTATTACAAAGCGTTTTTCTTAAATGAAGATGTGACTGCTTTGCTGGCAGAAGAATAGAAGGATAATTGTAGATACGAGATAGAGAAAGGGTGCAATGACACCTGTAAATAGAGAAAATACACTGAATTTCAGTGGATCGGAGGATGGCATGATTTTAGTTGTAGATGCAGGAAATACCAATATTACGTTAGGCGTGTTTGAAGGAAAAAAGTTGCGTGGAACGTACCGAATGACTACAAAGGTATCCCGTACCTCAGATGAGTACGGCATTTTCATAACAGAATTGTTGGAGAAGAATGGGCTGGAGCCAAGGCAGATTGAAGATGTAATTATTTCTTCTGTTGTGCCGAATATCATGCATTCTTTTACCAGTGGAATAAAAAAATATTTTCATGTGCAGCCTATTATTGTAGGAGCAGGGATTAAGACAGGTATCAATATTGCTGTTGCAAATCCAAAGTCAATGGGGGCAGATCGCATTGTGGATGCAGTAGCTGCCTATGAGCTTTATGGTGGACCAGTGATTGTAATTGATTTTGGAACAGCGACCACACATGATGTAATAACTGCGGATGGTTCTCTGACTGCCAGTGTAATCAGTCCTGGTATTCGGATTTCTGCGAATGCTTTATGGAAAGATACAGCCATGCTTCCAGAGATTGAGATAAAAAGACCAGAAACCATTCTTGCTAAAAATACAGTAGCAAGTATGCAGGCAGGTTTGTTTTTTGGCTATGTGGGGCAGACAGAATACATTGTCAAGAAATTAAAAGCAGAAACGGCGATGGAAAATATCAAAGTAGTGGCAACAGGTGGATTGGGAAAAATTATATCCGATGAGACAGATGTAATTGATATTTATGACAGCAATTTAACCTTAGAAGGACTTCGCATTATTTATGAATACAATAAGCGTTAGAGTGAGGAAACTATGAGTTTACAGATAGGAAACGTAAAAATAAACGGAAATCTTGTGCTTGGTCCTATGGCAGGAGTGACGGATTTACCTTTTCGTGTGTTGTGCAAGGAAGCAGGGGCAGACCTCATTTATACGGAGATGGTCAGTGCCAAGGGCATTATGTATGGAAATAAAAATACGACCATTCTTTTGGAAGTAGAGGAGCAGGAGCGTCCTGTTGCATTGCAGTTGTTTGGCAGTAATCCAAAGATTATGAGTGAGCAGGCAAAGCGGATAGAGCATCGTAATTTTGATATTGTAGATATTAATATGGGCTGTCCAGTGCCAAAGGTAGTAAACAATGGAGAAGGCTCTGCTCTTATGAAAAATCCCGAACTGGTGGGAGAAATTGTGTCAGCTATGACAAACATGTTGGAAAAGCCAGTGACTGTTAAAATACGAAAAGGATTTGGAGCCGAGGATTGCAACGCACCAGAGATTGCTAAGATTGCGGAGCAGGCAGGAGCGGCAGCCGTAGCTGTGCATGGTAGAACAAGAGAGCAATACTATAGCGGACAGGCAGATTGGAATGTGATTCGAGAGGTAAAAGAAGCGGTGTCGATTCCTGTGATTGGCAATGGAGATATATTCAAGCCTGAGGATGCAAAGCGGATGTTGGAGGAGACTGGTTGTGATGCGGTGATGCTTGCCAGAGGTGTGCGAGGAAATCCATGGTTGTTTACCCAGACGAAAAGATATTTAGAAACAGGGGAACAGCTTCCAAAACCAGAAATTGGAGAAGTCATAGAGACGATTCTTCGTCATGCTAAAATGCAGGTTGCATTTAAAGGAGAATATCTTGGCATGCGTGAAATGAGAAAGCATGTAGCATGGTATACGACAGGTTATCCACAGTCAGCAAAACTTCGAGGAAAGATAAATGAGATAGAGAGTATTTCGGATTTACAATACTTGCTGGAGGATTATGCAAAACAATTCCACAATCCAGTTTCAGCAAGATAAGATTGGAGGACAAACATGAAAGGAAATATTTTAGTAGGGCAATCAGGAGGACCAACTACGGTAATCAATGCCAGCTTAGCGGGTGTATTGAGTGCAGCGTTTAATAGCGAAAAGATTGACACTGTGTATGGTATGGTAAATGGCATTCAAGGATTTATGGATGAGAATGTACTAAATCTTACCAAAGAGTTTAAGGGAAATGAAAAAAAATTAGAACATCTTAGAGTTACTCCATCTATGTATTTAGGTTCTTGCCGTTACAAATTAAAGGACCCAAAGGAAGATTCCAGTGATTTAGAGCGTGTATTTGAATTGATAAAAAAATATGAGATACGATATTTCCTTTATATTGGCGGAAACGATTCCATGGATACAGTAGACAAGGTATCCAGATATGCCAAGGAAAGAAAGTATGATATAAAGGTGATTGGTATTCCAAAGACCATTGATAACGATTTGATGGAAATTGACCATACGCCAGGCTTTGGTTCCGCAGCCAAATATATTGCAACATCTATTTTGGAAATGTGTCATGACACTTACATCTATTACATGGAAAGTGTCCTTATTGTGGAGATTATGGGAAGAAATGCAGGCTGGCTGGCAGCTTCTTCTGTACTTGCCAGAAATGAATATAATGCAGCACCACATTTGATTTATCTTCCTGAGAGTGACTTTGACCAAGAACAGTTTATTGCAGATATTAAAGAGCAGTTTAAACATAGAAAACAGGTCATTGTGGCAGTATCGGAAGGTATTCATGACAAAAATGGAGAATATATTTCTGCCAAATCCACAAAGACAGACCAATTTGGACATGTAATGCTCAGTGGAAATGGAAAATATCTGGAATCACTCGTACAGAAAGAAATTGGCTGTAAGGTGCGTTCGGTAGAGTTAAATGTATTACAACGCTGTGCGGCGCATATTTCCTCCGCTACGGATGTTTCAGAGGCATTTCACTTAGGAGAAAAGGCAGTGGATGCAGTGCTAAATGGAAGAACAGACGAAATGACTTCCTTACGAAGAATATCCAATGATCCATATCGAGTAGAATACATTACGGTTCCTGTATCAGAAGTTGCGAACAAAGAGAAAACAATTCCAAGAGAATGGATTAATGAAGCGGGAAATGATGTGACACAAGAACTGATTGATTATTTACAACCATTGATTGAGGGAGAAGTAAAAGTAGAGTACAACAAGGGAATACCAGACTACATTTTTAGAGATGTGGAAGTGTAGAAATTGCCTGTAAACTACAATCCCAAAGTAGTACATGGTAAAAGATGGCAAGAATATTTTGTTGACATTAAAAAAAAGGGGTGCTATAATCCATCACATAAAGAGAGACAGACAAAGAGGTCGTAACACGTTAGAGTGTTGCGACCTTTTTCTTTCTTTACGCGGAGGATGGGGATAGTCCATGCTTGCATGAGAACTTACCGTCTGCCGTAAGAGTAAAAACTCATAATCGTGTTTTTGTGAATGTGCACACACAAGAAGAAACGAACAGCAAAACGAAGGAGGAATAGAAGTATGAAGAAATTCTATGAACATTCGGTTAAGAAAAAGATTGCTGCAATTGGTTTCGCATTTGCGGTAGCGATTTCGTCATTTGGTATGCCTGCGACAGCAGAGGCATATAGTGGTTTTAGTGGTGATTATAGCAGAAGTGAAAGATTGGCACAGCCAACCTCCAAGCATCAGTTTCAGAAGGATGAGTTGGGCGTAGTAAACTTTCAATCTGTTTATGGAGATAAGGAAGCAAATATTGCAAGTATGAAAAAATACATTGAAGAAGCACATCAAAAGGGAGTTAAGATTCTTCTCTTTCCAGAAATGTGTGTAACAGGTTATGTGTCATCCAGTGATCCAGACTCCGCAGCTTATAAATGGGCAGTAGAGAGTGCAGAGCCATTGGATGGACCAACACAGAAGATATTTGCAGAAATCGCAGATAAGGATGATATGTATATTATATATGGTGCAACACAGACCATAGAGGGAGATAGCAAACATGCATATAACTCTGCTTTTGTTTGTTCTCCAGAAGGTGAGGTTACTGCATATCAGAAGATTACTCCAGTTGAAGGTAGCTGGTGTGTAGCAGGTGATACTCCCGTATTGATTGATGCAGGAGAATATGGAAAGATTGGTATTAGTATTTGTTATGATACCTATTCCACACCAGAGTTAGAGAGGTATTATGCAGCTATGGGATGTAACTTGTTATTAAACCCAACAGCATCTGGTGGCAACTGGTATTCCAGCAATGTAGCAGGATGGCAGGAATATTACAAGTTGCGTTTGGAAAGTGTGGCATCTCGTGATGGAATGACAATTTTAAGTTCAGACTTGGTAGATGACAGTGGAATGTCAGGCAATACTCCAGACGTATTTCCTGGTGGAAGTGTAATTTTACAGGGAGCATTTAATGGACCTATGTATTATGCAGGAGCAGATTGTGAAGCAGGAAGTGTAGAAGAAGATGCCAATATTGTAATTGAGCAAAAAGGGCTTTTAACAAACGGAAAGGCATTGACCGCATCTTCAGGAAGTACTTGTAGCAATGCAGATTTCAATCCTGAATTATATGCACAGCTATATAAGGATATAGCAGAAATGAAAACCATTGGAGTGACTTCGGCAGCAGTAACAAGTGGTCCAAATGTTGCAGTTGTAAATATGACAGGATACTGGGGAAATAAGAAAAAGACATTAGAAAAGATGGTTTCTTATATAGAAGAAGCTGCGGCTAAAAATGTGGATATGATCGTATTCCCAGAAACAGTACTTTCAGGATACGGCTATGTAGAACCGGAAAAGGACCCATTTTATCAGAAATATGGAGTATCTATGCAGGTTGCTACAGCAGAAACCATTCCAGGAGCAAGTACAAATTATTTGAGTGAATATGCAAAAAAATATGGTATGTATATTATTTTTGGTATGACAGAAAAGGATGAAGCAGGCAAGATTTACGAGGCAAATAATTATGAGAAGCATGCGGAAAAGGTATACAATTCCGCCGCAATCCTTTATCCAGATGGAACGATTGACTCCTATCAGAAGATACATAGAGCAGGGTTGGAAACACAGTGGTCCGTATGTGGTACTACTCCAAAGATTATAAACACGAAATGGGGTAAGATTGGTATTGACATTTGTCGTGATGGACATTTTTATCCAGAACTTGGAAGATATTATGCAGCCATGGGATGTACCATGTTTGTACACCCAACCGCAACAACAGGAAATGCTTGGTATCGTGCAACTAGAATTGGTTCCTATACGGACCGTGATGGCATGGCAGCGATTACGTGTAACCTGTTAGGTGGAGATGGTATTTATAACGCAGATGGAAGTTATGATCCAAAAGATGTAGAAGGAAACTTTGACGAAGAAGGAAACTTTATTGGAGGAACAACTATTCCAGATATTATTTACAATCAGAAGGAAGTAGAGAATGATCCATATTGGAATAGTAAGAACTGGCTTGGTTCTGGCGGTATCTTTAATAGTACAAGTTTGATTATTACAAAGGGTTCTACAAGTGGATTAAAGCCATCCCCTAGATTGAATTATAATGGTACCGGTTCTGCCTCAGAAGGTTTTGCCAAGAGAGGAAAGACCAGTCCATTAGGACTTGAAATTGCAAAAATGGATTTGACAGGTTGTGGTTTCCGACCATCTAGTCAGACATTTCATCCATCTTTATTCTCTAAGATGTATGATAAACTGGCAGTATTGTATCGTGGAGGATATACATCCCTTTATGGAAAAGATGCAATTAAGGAACCAGTAACCATTGACCTTACAACAGGTGCAGCAGTAACGGCAACACCAGAGGTAACAACGACACCAAGCGTTACAACAAGTCCAGCAGTAACAGCGACACCAACAGTAACTCCAACGGTAACACCAGTTGTCACAGCAACACCAACAGTAACAGCAACACCTAGTGTGGCACCTGTAGCAGGTACAAAACTTACGGACCGTAAGACAAAGGCAGTCTATAAGGTAACAAAGAAAAATGCAACCGTTACCTATGTAAAGACAACGGATACAAAGGCAACAACCATTAAAATTCCAGATAAGGTTAAGATTCATGGAATAACTTACAAAGTTACAGCAATAGCAGCAAAGGCGTTCAAAAATAACAAGAAGATTACCACAGTAACAATAGGAAAGAATGTTACTACAATTGGAGCCTCTGCGTTCCAGGGTTGCAAGAACTTAAAGAAGATTACCATTTCTACAACAGGATTAAAGAAAAAGTCTGTAGGAAGTAAGGCATTTAAGGGAATCAACAGTAAGGCAGTCATTAAGGTGCCTGCAAAGAAACTGGTAGCATATAAGAAGATCGTAAAGCAGGCAGGCATCGGAAGTAAGGTAGTTGTTAAGAAGTTGTAATAAAAATATAAATTCACTTAAATATCCAGTAGGAAACATCCTACTGGATATTTTTCTTTATAGAAAAAGCGTTTATTCTATTGGAGAAAAGAAAAAATGTTACAAGAGTATGAAGTAATTTACGCTTTGTTTGTACAATATTCCTAAATTTTAGAAGAAAAGCAATTTCTGTTTGCAATTTCAGTAGTTATAGTGTATTATTTTTACCAGACGGACAAATGTACGCGGTAAAAGGACATGTACATTTCAAATAAAACAGAGAAAGAGGTAATTTAGAATGAGCGATAAGTTAAAAGTAGGTATTCTTGGTGGAACAGGTATGGTAGGACAGAGATTCATTGCATTATTGGAAAATCATCCTTGGTTTGAGGTGACAACCATTGCTGCAAGCCCAAGAAGTGCAGGAAAGACCTATGAGGAAGCAGTAGGAGGTCGTTGGAAGATGGACACTCCAATGCCAGAGGCTGTGAAAAAGATCATCGTTCACAACGTAAACGAAGTAGAAGAAGTTGCTTCTACCGTAGATTTTGTATTTAGTGCAGTGGATATGTCTAAGGACGAGATTAAGGCAATCGAAGAAGCATATGCAAAGACAGAGACACCAGTTGTTTCAAACAACAGTGCACATAGATGGACACCAGATGTTCCTATGGTTGTACCTGAAATCAACCCTGAACATTTTGATGTTATTGAATTCCAGAAAAAGAGACTTGGAACAAAGAGAGGTTTTGTAGCTGTTAAGCCTAACTGCTCTATCCAGAGTTATGCACCAGTTCTTACAGCATGGAAAGAATTTGAGCCATATGAAGTAGTAGCTACCACATATCAGGCTATTTCAGGAGCAGGTAAGACATTTAAAGATTGGCCAGAGATGGAAGGTAACATCATTCCATTTATCGGTGGTGAGGAAGAAAAATCAGAGCAGGAACCACTTAGAATCTGGGGTAAAATTGAAGATGGCGTAATTAAGAAGGCAGACGACGTAAAGATTACTTGCCAGTGTATTCGTGTACCTGTATTAAATGGACATACAGCCGCTGTATTTGTTAAGTTCAGAAAGAACCCAACAAAGGAACAGTTAGTTGAAAAATTAGTAAACTTCAAGGGACTTCCACAGGAATTAGATCTTCCAAGTGCTCCAAAGCAGTTTATTCAGGTTATGGAAGAGGAAAATCGTCCTCAGGTTGCATTAGATGTAGATTATGAAAATGGTATGGGTATCTCTGTTGGACGTATTCGTGAAGATAGTATCTATGACTGGAAGTTTGTAGGATTATCACACAATACTGTTCGTGGTGCTGCAGGTGGAGCTGTGCTTTGTGCAGAAACATTAAAAGCAAAAGGATATATTACAAAGAAATAATGATTGCGAATAGCATAAAGAGGGATTGTTACATTTGTAACAATCCTTTTTTTGCTTTTTTATAGGAAAAGATATGTGAAGATACAAATAGTTTTGCAAAACAGCAGAAAATTTTAAAAATGCACACAAAATGTGTAGTAGTAATAATTTCTACACTATTACCAAAATTGGTACAATAAATAACAAAAAAAATGTGAATATTACAAAAATATAAAAAAAATAGTGCAAATATGTTGCAAAAATAAAAATTGTTCCATATAATTGCTTTTGGAACAAAATAAAACAAACTTTTTAGCAGAAGTGGGAGGAAAAACATGAAAAGTTTAAAGAAGGTATTTGCATTTTTACTTTCACTTGCAGTGGTAATTGGAATTTTTGCCAATGCAGGATTGGAAATTAATGCTAATACAAACAACACAGTAACCGTATATTATAGCAGTTCATGGAATCAAGCCTATATTCATTATAGACAGGCAGATGGTACATGGACAAACGTACCAGGAGAAAAGATGAGCAAGTCATCTGAAGTAAATGGTTACAATTGGAAAGCTACAATTAACTTAGGAAACAATAGTAGCACACAGGTATGTTTCAATGATGGAAATAATAACTGGGATAGCCGTAACGCACAGAACTACACTGTTTCAAAGGGAAGCTACGGAATAAAAAATGGAACAGTAACATCTGTTGCTGCACCAACAGCTACACCAACTGCAACACCAGAGTTATTCACTTGTGACTTTGATATGAATGTAACATCTCCACAATTCGTTGGAACAACAGTTCATTTCACAGGATATGAGTACGATATGCCATATCATATGTATAATAACTTTATGTATGTGATTCATAAGCAGGGAGCAGATGCTGCAAATGACAAGTATATTTCTGCATACAAAGATTACGCATCAGGTAAAACTTGCTATACAGCAAGCCATGAGTTTACAGAAGCAGGAACTTATGAAGTTACTTTTAAGGCAATGCAGTATTCAGGATATACAGCTACAAAGACTAAGACTATTGTAATTAACAACAAGCAGGAAGAGAAGACATTATATTTCAGCAATTATTATTCAAAATGGGATAAGGTATATGCCTATGTATGGAACAACAATTCAGATGCAAAAGTATTTGAAGCAAAAGTTTATGATAAAATGGCAAAGGTATATGAAGTAACAATTGTAGGAAATTATAAAAATATTTTATTTAAGAATACAAAAGATGGTTGGGATATGCAGACAGCCGATTTAGTAATCCCAACGGATCGTAAAAATTGTTTTAGTGCTAATAATACCGAAAACAGAACAAATGGTTATTGGTATGAGTATACAGATAAAGCATTTAGTTGTACATTGACAATTCAGCAGTCATCTCCTCAAAACGTTGGAACTGCAATTTCATTATTTGGTGAACCTGGTAAAGATATGCCAGGACATAGATATAATAATTACTATTTTATAGTTCATAAACAGGGAACAAATGAAAATCAGGATAAGCGAATTGCTGCAACACCTGCAACAGGTGGTCATACAGCTACTTGGGAGCCTACAGAAGCAGGAACCTATGAAGTATCTTATTGTGCATCAAATTACGCTGGCTATACAGCAGTAGATACAAAGACATTTGTAATTAGATAATAGAATACAAGTCTCACAAATTTGAAAGGGTGTGCATTTGCACATCCTTTTTTCTATACAAAGGTTTCCTCTATGTCCCTTATTTGTAACCTTTTTTTCAAACATACATATATTGAGAGTATGGTGACGTGTGTAACCAATGAGTTTAAACAATAGGTTATGAACATGTCTGAATATGTAGAAAAGGAGCCACAGGCATGAAGGAATGTTGTAATGCTTATAATGAGCAAAATCGATGGGAAAACAGACGATGTGTAAACCCAAATGCAAATCAATGTGGATCGAGTGGAAATGGAATGATGCACAGTGGATGTTCTACGAACAGAGAAAATATGGGATGTCAGTCAAGGGGACAAAGAATGGCTGGTAGAATGCCTCAGCAGCAAGGTTCTATGAGATGTGGAATGGAAAAGAAGCAAAGTGAATGCGCAGGCAACAGACAAAACGACTGTCATACAGGAGCAGGAAAGACTTCCTGTGAGACTCCAAAGGGTGGATGTGGTTGTTGCAAAGAAAAAGAAATGAATCCCGCATGTCGTAGAGACATCAGACCAGTTGATGAAATGAATCCTGGTATGGGCTATGTACCATGGCAAAATTTTGAAAACTTGTTTGATACTTGCGAGGGCTTTCAAAATGGAAGTATCTTTAAAGATTTAGTATTTCCATTTCTGGGAAGACCGCTTCATTGTGAGAGGAGGATGAATCGTCGATGAGAAACAGGAGTAATCAGTGTCAGTTAAGACAATTTATTGATGAAATTAGTTTTGCCATGGATGATATTGTATTGTTCTTAGACACACATCCATGTTGCCAGGAGGCACTTGCCTATTATGAAGAGTGCAAAAAAATGAGAGAGGAAGCTATGGACGAATATGCAAGAATGTATGGTCCTTTAGATAAATATCGTGCAAATGTTTCTGAAAGTAATGAGTGGTGTTGGGCATTGCAGCCATGGCCATGGAAGGGAGAGTGTTAATGTATGTGGAATTATGAAAAACGTTTACAGTATCCCGTAAATATTAAACAGACAAATCCACAAATGGCACAGATGATTATTAGTCAGTTTGGAGGCCCAGATGGAGAATTGGCGGCCTCAATGCGATATTTGTCCCAGCGTTATACCATGCCTTATAATGATGTTATTGGCGTATTGACGGATATTGGTACAGAAGAATTGGCGCATATGGAGATGATTAGTACCATTGTATATCAGCTTACCAGAAATCTTACGCCAGAAGAAATTAAAGAAAGTGGATTTGACAAATATTATGTAGACCATACGTTGGCATTATGGCCACAGGCAGCAGGGGGCATCCCATTTAATGCCTGTGAATTTCAGTCAAAGGGTGATACTATAACCGATTTGTTTGAAGATTTAGCGGCAGAACAAAAAGCGCGCACCACGTATGACAACATTCTTCGTCTGGTTCATGATCCAGATGTAGTAGACCCAATTCGTTTCCTTCGTGCAAGAGAGATTGTACATTTTCAGCGTTTTGGTGAGGCATTGCGAAAGGTGCAGGATCGTTTGGATTCTAAAAATTATTATGCATTCAATCCACAAATTGATAAGGGCTGTGGTTGCGACAATTAATCTATTGTGTCGTTTTGATAAATGGGAAGGCTATTTATGGGGAAGGAACCTTTTACCGCTTTTATCATATAATAAGTTATGCATGCAAACTTTTATTTTGGGGAGTAGCGAGTCGCTGAGGTTGTGCAAGGTAAATGTGGCGCCAGATAACGAGTGAAACTCGTATACAAAAGAGAAACATCCAGGCGTTACGATAAAGTGGAGCTAAGCATTTGCTTATGCAACACAAAAAAAGAAGCAGTCGAAAACCATACGGTTGATTTCCTGACTGCTTCTTTTTATGAAAATGGAAGAAGAAAAATATGTATATATTATACCATATTTTGTGAAAAAAGATACCCCTTTTTTTGAAAAAAGCTAAAAATTTTCAATTTCTTTTGCAAATACATAAAAGAGCGACTTATATTGCGAAAAAAGAAAGAGTTTTTAACATTTGTGGATAAAAATAATTACTATGTTATCGCAAAAATAAAAAAGGGGGTTGCATATAATGGAAATTTGTGGTATAAATTTCTTAGAACAAAGGAGTTCAAATTTGTTTCCTTATGTTGCTCAGTAGAGAGAGCAATGTAAGGAAGGAAATTTGGCTCCTTTTTTCTTTACGAAAAAAGACAGGCGCGCGACTGCTTTTAGAAAATATTGTATCGTATGGCAGAATTGTTATACGGGCAAAAATATTTTTGCTTATAAATCATGCCATGTAAAATAAGGAGGAAAATAGTATGAACGCAGGAAATATAGGATTCGTCCTAATTTGTGCAGCATTCGTGTTTTTTATGACACCAGGGCTTGCCTGTTTTTATGGAGGTCTTGTAAGAAAGAAAAACGTTGTAAATACAATGATGATGTCAATTTTTATTATAGGAACTGGAATTGTAATGTGGGTATTATTCGGATATTCCCTTTCTTTTGCACCAACAGGGAACGGTATTATCGGTGATTTTCGCTGGTTAGGACTGGAAGGTGTATCTTTAACAAAAGGATATTTAGATAGTCATGCAATTCCAAATATGGTATTTTGTTCATTTCAGATGATGTTTGCAGTAATTACGCCAGCTTTGATTACTGGTGCAGTTGCAGGAAGAATGAAATTTAAGTCTTTGTTTGTGTTTATTGTAATTTGGTCAATTATAGTGTACTATCCATTGGCACATATGGTATGGGCAAAGAATGGGTTGTTAGGTTTAGATGGACTTGGAGCCTTGGACTTTGCTGGTGGAGATGTAGTACATATCAGTTCAGGTGTTTCTGCCCTTGTTCTTTGTATTTTGTTAGGAAAGAGAAAAGATTATTATCATGCAGCATATCGAGTACATAATATTCCAACCGTTGTAATAGGTGCCTCTCTTTTGATGTTTGGATGGTTTGGATTTAATGCTGGTTCTGCGCTGGAAGCAAACGGACTTGCAGCACATGCTTTTATGACAACCGCAACATCAGCCGCAGCCGCTATGTTATCATGGATGGTATGCGATATGATTGCCAATCGAAAACCTACTTTGATTGGTGTATGTACAGGTATGGTAGCTGGTTTGGTAGGTATTACTCCTGGAGCTGGATTTGTGCCAGTTTGGGCAGCCGTAATTATTGGATTATCCACTAGCCCAATCTGCTTTTTAATGATTTCTTATGGAAAGAGAAAATTTGGATTTGATGATGCTTTGGATGCTTTTAGTTGCCATGGTACAGGTGGTATCTGGGGTGGTATCCTAACAGGTATTTTTGCAAAGGCTTCTGTAGGAGGCTATAATGGAGCTATCTATGGTGACTGGGGACAATTCGTAGCACAGTTAATCGGTATTGGGATTACGATCGTAATTGCAGTAGTAGGAACGGTAATCTGCTATGCCATTACACGCCTGTTCACAGGAAACATTCGTGTGGATGCAAAGGACGAAGCAGTTGGATTGGATGTTTCACAACATGGAGAGTCAGCGTATCCATCCTTTAATGGTTTGGAATAAGAATAGGAGGTTTAGACATGTCACAGGAGCAAGCAGATGTAGAATTAATAAAAGTAGAAGCGATTGTACGAGAAGAATGTTTTCTGGATGTAAAAAATGCGTTGGCAGCGATTGGTGTCAATGGTATTACAGCCTATCAGGTAGTAGGTTGTGGAGCACAAAGAGGAATGATGGATTATGTCAGAGGTCAGAAAGTGGATGTACAGGTGCTTCCGAAAATTAAGTTTGAAATTGTAGTATCTTCGCAGGAGTGGGAAAAGAAAACGGTTGAGGCAATACAAAAAGCAGCCTTTACAGGAAATCATGGAGATGGAAAGATTTTTAGTTATAACATACGTCAGGCTATGAAGATTCGTACACAGGAAACTGGGTATGATGCGGTACAATCGCCAGAGGACGAATAATTCAATTAAATATCTTTAAGTATGAAAAAGTGGGACTGTAAAAAAGTCCTTTTGAAAAGCAGAAGCATCGGCAGCCATGCCGATGTTTCTGCTTTTTCTATTATCTGGAAAATAAACATAAAACATCAATTTGAAAATGGACAAAAATTTTACATTTTTCCTAAATTTTTTATATAGGTGAAAGTTACTCTTTCATGTGGAATTTAGTTTTACAAGTTAGAGACAAAATAAATATATAAACTCTATTGACAATATAATATATATATGTGTATAATATTTGTTGTATTTCCGGATATACATAATTATAAAAACTGAAAGAGAGGAAATTAATTTGAAACGAAATATCATAGTGACTGCGTTAGTCGTAGGGGCGATGTTGGTGAGTACAAGTTCGCAGTTAGCATTTGCCTATTCTTCGGGGGCTGGAACATTCTCAAAAAAATTTATTGCGAAAGATGAATACAAGAAGATTACAACTGTAAATAAGGGGAATTCTGATATGTCCCAAGTTGGTGTTTTGGTGACAACAATGTATGATGGTAATGGAAATAAGGCCAATGATTATATGAAGTCAAAAACGAAATTTATGGGTTGGAATGGATCAAAGTGGGTATTGGCAACTTCTAAAGATGATGAGGGAGCGGTTGCCACTAAAGGTAAAATTCTATATGTTCAATTAAAAAATGCATATATTGGTAAAGGTAAATCAATACAGTATCATGGACAAGGGAATAATCCTCGTTTAAATGCATATATATCTGGTACCTTTTATGCAGACGGTAAGCGTTAATAAATACGTATTGCGAAATAAACTGTATTAATGACTAGAGCATTGACAATGATTAAATTGCCAATGCTCGTGTTGTTTATAAGTTGAGAAGGGTGGAAAGAAATTGATATGATAAAAGAAGTAAAAGCAAATTTGTATTTATTATTTAAGAAAAGGGAATATTGGTTTGCCTTTTTTGCGATGTTGATATTCTGTTGTATTTCTTATTTGTCCGAGGTTAAGCAAAATATGGGAGAGGATTTATTTAATATCGGCAGACCGAGCGATCATTTTGTTTTAGCAGATTGGAAACCATACGCTGATTACTACACGGTTTTTTTCCCAATCCTGTTAAGTGTGATGACAGCGTTTCCTATATTTGATGAAAATCGAAATAAGAATGGTGTATTTACTGTTACAAGAACTAGTAAGAAGAAATTATATTATAGTAAATGGATCGTAAGTTTTTTGGGCGGTGCAAGTATAGCATTTGTGCCACTTATGATAAACATAATACTTAATGAAATTACATTTTATAACGCAAGTAATCACCGATTTGGTATGGCTAAGTCTAGATTATACTTCTTGAATCGTGGATATGCGTTAGAGAATTGTTATAAAGAAAATGAATTATTATACGAAATCGGATACGTGGTGTTATTAGCAATATTTGCAGGAGCATGCTGTATGCTAGTATTTTCACTTTGTCATTTTGTTAGGAAGTTTAAAATATTTACGATACTCCCATTATATGTTATTTTTTTTGTGTCAAATTCGCTGAGTATATCAAAATTTGATTTAAACGATTATTTGCTTTGTCCATTGGGAGATGGAGATTTGGTAGGAATGTTGATTGTAACAGGTGTTATGATGGTTGTTAGTGGTGTTATTGTAAAAAATATTTTGGAAAGAATGGAGTATAAATAATTAAAATGTACCGAGTGAAAGAAGCTTTGAAAAAGTATTTGATTGCACTGTCAGTGGCATCAATACTGAATATAGATTGCTTAAAAAGAATGGGAAAAGGGGAATTTGAGGGAAACTTTATAAGTGTGTATTTAAATTCCTTTACTGGGGGAATAAGGACAATGGAAAACGGGGAACATGTTTTGGTACTGTATCTGTTTGATTTGGCGTATTTGTTAATTTTGTCCATAATTTTTGGTACGGATCTATATAAGGAAATCTACGGTACTGGAATATATGTTATGACACGGATAAAGTCCAGAAGCAAATGGATGTTGCGTAAAGTTGGCAAGTTACTTGGGGAGTGTATCATAAGTGCGATTATTTATTGTAGCTGTGTTTTACTATTGCAGTTGTATCATACAAGGGTGATTTGTGACAAAAATGCAATATTAGCCTATTTTATTACTGTGATATTTGTAACATATAATATATTTTTGGTTGCGCTTATTATAAATGCGGTATCTATTATGGGAAAAATATCCTATGGTGTGTGTGCGGGTACAGCTTCCCTTGTTATAATGGTAATTTATGTAATAAAGTATGATGAAATTTCCATGTTTGCAGGAAACTTGAAATATATGTATTTGGCGCCTGTTAATATGATAAATCTGTTTTATGAAACAGATTTAAAATTTGTGTTACTTGTATTTGCATATTACACTCTTATCGTTGGATTGATTGTTTTTGGTCTTTTAAAATACATAAAACGCATGGATATAAAATTGTTAGAAAGTGATTTATAAGTAGAGAGGATGTAAGAAGGTAGTTTTTATGAATAGTCTAGAAGTACAAAGCATTACAAAAGAAATATGTCAAGAAAAGGTTTTGAACAAGGTGAACTTTTGTGCATCAGGTGGGAAAATATACGGAATTGTTGGAAAAAATGGGTCAGGAAAAAGTATGTTATTTCGTGCTATTTCGGGTTTGGTAAAGGTAGACAATGGAAGCATAGTTTGGAATGGTGAAGATTGTACAAGAAATTTAGCTCAAAAAATTCGTATGGGCATCATCGTGGAAAATGTAAATTTATATGCAGACCTTAATGCAATGGAAAATTTGAGGTATTTGGCTAAGATTAACAATTATATAGGGGAAAAGGAAATTATTGAAACATTAGACAAAATAGGATTAGACAGCAATAATAAAAAAAAGATGAAAACTTTTTCCCTAGGAATGAGACAAAAACTTGTGATTGCACAAGCGATTATGGAAAAGCCAGATTTGCTTCTTTTAGATGAGCCTACGAATGCACTAGATGAAGAAACAGTTAGGCGATTTCGGGAAATATTAAAGGAAGAAAAAAGGCGAGGTGCTATTATTTTAATTGCAAGTCATAATCGTGAGGATATTGAGGAATTGTGTGATGAAGTATATGTGATGAATGATGGAGTATTGTCGAGATAAAGCCTGCAATTATTACAGGAAAGAGGTGTGAACATTGAAAAAAGGATTGTTATTTATAAGCATTTGTGCCATTTGTGTGATTTTGGGGCAAATTGGAAGAATGTCATTTGGAAATGTGGGTCTTGCAGATGTTAAAAATTTGGAAGACTTAAAAAAGGTTTCCTTTTATTTTGATTATGCAGAGGGAAAATCGGATGCAGAAAACTATGAGGGAAAAATTGCAACAGAGTATGTAAATAGTGCTTTGAATAGGCAATACATTTTTATAGCAAAACCAACAGGAAACATAAAGGTTGGTGGTCTTGACGTAATGCAGGAGGTCAAAATTGAAAAGGTAATTAAGGGAAAATCGGGCATTGAATGTGACACTGTTTGGGTAGATGGAATGCCAGGGTTTGAGTATCATGATGATAGGATTTATTTAGATGCATTTTCAGGGTGGATGATGAAGAATCAAAGATACCTAATTTGTGCATCGTCGTATCATAAAGGTCTTTATGAGGCAGAAAAATGGTTTGGTTGTTTAAATTTAGAAACGTCTGAAAGTGGTATGGTAGTAGATACTGAGCAGGAATATACCTACGAGGAAATCTGCCAAGCACAGTTTTTTGCGGAAGATGAGAGCGTATTAAAAGCCAAACAAAACATAAAAGAAAGAATTCTTGAAGAATTGGAATTAAATAAATAAGAAAAAGCAACTATGGTCGCGGGACCGTGGCTGCTTTTTCTGTTAGGGGAGTTTTTTACAGCCCAATGGGTAATGTTTTTAAAATGCCACATAGAACTATTGCTGAAACCATAATGAGCGGTTTATTTCCAATTTCGGATTTTAGGTGAAATAGAAATCTTGTTGTAAAGGGCAGCGTATTCAATTTCGTTTAATTCCATAACAAAGTTTTTGGGGAAATTCTTTTTTACCCCTTTTGTCTGTAGCAAGGTGGCAGCTTTGTTGTATGCAACTGCCGCTTCTGCCTCTGTTTGGTAGGTCCCTACCTGAAAATCTCCATTTATATGTATTTTAACCGTATAAGTAGAAATGCCACGCTCCATATGATGGGTCACACCATGATATTTGTTGATAATTTCGATATTTCGATAACGAAAATCGGTGCAGTCTCCATTGACAAAGCGATAATCTCTTCCTGCAACTGCAAAATTTTTAATTCCATAGCGGGTCAGAATATTAAACTGTGTGCCGTATTCTGCCACAAATAGATGCCCGCCACGTCGTTGAATCGTATGCTTGGAATAATAAAATAAATCATCTACGTCAAATTTAAGGACATCCTCTGGTCCAAAATAATATAAAAAATAGTTGGACAAAATATAAATAGGCGTTTTGCAGTACATATTGTTATCTCGAAAATTTATTAGAGAAACCCATTTCGCAAAAGGAAGGACAGAATTTTTTTTGTAATCTTCAATGGTCTTATGAGGAAGATCACACAGTGCTTTGGCCTCTTTATAAGCAAGAGAGGCTTTTTTTTCTGTGGAAAAACTTCCCAGACTAATGTGTTTTCCTTTGAAATTGATAGAGGAACGATAAGAAATCTCTCCATTTTTTTTCGTTGTTAAAAAAACACCAGGTAATGTTGCCAAAAAAATCCCTCCTTTTCGAGTCTTTGCTTTTTCTAATAAATATATCGGAGTATTTCGTTAGAACCTCAAATAGAATTTAAAACAAAACTTCTTGTCATCCTTCGACCAAAATCCCTATAAATCCCTATAATTCTAGCGTTTTGTCGCATTTTATCGAATAAAATAGTAGACAAGCAGAAAAAAATATACCTGTTTTTTTCTATTAAATCTGGATAAAATATTACAAGCAAAAGCTTCTATTTTTGGAGAAACTGTATGGTATGGAAAAATCTTCCAGTCTTAAATTGCCTTATCCACCAAAAAAACAGGAAGCGTCTTGACAGGTTGGAAAAGTGTGGATAGAATGCAGGCATGCAAAGCGAAATTGTGTTTTGACACGGAGAAAAAGCGAATTGTTTGGGCGCGTTTTCTACTTACGCTTTCGATAGGAGGATTTATTTATGAGGCATAGACTTTTGATTCTGAAAAAAGAGGCAAAAGCTTGCATGAAAAAAAGAAAAACGATTGTAACGAATATGATAGGAACAGTGGTGGTTACTGTCTGTTTGCTGTCATGCCATATAGGAAATATAGGAACAGTGCAGATCTATGCGGAAATTACGACTGTATCTGAAACAGGTGATATATGGAATGTGACAGATGTAAAGCCAAAAGTACAGGAGACAGAAGGAGAACAACCAACAGAGAGAGAATTGGCAGAAGATACACTGGGAGGAATACCAAGTGTGGGTGATACAAGTGCTGGGATGTTGCAACTATTTTCTCAAAATATGCCCGTTGTTTCCACAGGAGATGCGGTATTGGGAGAACCTGCAGTGACAGCCTTCCATGCACAGGAGCAAAATAAAGATATAGAAGTAGCACAGCAAAATGAAACAGAAGGAAAAACAAAAGAGGTTGTTAGTGGGGAAGCAGTAACCGCAAATGCAACTGTGAAAAGAACAACACAGAAAGCAAAAGAACAAAGTGCTGCAACTAAAATTATGCTTTCTCAAAAAGATAAAACGGTGTTGCTTCGTATTGTAGAAGCAGAAGCGGGAACCGAGGATTTAAAAGGAAAAATGTTAGTGGCAAATGTAGTGCTAAATCGTGTAAACTGCAAAACAGAATTTCCAGACAATGTGACAGATGTGGTATTCGACCATACAGGAGGCGTATATCAATTTTCCCCTATTGGAGATGGAAGATATTGGAGTGTAACGATTTCGAACGAAACCAAAGAAGCAGTAAAACGTGTCTTAAACGGAGAAGATCCTTCAAAAGGCGCCTTATACTTTATGGCACGAAAATACGCCGCCGCCCATAACGTAAACTGGTTCGACCAAAACCTAACCCGACTATACGAACACGGTGGCCATGAATTTTTCCGCTAGACATGAGCACTGCAAAAATAGAAATCCATCTTCTTCGAGTAAGCTAGCTTACAGAGAAGAAGATGGATTTCTATTTTTATAGGACGAAGTCCGAAATGAGTATGGAGCGGAGCGGAATACGAATTAGCAGTGCGTAGAAAGGTAAGCTAGCTTACAGAGAAGAAGGTTGCTTTCTATTTTTATAGGACGAAGTCCGAAATGAGTATGAAGCGGAGCGGAATACGAATTAGCCCCTTTACTGCATTTGTTTTATTTCATCCAACAGTGCCTCTGCCACTTCCTCTTTTGATAAAATCGGCAGTTCCTTCACCTGCTCTTTTGTAATCATTGTCACCACATTTGTATCCGTTCCAAATCCTGCACCCTGTTCTTTCAGGTTATTTGCAACAATAATATCTGCATTTTTCTTTTTCAGCTTTTGCTTGGAATTTTCCAGCATATTTTCCGTTTCCATAGAAAAACCACATAAAATTTGTCCAGCCTTTTTGTGCTGTCCCAGATAAGATAAAATATCCTGCGTTTGGTTAAGAGCAATGGACATATCGTTTTCCTTTTTCTTCACCTTTTCTGTGGCAACCTGTGAAGGAGTGTAATCCGCTACCGCAGCAGATTTGATGATAATGTCCTGTTCGTCAGCATGTTCAGTTACCGCATCGAACATATCCTTTGCACTCTTAACAGGAATGACATTTACAAAAGGAGGGGGAGTGATGGCTACGGGACCTGTAACTAAAGTAACCTCAGCACCACGCAACATAGCTCGTTTGGCAATGGCATATCCCATTTTTCCTGTTGAATGATTGGAAATAAAACGAACAGGATCAATCGCTTCCTGGGTAGGTCCAGCAGTAACGAGAATTTTTTTACCACGCAAATCCTTTTCACAGGCAATTTCCCTTAAAATATAGTTCATAAGTACGGTCTCTGAAGGCATCTTACCTGCACCTGTATCACGGCAGGCTAAGAAACCAGTGTCTGGTTCAATTACAGTAAAATGATAACGACGCAGCGTTTCAAGATTATCCTGTGTAATCGCATTTTCGTACATTCTTGTATTCATAGCAGGGGAGACTAAAATAGGAGCAGTACAGGCAAGAGCCGTAGTAGAAAGCATATCATCTGCAATGCCGTGAGCAAGTTTTGCAATAATATTTGCGGATGCAGGTGCAATCAACATCACATCAGCCTTTTGTGCCAGAGATACATGGGCCACATGAAATTGAAAATTGCGGTCAAATGTTTCCACTAGACACTTATGATTTGTTAAGGTCTCGAATGTAATGGGGTTAATAAAATTTGTAGCATTTTCGGTCATGATTACATGCACATCCGCGTGTTGTTTTACAAGCATACTCGCTAAATTTGCAATTTTATAAGCAGCAATGCTTCCTGTGACACCAAGTACCACTGTTTTTCCTTTTAACATATAAATTGCCTCCTTGTGTTCTCTGAATCAGAATCAGTATATCCTTTTTCACTCATAGATATTAGAAATTTATCATAATCAATACTATCATTAAATTTACAAAAATGCAATTTTCCGCCTGCCCATTATTTAATTTGCAATCTGAATGTGTTGGAAAAACAAGCCATTTTCTATGTAGGTTTCATGAAAGACACTAGGATAATTCATTAGTATGCTATTGGCATTGTATAGACCAATCCCATGTTTTTCCCCTTTGGTGGTTGCATACAATTCACACATTTTGCTAATCGGCAAGTTTTTGTCCACAAAAGAATTTGAAATAATCAGGACAATGTAAGTATCCATATTTGCAAAATGTAAATTGACTTTTGGAGCAGCAGTTTCTAAGGCTGCTTCTATTGCATTATCCAGATAAATTCCAAGTACACGTACAAAATCTACAGGTTTCATATTCACATGTTCAATATCGTCTGGAATATCAATGACAACTTGAATATTCTTTTCAATCGCATAAATCATCTTATAAGAAAGAAGACTTTTGACCTCTAGTTGTTTTATGTGCATCAGATTATTTAGGGTATCCGTGTTTTGCATTAACTCTTTTTGCAGAGGAACAATATTAGAATGAAAATATTCATATAAATCATCATAATGCTTTTCGTCTAAATAAGAGGAAATGGATGCCATAATATTTACATAGTCATGTTTAAAGGAACGCAGGCTGTTGTATACCTGTTCCAAATTTGCAGTATATTCCTTTAAACTTTCATATTGTTTCAACTGTTCCTGTACAATAACGGTTTCTTGGCTTGTCTTTAAGGTGCGGTAGCTGATTGCGACCGATACAAGAAAAAAGGCAAGAATAAAAATACAGGTAAAGGTTATGCTCTCGCTGGTATAGCCTATTTTAGCACTGGCAAATACATTAGCAAGCAGTAGGACGCAGCATAAAATTAAATTTGTAAAAATCATGCCAAGAGTACCATGGGACAAGGCAGTATTTTCATGAAAAAACCATTTTGCTGTAAAGATGCCTAATAAATAGGTGAAAATATAATAGGTAATCATATATATAATCGTATACAGCGTACAATAAACCGTAGAGTGTTGTATGGTTGTATTGTCGATAGCAAGCATATGAATCAAAAGAACAGATATAAGATTTCGACATATCGTAGCAACAATATAACTGATCGGCAAGATTAAAAGGATGATAGGAGTAGACCTTCGTATAAGATATAGATAAATGAAGGTAAAAAGGATAGAGACCAGTATAAACGGTACAAAATATAATCTGCTGATAAGCAACCCTGCACATAATATCGTAAATAAAATGGAAAGTTCTTTTATTTTCAATTTTGGATACGTTAGATTATAGATTCCGATTGCCAAAATAATTGCAAGCGGAATGGTTTGAAACAGTAATGACTGTGTTTCTGTTAGCATGTAATGAAATGTCCCCCTTCAAAAAACTCATGTGACCTAGACAAGTATTGTCCTAGTAAAGGTGCTTATCAGCCACATATCTTGCATTGTAGTTTGCAAAAAAAAACATGGCTAGCTGCGTATATCATAATTATGTTAAATACTATGTATCCTAGTAGGTGAACTTATAGAAAGTAAAGCATAATAACACAGGTATATGCACAAAGTAAAATATTTGCCCAAATAGTCTATGATAATCTTAGCATAATACGAAAATGAAGTCAATAAATGGAATATAACAGAATAAAATGAGAAAAATATTAGTAAAAATAAAAAATGCTGTATATATTTCGTTAATAGTAAATCCTAAAATTATAAAAAATTATTGCATCCAATTTGTTTAATATTTTGAAAGCGAGAAATGCAAAACTACATGAATAATGCACTTCTAGGGGGAAGTAGGGCAGTTAATCAGGAAATTTGCATTACAAAACAAATTTTTGGTGAAATAAAAAAGATAATTAGGTATACAATAATTAATTAGGGACAAAAAAGTTGTGGAAAAGGCACGTTTATCTTTGTATATGAAATTTCGATTTCAGAAAAGATGAAAGCGGAATTAGAACAGGAAAAGAAAAAATAATACATAGTGATGAGATGTATTTGTTATGTGTGTAATATTATGCACATAGGGTATTGACACAGGGAAAGTTTCTAGGTAAACTTTTTCTGTTGACATATTTAAAATCTTGTAAAAGAGGAGATACAAATGCTAAAGGTATACATATGTGAAGATATAGAAGTGCAAAGAAATCGAATGACTAAAATAGTAGAAAATATGATATACATTGAAAATTTTGATATGGAAATTGAGGTAGTGACAAATGATCCGCATGAAATCTTGTCGGTTGTACAGGAGATTGATGAAGTGGGGATTTATTTTTTGGATATTGACTTGCAGACAGATATGGATGGACTGGAACTGGCAAAGGAGATTCGCAAATATGATCCGAGAGGATTTATTATTTTTGTGACAACGCATTCCGAAATGAGTTTTATGACATTTGTTTATAAGTTAGAAGCAATGGACTTTATATTAAAAGATGAGGAAGATGATGAATTGATCGGAAAGCGTATCCATCAATGCCTGTTGGATGCAAATGAAAGATATTGCTCAGCAAAGAACAAGTTACAAGATATATTTTCTGTAAAAATAAATGATCGTATTTTTACGATTGCTTATGATGACATTATCTTTTTTGAAACGTCAGATAGTATCCATCGAATCATTTTACATGGAAAGCGAAGAGTGATGGAGTTTTATGGAAAGATGAGAGAACTGGAGGATCAGCTTGATCATCGGTTTTATCGTTGCCACAGGTCTTTTATTGTAAATACAACGAATATCAAAACAATTGATTTTCAAAATCGGGTTATCCATATGGTAAATGGGGAAGATTGTTTGATTTCATCCCGTTCTATGAAGGGATTGAGAGATTTATAAAGAAAGCGTTTGAGTAAAGGGGAGCATAACGAGAAAAAAGGATGTTGCAAATGCAACATCCTTTTTATGTATAACCAGCTAAAATTTCCAATGTACTTGGAAAACTTCTGCTAACCTGAGAAATGTAAAAATACAGTTCTCTTAGTGTATTAATAATCAATAGAACCCTGAAAATCCTCGTTTATCACGTAATAGATTTTACCTTCTTCTGGTTTGATGTAAGCCTTTAATGAATTAATTGCTTCACTTGCGCCAGATGCAAGATAATCCGCACGTACACGTTCTAAAATTTCCTTGTGAGAAATTTCTTTATCCCAAAGCTGAAGAATTACTTCTTCAGAAGCAGCAGTTGCAGTAGCCGCCTTTTTCTTCTGAATGGTACTTAAAGACTTCAAAGGAAGCTGTCTTGGAACGCGTGGGACTATTTCTGTAGGTTTATTTTCAGTAGCAACAGTTGTAGTTGCAACTGTCTTTGCTGTTGTATTCTTTGCTGTAGACTTTCTTGTTGTAGATTTCCTTGTTTTTGCCATAATATACTCCTCCATTCTATGTTCGTTCGTAGGAACGATAGTAGTTACAATATTTCAATGAAAAGACTATCTCCCAAACCTATTTTCATTGTTTTGTCAAAAACTGGCGTTTTTGCACCTAATGCTATAGTATACTATTTTTCATGAAATTTCAACTATATACCTCATGAAAAAGGGTGGATTCTTCCTCTTTTTACTACTTTTGTACAATTTCGTCTAAAATAGAAACAATTTTTTCGATTGGATTGTTTAGCGGACTATGTTCCATAGCTTCCATGTAGTCATCTCTTTTGGCGTAAACGGTTTTGATTGCTTTCATGAGTGCTTCACCACTCAAATCCTCCTCTTTGATTACATAGCTGTATCCCTGTTTTTCAAAAGATGCAGCATTTAAAATCTGATCTCCGCGGCTGGCAGCCTGAGAAAGTGGAATTAGAATATTTGGTTTTTTCAGGGCAAGTAATTCGCAAATAGCGTTGGCACCTGCGCGGGAAATTACCAAATCAGCAGCATCCATTAAATCGCTTAATTCTTTCTTTATGTATTCAAACTGAACATAACCTTTTGTTCCATCTAAAGAAGGATCTGTTTTTCCTTTTCCGCAAAGATGGATAATTTGGTATTTTTCCAACAATTCAGGAAGAATACTGCGAACGGCATCATTTACTACAACAGAACCAAGACTTCCGCCGATAATCAAGATAACTGGTTTTGTAATATGAAAGCCGCAGAATTTAAGTCCTTCTAATTTATTTCCCGTAAATAATTCCTTTCGGATTGGGGAACCTGTTAGGACAGCCTTACCTTCAGGAAACATTGCTACTGTTTCAGGGAAATTGGTACATACCTTTGTGGCATGTGGCAGACAAATCTTATTGGCAAGTCCTGGTGTCATATCCGATTCGTGGATGACAGCAGGAATGTGATGACGTTTGGCACCCAATACGACAGGGACGGTTACAAAGCCTCCTTTAGAAAATACCACATCAGGCTTTAATTTTTTTAATATAGAGGATGCTTCTTGACATCCTTTTAAAACGCGAAATGGATCAGTAAAGTTTTTAATATCAAAATAGCGTCTTAATTTTCCGGAAGAGATACCATAATAAGGAATATCAAATTCGCTGATTAATTCTTTTTCAATCCCATTTTTAGAACCAATATAGTGAATGTCATAGCCATGTTTCTTTAATTCGGGAAGTAAAGCTATATTTGGTGTTACATGACCGGCAGTTCCGCCACCAGTTAATACGATACGTTTCATTCTATAGTTTTCCTTTCTATTTCTATGCTTGTTCTTTGTATTGCTTTAAGGCTTTTGCCAGTTGATCTGGACAGGATGTTCCCTTATATCCACAAGGAATTCCCTCAAGGCGTTCGATTAGATCATCAATCTTCATGCCTTCTGCCAGATGTGCAACACCTACTGTATTACCAGCACAACCGCCTATAAATTTAACATTTTTTACAATATCACCTTCTACATCAAAATGAATTTCTCTGGAACAGACACCTTTTGTTTTATATATCATATTCGAATCCTCCGTAGTTATTTCCTTATATTTCTTTTGAAAAAAATCAATAGATGTACTTCTTATTCTTGATTTTTATGTCATTTTTATTATAGTAATTTAGAGAAAATATTTCAATAGATAAGGAAACAAAAGAACAGGAAACGGTGGATAATTCTGCAAATCGGTGGTACTATAGTATACGGAATAGGAACGTATAGAAAGGAGTTAAGCATGGGACATGTATATTTTACGAGACACGGGCAGACAATCTGGAATGTAGAACGAAAAATTTGTGGAGCTACAGATGTGGAATTGACGGAGCTGGGATATACGCAGGCACAGGAATTAGGTGAAAAAATTAAAAAAGAAGGATATGGCATTGATGAGATACTGTATTCTCCTTTGATTCGGGCAGAACAGACTGCAAAAACAATTTCTAAAGTGACAGGAATACCAGCCAGAGCGGAAGAACATCTGCGGGAACAGTGTTTTGGAAAATATGAGGGTACACCAAGACGCGGTGAAGAATTTCAGGAGGCAAAGCTTCACTTCATTGATTCTTATCAAGGTGGAGAGACAATGTTGAAGCTGGCACAGCGTATTTATAATTTATTGGATGACGTTAAGGCAGAAAGTGAGAATAAAACCTATTTGCTGGTAGCGCATAATGGAATCGCAAGAGTGATACAGTCGTATTTTGAAGATATGACAAACGAAGAATATGCGGGATTTGGTATCCGAAACTGCCAAATCGTTGAATATAGATTTTAATAGTAGGAGGAAGTTATGAAAGTAATTGGAATTATCGGAGCAATGGACGAGGAAGTGAGTCGTTTAAAGGAAAATATGCAGGTGAAAAAAGTAGAAAAAAAGGCATGCATGGAGTTTTTTGAAGGAGATTTAGCTGGTAAGGATGTTGTAATTGTACGAAGCGGGATTGGAAAAGTAAACGCTGGAATTTGTACACAGATTTTAGTGGATGATTTTGGTGTGGATGCAGTGATTAACACTGGTGTAGCGGGTTCTTTAAGAAATGAGATCAATATCGGAGACATTGTACTTTCCACAGATGCCTTACAGCATGATATGGATGCAACTGGATTTGGTTATGAGCCAGGAGTGATTCCAAGAATGGAGGATTCTGTATTTGTGGCAGATGAAAAACTTCGTTCCCTTGCAAAAGAAGTAAACGAAAGTGTCAATACAGAGATAGCTACATTTGAAGGACGTGTTGTTAGTGGAGACCAGTTTATTTCGGATCATGATAAGAAAGAACAGCTTGTAAATACGTTTCAGGGATATTGTACAGAGATGGAAGGAGCTGCCATTGCACAGGTATGCTATCTAAATCAAATACCATTTTTAATTATTCGTGCAATATCAGATAAGGCAGATAACAGTGCTACTATGGATTATGGTGAATTTGAAGTAAAAGCAATTGAGCATACCGTAAAACTTTTAACGGGAATGATGGATAAGTTGGGAGCTTAATTGGATAGGACAAGTTGCGTTGTCTAAAATACGAGCAAACTGTCGAAGGGTTTTTGTTTTCAACCCATTGCAATCATGGTATGATGAACTTGAAAATAAAATATGCATACGAAAGAGGAAACCTGAGTACGATTCCAGGTTTCTTTTTTGTTTGCAGACGTGAATAAGAAAGGAGAGAAACGTCATGCTGGAACAGGTTGTGACACAGGTTGGATTTCATTATGCTTTGCTCGTGTTTGCAGGTGTAGGAATGGGAATGGAACTTTTACTGGGGATAAGGTACAGTCAGCTTGTACGAAAAACACTGGATATGGGAAAGGAAGAACAGCCATTTACGGAGCAATTTAAACAAAACTTCAGGGTGGATTATCAATTGGGATTAAATGTGAATAGTGTGGATAAGTTTGTGGATAACTATGTGTACAAGCAAAAATTTATGGGTATATTTTTGTACACATGGGAAAAACTATGTGGACAAGTTAAAATTGTGAGTGGATTCCTTGCTGTATTATCCATCTTTTTCTTGTTTTATTCAAAATGTGGAAAAGATGTGGTGATAAACGAATTGGTGACAATTTTAATCTTGTGTACAATGTGGATAACAATTGTTTTACTTTCTGGTTTAGGACAAAAAAAGAAGTACTTACATAATAGTATGTCTGAATATCTGGAAAATACCTTTATTCCAAGATTAAAAAAGGAAACAGAAAATCCAGAGCAGTTTTCAAAATTATGCAGAGAATTATCCTTAAAGCAGGCAAACCATAAAATTGCCAAGCAGGAAAAAAAGGAATTACAGGAGAAAAGGCGAGAAAAGAAAAGGAGAGACAAAAAAGGACGGCAGGAGTTGGAGCGTGTAAAACAGGAACTTGTGGAAGAACTGCGGGAAGAACGGGAAAAGCGTGAACAAAAAATAAAGCAATTGGAGGAGGAAGAAGCCAAGGCAAGGAGCGTGTTTGAGCAAGCCATAAAAAAAGAAATAAAAAAGCAAGGGATAGAAAAAGACTGTGTAGTAAAGAAAGCCAAAAAGGAAAATGCCCCTCTTGAAAAAGTGGAAGAAAATACAGAAGAAAGTGCAGATAATACAGACAATATAGAAAAAACAGCAGAAAAATTGCCAGAAAAAAATGAAAAACTCTTGCAGGATATTTTAAGAGAATATTTAGGAGAAATGTAGGAAGCACTTTGGTATTCTATGAGTCATCCCCTTTACCTTGATTTACATGAGTAGAATGAAAATCTTCCTGTCACTCTGAAAGCCTTCTAATTGGTGCAATAAGATTTTGACTTTTTTGTATGTTTGTTAAAAACGAAAAAAGAAAAGTTAAAACTTCATGAAAACAAAATAAATATAAAAAATAAAGTTTTTGTGTACAAATTGCGAAATATGTGTTATAATGTCAATAAAGGTAAGGAGTGATAGGATGGTTCAAAAGGGGATGCAAACTTGTAAGGAGAAGGACAAGTTGCGACACGAATTGTTCATTTTACTGAGCGAGGGAATTGACAAAGAGGGTGAAGGTAAGAACAATCTGAATGGGAGCGACGTATTGTATTTTAACAATACAGCGTGCGAACGCACAGGATTGTATTACTAAGTAGCAAGCTATTTTTTATATGAAGAGCGGACCAGATGCGTAGAGAAGGCGTATCTGGTCCGTTTTCTTTTAAAAATCTCTATTGAACCAATGTAAAATATGCTATAATGAGCGTTAGTAAACACAAGGGTGTTTTAAGAGAAGGCTATAGATAAACTATGAAGTTATGAAATGATGATAAATGCAAAGATAAGATTGCAATAAGAACAAACTAGATGAATGAGAAAGGTTGTGAATGGATGAATCGTTTTTGGAGGCGCACATGGAGCGTGTTGCTTGCAGGTATTCTTGGAGTAACAACTGTAGGAACCGTTTATGGAAAGGAAACAGAGCAAAAGAGTAGTAGTGAACAAAGCATAATACAGCAATATACAAACCATCGTGCCATTGTGCAAGTGCAGGAAGGTACACAGCTTTCGTACCCCTCTTGCAATGTTGAAGCACTTGGAGAAGGCTATTATTGTATAGAAGGAGAACAAGAAGCATTTGAGAAGGCATTGTTACAATTATATTCCAGAGAGGATGTTGTAACGATACAACCTGATTATGAGTACCATTTTTTGGAGACTTCCGCGATTACAAATGATAGCAGTGTGTACAAGCAATGGGGACTTTATAATGATGGAAGTTATTCTTATACCGATGATGAGGGCGAGCAGATACAGGCAGTAGAAGGTATTGATATAAATGCACAGTCTGCATGGCAGCAGTTTCAAAGTAAGGATGAGGTTGTTGTAGCAGTACTGGATACGGGGGTAGATTATAAGCATGAAGATTTGAAAAGATCCATGTGGAAAAATCCAAAGGAAATCCCTGGAAACGGAAAAGATGACGATGGAAATGGCTATGTAGATGATGTATATGGATGGGATTTTTATAATAACGATAAATCGGTTTGTAGCTATAAAGAAAATGGACGAGCAAAAGAGCAGGATAATGACAACCATGGTACCCACTGTGCAGGAATTATTGCGGCAACCGCCAACAACGGTGTGGGAATAGCAGGTGTGGCATCCAATGTGAATGTAAAAATTATGTCAGTAAAGGTTTTGGGTGGAGTAAACGGAGCAACGACTACATCAAAACTAATCAAAGGAATTCGATATGCGGTAAGCAATGGTGCGGATATAATCAATGCCAGTTGGGGCGGCTGGGTCAATGCAAAAGAGGATAACGCATTAAAAAGCGTGATACAACATTCTGGTGTGTTGGTCGTGGCAGCAGCAGGAAACGCAGGAGAAAATAACGATACGAAGGCATGTTATCCAGCTAATTATAGTAAAGAACTGGATAATGTAATTACAGTAGGTTCCATTGATAGTAATGGTGCGATGTCCTCTTTTTCCAATTATGGAAGCAGCGTGGATGTTCTTGCACCAGGCTCAGGTATATACAGTACTATTGTAGGTGGTTATGGAAGAATGTCAGGTACTTCCATGTCAGTACCTTTTGTGTCAGGGATTGCAGCTATGTTGTATGCAGGTAGGAGTAAAACTTATCCAGCCAGTGTAAAGCAGGTGTTAAGCTCCTCCTACCGAAAGTTAAGTGGCATATCCACAAGAAAAGTAGTTTGTCCGGGAATTATTGATGCGGCTATGGCAGTAGAGCAGCGTAGTAAACTTTCTCTGGATAAAAAGGTGCCAAGCATTACCCATTTATCTTCCGATTACAAAGGAAATATAAAGGTAAAGGCAAATGATGAAGGTGGTTCAGGTGTATGCTGTATCTTGTATGCGAAAGGAAAAAAAGGAAAGACTTATTTTAGAAAGGGTACCAGAGGAAAGTTGGTATCTGGTACAACAGTAAAAGTAAAAAAGGCGGGACTTTATACTTTTTATGTAAAGGATTGTGCGGGAAATGAAACGATTTCCAGAATTAACATTACGATTGATACGCAGGCTCCAAAGATTCGAGTGACAAAAAATAAAAAGAAAATGACATTATATATAACAGATAGGAATACTGGGATAGAGACGGTTCGTTTTTCTTATGGGAAAAAAGAAAAAGAGTATTTCAAAAAGGGAAAAGGAACGTTTTGGAATATAACAAAGAGTGGAAATCGCAGATTAAATAACAAAAAAACGTATCTATCTGTTTATGCAGTTGATCGGGCAGGAAATGAAGCTTATAAAATTTTTAAATTAAAATGATGAAAAATGATAAAGTGGAGGACAAGATGACAGAATATGTACAGATTGTAGAACAGGTAAAGCAGGAAGTCGCAAAGGTAATTAAAGGAAAAGATGAAGTGATTGATAAAGTGCTTATGACCATATTAGCAGGCGGGCATGTACTGATGGAGGATATTCCTGGTGTGGGAAAGACCACACTGGCGGTAGCTTTTGCAAAAACAATGATGCTTCACTATCAGAGAGTGCAATTTACGCCAGATGTATTGCCAAGTGACTTGGTTGGCTTTTCTATGCTGAATAAGGAGCAGGAATTGGAGTATAAGCCAGGAGCGGTAATGTGCAATATATTTTTAGCAGACGAAATTAATCGTACTTCACCTAAAACACAGTCGGCTCTTTTGGAAGTTATGGAAGAGGGAACTGTGACGGTGGATGGGAATACATGGAAGTTGCCTGAGCCATTTTTTGTAATTGCCACACAAAATCCGATTTCATCCATTGGAACCCAGATGTTACCAGAATCACAACTGGATCGTTTTATGGTGAAACTATCTATGGGCTATCCATCGGTGGAACAAGAGATTCTTATGCTAAAGCAGCGACATGGACAAAATCCGTTGGATCAGGTACAAAATCTGATTTCTGCGGAGACATTGATGAAGATGCAGAATCAGGCAGAAAAAACTTTTGTGGATGATGCCGTTTATCAGTATATAGCAAGTCTTGTAGATGCCACTAGAAATCACCCATCTATTCAAGTGGGGGTTAGTCCGAGAGGAACGTTAGCAATTGTAGCAATGGCAAAAGCATCTGCTTTTATGAATGGAAGGGAATTTCTTACACCAGAAGATGTGGAACGTATTTTTGTAGATGTAACTGCACACCGTATTGTACTTCATACGAAGGCAAAAATGGCACATAAGCAGGAGAAAGAAATTTTACAGGAAATTCTTTCGTCTGTTGCAAAGCCACAGTGGAAACGGAAAGGTGTTTGAGAATAAGTGAATAAAAATAGAGTAGCATATGTATTATTTGTTGCTGTGGGTATCTATTTGGCAATCTTATATGACCGATACCCGTCAGTTATCGTATTGTGGTTGCTTGTGATTGTCCCTTTGGTATCTGGTATCTTTATTCCCTTTTGGAACCATTTTGTTGTGGTGTCAGCCTCTTTAGAAAATACAGTGGAACAGCAGGGGGAAAAAGGAACCGTTTGGATTACAATAGAAAATAAGACCATTTTGCCTGTGTTGCAGGGCGTTTGTTATCTGACCTATCAACATGAGTTGGAGGAAAGGGCAGAAAGTATAAAAGTACCTTTTTCCATAAATGCCAGAGACAGAGAAAAAATCAAAGTCCCTTTTCAATGTGAACATTGTGGAAGTGTCACATTTGAGTTGAAAAAAGTAAGAGTGATAGACTATTTTGGCATTTTTGCATATACAAAAAAGATGAATGAAAAATTGGTATTGGCAGTGCTTCCAAAGTGCGAAGAAACAGAAGATTGGCAGGAAACCTCTGAGGATGTAAGTCAGCAGGATGCGGTTGTAGATGTCAGTATGGATTTGTATGCAGGAAATAGTGAGGAACAAAGGGATATACGAGAATATCGACCTGGTGACTCTTTAAAATGGATTCACTGGAAAGTATCTTCAAAGCGACAGCAGCTTATGACAAGAGAATTTGAAGAGGAACAGGGAGAAAAAGATATTTTATTATTTTCCATGTTATATGAAAAAGGCGAAACAACAGATTTTGCATGGTATGATAAAAGAATACGCGCTTTTGCAGAAGTCTCTATGGGAAAACTGTTGTTAAATGGACCATATGAAGTAATCTGGTTTCAACCGAAAGAAAAGCAGTTTTATACCGTTAAAGTAGAAAGACAGGAACAGCTTTACGGTGTCTGGGAACAGATGATCCGAGCAGGAGTAGGGGAAAAACCATTGGAATATGAGATGGAATTGAAACATTATTTACAGTCGGGACAAAAAAATGAAATAGGTATGTAGATATGCGGAGTTTGGAGGATAAAATGAAAGGAAAAAAGAAAAAACAATCTGGAATTTCATTGGAGACTGTCCAAACAGGGATAGGAAAAGAAAAAGGCTGGGAAATTGGTGCAGCTTATGTGTTTGATTTGGTCCTGTTTTTAATACTTATGTTCTGTATGATAGGGTGCTTTATCAATGGCTATGAGATTTCCTGTAATAAAAAGCTTCTTTATGGAGTATCTATGCTTGCAGGAGTGCTTTTCTTTATTACATTTTCTTTGAAAAAATGGGGAGAAGTCAGTATGGTTCTCATGCTGTTGGCATATGGCGGATGCAGTATTTATTTTCGGGATAGGATAGCTGCAGGATTGGCAGTTGTAATGAATAAAGTGATAGAAAAGGCAGCGAATTACTATCATTTTGCACCGTGGAAATATGAGGAGACCAGTGGAAATGAAATGTTAAATGCTACCTTGCTTATCTTATTTGTTTTTATATTGATTATTGGTATGGAAGCATATCTTTATGTAAAGAAATTTAACTTTTATCTTACCCTGTTGATACCGATACTTTTCGTATTTTCGCCAGAAATAATAGGTATTGTACCAAGTGCTTTTTATTTTGTGACATTTATCCTTGTAGCATTGGCGTGTATTGGAAGTGAGACAAGGCAGCAAAGTAAAAAAAATAAAAATCCATATGTATGGAAAGCCAGAGGAATCCAGTTGCTAATTGGTTTTCTCGCCTTGGCATTGTTTCTTGTGCTGTTTCCAAAGGAAGAATACGAAGAAGCTACCAAGGACAAAACACTGAAGCAGACGGTACAGGCGTGGGCAGATGCGAAATATAACAATCTGGTACGAAGAGGACTTGATAAAGGAACCGTGGCAGGTGGAATTAGTTGTGGAAAACTGGGACAGGCAAGCAAAATTTCATATACAGGTGAGACCAGATTAAAGGTAGAAAAAGGCGATGATGTGGAGACAGAAGAAAAGGTTTATCTACGTGGTTATATTGGCAGTCAGTATGGAAATAACCAATGGAATCCATTGCCTGATGAATTGGAAAAGGAAAAAAGACGTTTAGAGAATCGGTATAGCACAAAATTAGAAGACTATGGAACGGAGGCAGCCTTTTCTCTTGGCAAATGGAACTATGTAGTAAGTGTGTTGGAGGGAGATTCCAATGATGTATGGTCTGAACTGGAAAACGTTTTGATGAAGATACCAAAGGAGAAACAACGCAACCAATTTTTGACTGCGTCCTATTCCAAAGATACGCTATCTTTATTGGAACAGGTAAGCCAGCAACGGGAAAAAGTTGCAGGAACCTATCGGATTCACAATATTTCAGAAACGGTTAGTACCATTTTTACCCCATATAATACAATAGGAAATGTAAGTGAAGATGGGAAATTGAAAGTAGATGGAGTAAAAGATGTGGCGAATTATTCTTTTTCTGTGGCAAATCATAAGGATGAAATGCCAACAGAAGAAGATTGGGATAGTTGTATTCTGGCAGCAGAAGACATAAAAAAACAAAACCATATAAACATTTTAGATTATAAGCCTGGTAGCTATAAGCAAGAGGGAACAGAGGAAGATTCAATTGGAGAAATAAATGATACTACTTTATGTGTACTGAAAAATGCCTATACCTTTTATTTAAAGCAGCAGGATTATGAAAAGTTTGCAAAAAAAGCCTACTGTCAGGTGCCAGACTATCTGCAAAAGCAGTTAAATACGCTTATTTATGACGAAGGCATGAATGGGGAAAAAGACATAAATAAGATTATAAACTTTGTACAATTTTATTTGTCTGAAAACACCAATTACACATTAAGTCCGGGAGCAGTTCCTTCCAATAAGGATTTTGTTTCTTATTTCCTTTTTGAAAGTCAGAAGGGATATTGTGTTTATTATGCTTCGGCTGCAACGATGCTCTTTCGTTGTATGGGTGTGCCTGCAAGATATGTGGAAGGCTATGTGCTTGACACAAATAATACATCCGCATCTGGTAATACGAAAGATGGAAAAATCTACACACTGACAGATAAAAATGCACATGCATGGGTAGAAATCTATCAGTCTGGATATGGCTGGGTTCCTGTGGAAGTGACAAAAGGAAGGATGACATTACAGGAAACGGAAGATGGATATGATGAAGACGAAGAGGATAACTTCCCAGACGATTCAGAAAATAGCATGGTACCTGATGCAACCGAAACGCCACAGCCATCAGCAGAGTCGGGAGAACAATCGTCTGCGGATGAAAAGATAGAAGATGGACAGTCCACTTCTACAGCATTAAACTTGAGAAAAATAGGTCATGTTGTCATGCCGATAGTAATGGTATTCCTTGTACTCGTATTAATTTATGGGAAAAAGCGTTTGCAGTGGTACTATCGGGAGAAAAAACTGGAACGTGCCGATTATAATGAACAAACCGTTCTTTATTACAAAAACATCATGCGTATTTTAAAATTAATGAAAAAATGTCAGAAAAAAGAAGAATTAAGAGAGGTAATAAAGAAGGAAACGTTTTCTGTTGAACAAATTACAAGAGAACAATTTATGGAAATCGTGAAGATAATGAATTGTTATGCATACAGTGAAAGCGGTGTAAATGCGCAGCAGACAGCAACGATAAAAGAGTGCTATGTGACTCTGCGACAAGAGTTTTATGCACATAACAATTGGATAAAAAGGCTATATTACCAGTATATTCTGGTGGTTTAATGTTGATGATGTCAGGATTGTAAGCGTTGAAGGAACGAAACAATTCTGGCATTTTTTTATGCGGCTATCTTCTGATTTCGTTCGCATTGCCAATATTTTATTTCAATCATTTCTTTGATTTTTATATACTTGTAAATTTTCATGGATTTTTTGGGAAAAATAGTTTATAATAATGGTAATTGTGCGTAAATGTAACGAAAGTTGACGCAATAGTAGAATAGTAAAATGAATGTAACAGTTCTTCTCGACTTAACTGTTACAAAGCAAATTTTAGGAGGAACAGTATGATGAGTGATATTGATGTTATGTCAGTCAATGCGATTCGTGCGTTGGCAGCAGACACAGTACAGAAAGCAAATTCAGGACATCCGGGATTACCACTAGGTGCGGCACCTATGGCTTATGAGTTATGGGCAAAATTTATGAAACATAATCCTAAGAACCCAAATTGGGAAAATCGTGATCGTTTCATTTTATCAGGTGGACACGGTTCTTCATTATTATATTCATTGCTTCACATTTTTGGATATGGAGATTTATCCATGGATGATATGAAGAATTTTAGACAGTGGGGTTCAAAAACACCGGGACATCCGGAATATGGTCATACTGTTGGAGTAGAAGCCACAACAGGACCATTGGGTGCAGGTATGGCGATGGCAGTTGGTATGGCGATGGCAGAAGCACATTTGGCAGCACGTTTCAATAAAGAAGGATATCCAGTTGTCGATCATTATACTTATGTTTTAGGTGGAGATGGCTGTATGATGGAAGGTATCTCCTATGAAGCATTTTCATTGGCTGGTACATTAAAACTTGGAAAACTTATCGTACTTTATGATTCAAATAAAATCTCTATTGAAGGAGATACCGATATCGCTTTTCAGGAAGACGTAAAGAAACGTTTTGAGTCTTTCGGTTTCCAGACATTAGTAGTGGAAAATGGAAATGATTTAGAGGAGATCGGCAAAGCAATTGCAGAAGCAAAAGCAGATACGACAAGACCTACGATGATTACGGTTCGTACAAAGATTGGTCATGGATGCCCAGCAAAAGAAGGAACAGCCAGCGCACATGGAGAACCGCTTGGAGTAGAGAATGTACGTGCCTTAAAAGAAAACTTAGGAATGGACCCTGATAAAGAATTTTACATTCCTCAGGAAGTATATGATAACGCAGCAAAGATTGTTGCAGAAAATGAAAAAGAAGAGCAAAAATGGAATGCATTATTTGCAGAATACTGTGAAAAATTCCCAGAGATGAAAGAATTGTGGGATAAGATGCATGATATGGATGCAGCAAAAGCATTGATCGATGATGAAGATTTCTGGGCAGTAGAAGAAAAAGCAGATGCGACTAGAAATATTTCAGGAAAAATAATCAATAAGATTAAAAATTATCTTCCTGGTTTTATTGGAGGCTCCGCAGACTTAGCACCTTCTAATAAGACAAATATGAGTGAGATGGGAGATTTCTCTGCACAGAATTATGCAGGAAGAAACTTGCATTTTGGAGTGCGTGAGCTTGCTATGGCAGCGATTGGAAACGGTATGGTATTGCATGGAGGATTACGTCCATATGTATCTACTTTCTTCGTATTCTCTGATTATGTAAAACCAATGGCGAGACTTTCTTCCTTGATGGGAGTACCTCTTACCTATGTTTTAACACATGATAGTATTGGAGTTGGAGAAGATGGACCAACACATGAGCCAATTGAACAGTTAGCTATGTTACGTTCTCTTCCAAACTTTACAGTATATCGTCCTGCTGATACGATGGAAACAGCAGCAGCTTGGTATTATGCTATTACATCCAAAAAGACACCAACCGCATTGGTATTGACTCGTCAGAATCTTCCACAGCTTGCAGGAACAAGCAAGGAAGCCTTAAAGGGTGGATATGTTGTAGATGCTGGAAAGAAGGAAGTACCAGATTTGATTTTGATGGCAAGTGGTTCAGAAGTACAACTTGCAGTAGAAGCAAAGGCAGAGTTGGAAAAAGACGGTGTAGATGTGCGCGTGGTTAGTATGCCATCTATGGATGTATTCGAACAACAAAGTGCAGAGTACAAAGAGAGCGTATTGCCAAAGGCATGTCGTAAGAGAGTGGCAGTAGAAGCATTATCAAGTTTTGGATGGGGCAAATATGTTGGTCTTGATGGCGGATATGTTACCATGGAAAGCTTTGGTGCATCTGCTCCAGCAGCAACTTTATTTGAAAAGTTTGGAATTACCACAGAACATGTAGTTGAAGTGGCAAGAGATATTTTGAAATAAAAATTAATGAAGTTCGGGAAAAGAGTTGTGACATAGGGTACAACTCTTTTCTTCTGTATGTAGTAGTGAATACAGAAAGGTCTAACAAACGTTAGGATAAGAGAGGAGTTATTCATGGCTAAGATACTGATTGTGGAAGATGAAAAAAAGATTGCTCGTTTTGTAGAATTAGAATTAAAACACGAAGGATATGAGACCGAATGGTCAGGAAATGGCAGAGAAGCATTAGATAAAATTTTAGAAAATCAATTTGATTTAATAGTGTTGGATGTAATGCTGCCAGAATTAGATGGAATTGAAGTGTGCCGTAAGGCACGAGAAGCGGGTGTGCGGACACCTATTATCATGTTGACAGCAAAAGATGATGTAATGGACAAGGTTACAGGATTGGACAATGGTGCAGATGACTATATGACAAAACCGTTTGCCATTGAAGAACTATTGGCAAGAATCCGTGTAGCATTAAATCGCCAAAAATCATCTGTTGAAGATAAAAAAGAAAGTTCTATTATGGAATATGGAGATTTGCAAGTGGATACAGCGAAATATGAAGCCTCCTATCAAGGAAATAAGCTGGCATTTACAAAAAAAGAGTTTGACTTAGTAGCCTATTTGCTTGCACATAAAAATGAGGCAATCTCCAGAGAACGAATCCTGAGTGAAGTTTGGGACTATGAATATATGGGAGAGACAAATGTGGTGGATGTGTATGTCCGCTATGTTCGTCAGAAACTAGACGATGTTTACGGAAAAAAGATTATAAACACAGTACGAGGGGTAGGTTACATAATAAAAGATGAATGAGGAAAGAATTGAAAAAATCCGACATTTGTTACAAAAATATTGGCTTCCTATTTTGAAAAAAAGGAAACAAATGATTAGTAAAATTCACTTATCATTGGAATTGCAGTTGTCTGTTTTATACAGTGGCTTAACCGTATTTATAGGGATACTTATCTTTTTACCATTAGGATATATTATATACCATAGTGAATTGCAGGATGCACAACTGTCATTTCATTATTCGGGACAAAGTTGGACCATTTCTATCGTATATATATATCGAGCAGCCATGTTGCTGTATGTTGCTGGTATTTTCTTGATCGTGGAATTGTCGGCGAAGAATATAAGGCGGATTTCTGCAAAAATGAGTGATATTATTAAGCAGACAAATCGCATTACTATTCATAGTTTGGAGAAGGATCGTTTAAATGTAGATGGCATACAAAACGAATTAAAAGATATTGCACAAACTATTAATAGCATGTTGGATCGGTTAGAATTATCTTATGAGACACAGAAACAATTTGTGTCAGATGCATCCCATGAACTTCGTACCCCTATTGCGGTGGTACAGGGCTATGTAAATATGCTGGATCGTTGGGGGGCAGAAGACCCGGAAGTGTTGGCAGAATCTGTAGAGGCGATAAAGAGTGAAGCGCAATCAATGCAGGAATTGGTAGAAAAATTGCTATTTTTATCCCGTCATGATAAGAAAACACTAAAACTGACAAAACGAAAATTCAATGTGACAAAAATGGTGGAAGAAGTGTTAAAAGAAAGTGCGTTGCTTGCAAAAGAAAGAACGATAGAAGCACTGGATTTGGACCCTGTTATTCTTTATGGCGATAGGCAGATGCTAAAAGAAGCGTTGCGTGTTTTATTGGAAAATGCCATAAAATATACAAATGAAGGAGACTATATTTATATTGGATGTGAGAAACAGGAAGGCAATTGTATTCTTACCGTAGCAGATACAGGTATGGGAATGACAGAAAAGGATATGGACCATATTTTTCAACGATTTTATCGGTCTGACAATGTAAGAAATGGAAACATAAGCGGACATGGATTGGGATTATCCATTGCTAAACTTATTATACTAAAACATGTAGGTACCATAGAGATAAAGAGTCAATATACAAGAGGTACTTGCTTTAAAATTACGTTGCCAATACAGACATTTTAGAGTGTGTGTTGATTAGTTTACAAATCAGGCAAAGTAAGCTATACTTGATAGCGTATTCTAAAGGTGTATCACACACAATGGAAAAGAGGTAGAAAAATGGCGAAGAAAAAGAAACAAAAAAAATCAAAAATTAAAAGCCCTGCGTTACGCAGATTTTTGATGGCTTTAAAGGTAAGTTTGTTAGTTATCCTTTTGATAATTCTTGTAGGTGGAATTATATTTTACTTTACATATGGTAAAGAACTTTTGAAGATGCAGAAAGAAGCAAAGACAGCAGTTGCAGCATCTACAGTAGATACATTCCGTTCCAGTGAGACAAGTGTTATTTACGATTCAAAAGGAAAAGAAATCAGTGAATTGAAAGGTGAAAAGGACGTATACTATCTTGAAAGTAGTGCGATACCAGATTATGTAAAGACTGCCTTTTTATCAATAGAAGATAAAAAGTTTTATGAGCATGGTGGTGTAGATTACTTGGCAATTATGCGTGCTGTTTTGGCAAGAATAAAATACGGGCATGTTACACAGGGTGGTAGTACCATTACGCAGCAGTTGGTAAAAAATGTGTTCCTTACACAGGAACGAACCATGGATCGAAAACTTCGAGAAATGTTTTATTCCATGGAAATGGAGAAAAAATATACCAAAGACCAGATATTGGAATTTTATATTAATAATGTTTACTTTAGTCATGGATATTATGGAATCCAGGCGGCATCTTATGGATACTTTAAAAAGGATGTCAGCGAACTTTCCTTGTCAGAAGTTGCATTTTTGTGTGCAATTCCAAATGGACCAACCAAGTATGACCCATTGACCCATTATGACAATACGATTAAAAGACGAAACTTGATTCTGAAAAATATGTTGGACGATTCCAAGATTATGTTAGAAGAATATGAATCTGCAATCGCAGAGGATATTCAACTATCAGAACAAAAGACAAAGAAGCAGGATTATGTAGAGACATTTGCAAGACATAGTGCTACGAGGGCATTGATGCAGGCACAGGGCTTCCAGTTCCGTTATTCCTTTAGTTCAGACGATGACAAAAAGAATTATCAGGAAGAATACAATGAATTATATGAACAGTGTGAACAATCCTTGTATACAGGTGGATATCGTATCTATACTTCTATTAGTATGGCGAAGCAGAAAAAATTGCAGAAGGCAGTAAATGAGCAATTGCAAGGCTTTACAGAAAAAACAGATGCTGGTGTTTACAAAATGCAGGGAGCGGCGGTTTGTATCAGCAATAAGACAGGGCGTGTAGTTGCCATCGTAGGAGGAAGAAAGCAAAAGACAACAGATGGTTATACTCTAAATCGAGCATTTCAGAGTTATCGACAACCGGGAAGTTCCATTAAACCATTAATTGTATACACGCCATCATTTGAACATGGCTACACACCAGAATCAATTGTAGATGATAGTTATTTCAAGGGTGGTCCAAGAAACTCAAATGGTACTTATGCAGGAAAAATTCCTGTGCGTTCCGCAGTGGCAGCATCTAAGAACGTAGTTGCATGGAAACTGTTTGAAGAACTTACACCAAAAGTTGGATTATCCTATATTTTGAAGATGGGATTTTCCAATATTGTAGCAAATGATTATTATGCGGCATCCTCTTTGGGAGGATTGACAAATGGAGTGAGTCCACTAGAGATGGCATCTGGATTTGCAACAATAGAAAACGATGGATACTATAGAGAACCGACTTGTATTGTAGAAATTACAGATTCTCGTGATAATACCATTTACAAATCAAACTCAAAAGGAAAACAGGTGTACTCAAAAGAATCTACCAGTATGATGACAAGTTGTATGGAAAGTGTTATAGAGAGTGGTACTGCTAAGGGACTTGGTTTGTCAAAGACTCCATCTGCTGGAAAGACGGGAACCACAAATGACAAAAAGGATGGTTGGTTCTGCGGATACACAGCATACTATACTACAGCAGTTTGGGTAGGATACGATACGCCTAAAACGGTAAATGATTTGTATGGAAGCACATATCCGGGAAGAATTTGGCATAATTTTATGGAGGATATTCATTCTTCTGTAGAGTATCAGGCATTGCATGATGAATATGACGGTAAGAAGTCTGATGAAGTTATTGATGATGAGGATGATAGCGAGGCAGATGAAACCGAACAACCAGAAGATACACAAGAACCAGAAGATACACAGGAACCAGTGGATACGGAAGTTCCTGTGACAAAAGAGCCAGACAATTGGGATGATGGACAAAAAGAACCAGTTGTTACGGAAAAACCACAAGAACAGGAAACCGAACCACCACAGGAAGAAGAGGTGGTAGATCCTGCAGGAGATGTGGGAATGCAGGAGATGCTTTTGTGGAGACCAAAGAGAATTTAAGATTGTGAGCAAACACAGGAAACTGTTGTTTGTATGAGAAAAGAAAGAGTTGCAAAGGTTTTTTTGCAGCTCTTTCTTCTTTTGACAAAAAATGCACTTCCTTTATGATAGGATACAGGGCAGAAGGATAAATTGGAGGAGTGGACAAGTAGTTAAAAAACAAGAATACTGTTGAAAAACTCCAATTAGAAAGGAAGGGCATAATATGATAGAAAATAAAAAGCAACTGGGACAAAAGCAGGAAGAAACAAAGGAAGAACAGTTATTTCGTCTGCCTAAAAATATCAGACAGGTAGGGCAGGGAGAACAGAACTTTGCAGTTTACATAGAGGACTATGTTATGTCCTTTGTACATTATATTGGAAAATGCAGCACAGAAGAAATGCGGATGGCAGTATTACTTGGAGAAAGTCGCGTTTGGGAAGAAAAAAGATGTGTGTTTATTTATGGAGCTGTTATGATAGAAAAAGTGGACTTTGAAACAAAAGGGTGCTTTTCAAAAGAAATATGGGAAAAAATATACCGGGAAATAGAAGAAAACTTTAAAAATAAACAAATTGTAGGCTGGATGGTTACAAAGGCAGGAATAAATATGGAGCCAAGTAAACAACTGGAAAAATTGCATTTGGAAAACTTTTCGGGAAAAGATAAGGTGCTGTTACTCTATGATACTCTGGAGAGAGAGGAGAAGTTTTTTATATATCAGGGGAAACGATTTAATGAATTAGAAGGGTATTGCATTTATTATGATAAAAATCAGGATATGCAGGAGTATATGTTAAAGAAAAAAGGAAAAGTAGAAAAAGAACAGGTGTCCGATCATGCAGTGCAGGAGATGAAAAAACGCATTGGAGAGATGGAGACAAGACAAAAAAAGCAAAGCAAAAAAAAGAGAATGGGAATTAATATTGCAGTGATAGCTGGAGTTGCTATATGCGGGGTTGCATTACAGCAAAAAGGAGTACAAAAACAATTTTCCAAAACCATAGAAACTTTTAAAGAAGAAAATGAAAATGCTTCCATGGAAATGCATACACCAACGGTTACGGAGGAGGCGGTAATAGAAGAACAATCCAATACGACAGAAGCAGAGGAACACATAGACCAGCCAGAGGCATCGGAGGATGAAAAAAATTCTGTATCAGATACGACAGAAACAATGGAAAACATACATAATGGAGCACAGTATTATACGATACAACCGGGAGACACGTTGGTAAGTATCTGCATGAAGGAATTTTCTTCCTTAGAAAAAATGGATGAAATTATGCGGTTAAATCAAATACAGGATAAAAATAAAATTGTGGCAGGACAGAGATTGAAATTGTATGAATAAAGATACAACTAGGGTATCTGCAAAAATATTTTAAAATATAGTAGAGTGTTAAGGCAACATAGATTAGCAGGAAAACATGATGGCTTCACAATAGAAAAAAAATAGAGTATAATGAAAGGAACAAAGTCTCTGAACCAATAAATAAAATAGAGACAGAAGAATATAGGATGAAAGGAAAACAAAAACACATGGCAAGTTTATCAGAGCGCAGTGAACAAAAGAGATATGAAATGAAGCAAAAGCGAATAGGAAGAATAAAAAAAATAATTGTAATTGCCTGTGCAATTGCAGTAGTCGCAGGTGTACTTTTTTATGTGTTTTTTCAGATGAATAGAACGTATAGCGGTTATGCAACAACGGAATCGGCAAAACGGGTAGACAGCAGCGCGCAATATATGGCATATGGCGGAAAACTCATAAAATACAGTAAAGATGGCGCTTCAGGAATGAAGTTGAATGGAGAAATATTGTGGAATGGAAGTTATGAATTTAAAAATCCTTATGCCGTTGCCTGCGGAGATTATGTGGCAGTAGCAGATATTGGAGAAAAAGATATATGCGTATTTAACGGGAAAGATAATGGAACAACACTTTCCATGCCTGCTAGTATTGAACAGGTAGCAGTTGCAAAACAGGGTGTAGTAGCAGCAATATTAGAGGACAATGATACTGCAAAAATAAATATATACAATCCATATGATGCGACAGAACAATTAAAAGTATCCATATCTACCAGCACAGATAAAGACGGATACCCAGTTGCAATCGGTTTGTCTGAAGATGGACAAAGGCTTGTGACCAGCTATATCAATATTGCAGGTGGCGTAGTGGAAAGCAGTTTGAATTTTTATAACTTTGACTCTGATGCAAAGGGCAAAACAGATCGTATTGTTGGCTCACGCCCTTTAGATCAGGAAATTGTAGCAGACATTCAATTTTTAGATAATAGTACAATCTGTGCCTTTACAGAACAGGGATTTCATTTATATTCTATGCAGGGAACACCAAAAGATATAGCTACGGTTTCCGTAGAACAGAAAATAAAAAGCGTATGTTACAACTCTAAATACATAACATTAGTAACAGAAAATGGAGATAACACAGAGAATCCATATATCGTACTTGTTTATAATACGAAGGGGAAAAATGTATTAAAAAAAGAAATCGCTTATGACTTTGACAAGATTGAGATGGGAAAAGATGAAGTAATCATGTATTCAGCCACAACCTGTCACATTTTGCGTGTAAGAGGCAGTGAAAAATTAGACTGTCAATTTGAAACAGGGGTATCCTATTTCTTCCCAATACCAGATTCGGAAAAATATATTTTGATTGATAACGAAGAAATAAAGCAAGTGCATTTAAACGGAAGAAAAGAGGGATGATGAATGAATTGGTTATTGATAGTAGTGTTACTATTGATTGTATTTCGGGTTTATAGAGGTTATAAAAAAGGTGCAATACATATGATATTATCCTTTTTGGCGTTAATTATCAGTGTATTGCTAACAGGTTTTCTTGGACCGGTAGTTAGCAGGCAATTATGTGAAAGTGAGATTGTATTGGGCTATGTTTCCGATGCGGTAAATGAAAGTCTTGGGATTGAAGATGCAATGTTGGAAACCAAGAATCAAATTGCTGGTGCAGTAACAGGGCAAAAGATAGACCAGAGTCAACAACAGGAGGCAATAAACAAAATAGGTCTACCCTCAAGTATCAATGATACAATTATGAGTGGACTGCATGATACCATTTCCAATACAGGTACGATTACTGCACATAAATTTGCAGTTTCCATCAGTGATGAATTAGCAAAGATTATCATAAGAGGAATTACCTATGTTGTAATTTTCTTAATTGCAAAAATTGGACTACGCATTATAATTATGCTTTTTGGTATCATAGACAAATTGCCGGGAGTGGAGGATGCAAGTCAATTAGCTGGAGCTGGAATAGGAGCTATATCTGGATTTATTATGGTATGGGTCGGATTTTTGTTTTTACTTGCATTGAGTAGCACAAACTTTGGAATAGAATGTTACCGATGTATCAATGAAAGTACATTTTTGACTTTCCTATACAATAATAATTTGTTGTTGAAATGGATTTTATATTCGGTAAATGGATAAATATGTCAATAGTGAGAATTATAGAAAAATCTCTTAGGCAGGACAAGTATTGTTTCCGGCCTAAGAGATTTTTTTTAAAAGATTTCTTGTATTCTGTTAATTTAAAGAAGATATCGTACCGTTGGATATTCCGTAGGTTCCTTGGTTAAGTGTATAGTTTGTTCCATTTTTAGAATCCCAAGTACCATTACCGTTATTAAAGCATACACGTACTTCTGTGGCATCTCCTAAATCTAAATCAAATTTATAATTATATCCAATTTTTTCATCAGTCTTTTTCATTTCTATGCCTGGTACAGATGTCCAGCTTCCACCGGCTATACAATAATGTATAAATGCCTTATTCCATGCACTGGATGCATTATAATAAACGATTGCATGATTTGATGCATTAGGATCTGTAATGGTGTATGTGGTTGTGTATTCCCCTACATCTCCACTATTGTCCGTTGTCTTTATATGGATTTGATAGGTACCAGCTTCCGTAGGTGTCCAAGAAACAATATCATCAAAATTACTCATTAATTCTTCTACTTTTCCAGTGTTTTGATTTGTAATAGTCCAGTTACTATATAAACCATACTTATATACAAAGGCATTTTTTCGTAATGTTTTGAGATTGAGTTTTGTGCCAACTTTTTGTGGAGATTCCGCACTGGCTTCAATACCAGTAAGCTCGATGCATGGAAGACTATACTTTATTTCGTTTTTACAAGTTAATCCTTTTGCATCTGTAACTGTTATCTCTATTGAATAATCTCCTCCGCGATAGGATGGTTGATATAGAAAAACATTATTATGAGTAGTTGTATGTGCTTCTCCTTCATTGGATACACTTTCTCCAGTTTGTGTATAAGTAGATTTTGTAATAGTTTTATATGTATATGGAGCGGTTCCTCCAATAATCTTTGCATTTACATAGTTACTATAAGATTTACCGGTATAGTCTTCCAAAATTACCTTTAAAGAAGCTTGTGGGTCGTAATTATACCATGTTCCGCCGGATTTATTTCCCTTGTTTGCTTTGTAACAATTTTTTTCTCCAGTAGGTATTGTCAAATCTACAGTCTGTAAATCCCAGCTTTTATAGGTATTTTTGAATATAATGTTTGTATATTTACTTGGTATTTCTACTACATACATGTCCTTGCTATTGTCTACCAAACTTGCAACATATTCTGTTGATACTTTATTTTCGTCCCATACATAAGCACAAACTTTATCCCATTTTGCATTGGAGTTATCAAAATAGAGGGTGTGAGTAGTTGTGATTGGTGTAGCAGTTGGCTGTGTTGTTGGTGTTGCGGTAATAGTAGGTGTAGCAGTTGCGGGATTATCCAATCTAGTAATAGTTTGATTTTTTATGCCCTGTACACCCTTTGAAACTGTATAATTGGAACCGTTTCTGCTATCCCAAGAACCATTACCGTTATTAAAGCAAACAGTGGCTTCTGTTTCAGTTCCTAAATCAATTACATATTTATATGTGTAACCATCCATGTCAGAAGCATTTTCCATTTTTACACCTGGCACACTTGTCCATTCACCGTTATTTACTTTGTAATGGATATACGCATCATTCCAGGAATTGTTATTGTAATATACGGTTGCCAAATTGCTGTCTTGTGGAAGAATGACATAATCCATAGAAACTTTTGCTTTTTGTCCGCAATAAGTAGTAACATCGTAAGTAATGGTATAGGTTCCAGGTTCGCTTGGTGTCCATTTTTGTGAGTACCCACCATCCCACATTGCATTCAATTTCTTAGAAACGCCATCCTTTGTTACGGTAAAATTGTGTGCATTGTAGTTGTGGTATACTTCATTTTTTAATGTTGCATTAAAAGTAATAGAAGTACCTGCCTTTTGTGGTGAGGATAAATCAGAAGTAAAAGATGTGATTTTCATTCCTTCTACCACAAAGTTTTTAATAGTTCTTCTTAAGATGTTACCTGTGCCGGTATCTTTAACATCTACGAAAAATGTATGTGTTCCTACCGCTTCTGCATTGTAGTATACATAATCCCCTTCACCAGGAAGCATACTTGTAAAATAAGTGGAGTAGGTATTCTGGTCGCTGAAGCTTTCATCCTTGTTAAAATAGATTTCTTTCCCTTTAAAGATGGTTCCAAAACGATATTGATAGGTTCCACTTCCATTCTCACCTTCTGCACAAAGTTTAAGTTTATCAGCTATAGATGCGGGTGATTGCAAATTGCAAGTAAAGGATTTTACAGTAAAATCATCTGATTTTTCAAAGGTATAGGTAGCAGTAGTACCATCTATTTCTTTATTCAAATTAGAAGTGACGGAATAAATTATTTGACCATCTACTTTTATTTCTGCAGTCTTTAAAATAGCAGGGTTGCTATCTTTATTATTGTCCTTTAAAATAATAGACCATTTATAGTCTTTTAATTTCGATGGTGTAATATTTGAAATTACATTATTCAAATCAATTACAATAGTACCGTCTGTTGCAGAAGTAGAACCATCCAATGCACATCTTCTTGTATTACACCAGCTATAATTAAAAGCAAATACATTGTATGTAAATTTCTTCCCATTGGCATCCTCTGCTTGTAAAGTTATCCTATCTTGATCTCGGCGGGCTGTATTTAGTGTAATTGTCATGCTAGCACCAGAGGTATTTGTTTTTACGTCATTTAACACAGACATAGAGTAAAATACTTGTCTTCGGTTGCTGCTGGAGTCCATTGCTTGCGATACGCTGTTTAGTGCATCATAACTGACCCACAAAAATCCGTTATTTTCATTTGATTGGTATGTTCCCCAAGAGTTTGCAATTTTAAATGCACCTTTCTCTGCCTCTTGTACCTTTCCATCTTTATTCAAATCAACCCAGATAGAATCGTCATATCCGACAATGGTCATACGGTGGCTGCTAGATTTATATAATGACTCTGTGCAAATATATTCACCGGCGTGAGAAGAACCTTCTGGTATTTTTGTACGGGTCCAGTTAAAATAAGTTGTATAGGTAATTAGTTTACCTTGTGACAGGTAGGATTTCATCTCGTTTAGGTCTGAATCCTTTGGTGAAGTAATCGTTTTGGGATTAGCAATTGGAATAGAGCTATTAGCACGATTATTCATAGCATCCTGCCATAATTTTTCTTCTGGATACCAGCTTAGACACTTTGCATCAGAACTGGCAAATGGGGTATCTGTAAAGTAAGCAGTTCCTGTTTCGGTAAGTGATTGAATACAATCACCATAAGAGGAACCAGAGGAACCGATTTTTATCTGGTCGTAAATAAATGCTGGTGACATTATATTTTCGTCGGTTGCTGGAATTCCTAAAGATTTGCATCTTTCATAAGTAAAATTGTAATATACTTCTGCCCAACAGGTACAAGAACCGATACTTCCCTGTGAACGAATCTTGGGGAAGTATGGTGATTGGCTATTATCTGTACTGGAAGGTAAATTAGCATTTACATTGATGGAAGGTGTTATATCATCATCAAATACATCGCATACTTCGTTTGCTTCCTCAACAGTAGTCCATATCGGTGTTAAATCACCTTCACATCCCTGCTCTTCCTGTGCTGTTTCGGGGTTACTTGCCTCTGTTACAGCACCTTGATTGGTTTGTTTTGTTACGCTGCTTTGTTTGTTTGTGCTTGTTACAGCAGCTTTTGCATTAAACGCATATCCTTGAAATGATGTCGCTATCATAGAAGTGGCTATCATAATAGAAAAAATACGTTTTTTCACACTTTTGCTCCAACTTTTTTGTTTCATTAAGTGCTCCTTTCTACATTGCTACTCATCATTTTTGAACATTAAAATTAGTAATTTTCAAAAATTTTATTAGGTGCCTTGTGTATACTAGTTTTAATGTTACAAAATTGTGAATTTTTTGTGACGCTTTTTATTATATTCTTAACTATGCACCTTTTTCAAGTAAAAAAGTAAAAAATATCCAAATTTGTAAATAAGTATCTAAAAACAGGCATTGGGGAGGAGGTCATTTTGTGGTTTTGACAAAAAACAAATATTAAATGCAAATATGTTTCAATTTCGGCTTTTGATTACTCTTTTTATTTTTCGCAAAAGAGCAAGATAGTTTCTTGTATTTTCGGTTATAAATGAGCTGTATAATTAGAAGTGTTTTAGTTTCTTCCCAATTAATGAAAATGGGTTACTTCATTTATTTTAAAAAAAATAAAAAAAATTAAAAAAAAGTGTTGACTTTAGGAAAACGAAATGCTATACTAAACAAGTCGTTTGGGGGTGACGGAAAATAAGAAACACCTCAAAGCCTTGTGAAATAAGGTTTGCGGCAGTTAGGACATTGACAATTAAACAGTGAAACAACCTTGAAAATTCAAAAGAATTTCATGGGACATCAAAGATGTTCACGAACAAAAACCTTTAACAGTAAAGGATAAAAAGCTAGCAAGTTTCTAGCAAGGACAAATTTTAATTTGAGAGTTTGATCCTGGCTCAGGATGAACGCTGGCGGCGTGCTTAACACATGCAA
>OIWU01000132.1_pt1 | contig 103431 bp, 89 predicted proteins | sample 1587711 | NCBI WGS metagenome assembly OIWU01 (sample SAMEA3888909, study PRJEB22519) | human gut metagenome | biome: human gut; feature: human-associated habitat; material: faeces | place: Denmark | collected 2010 | reverse complement strand
TATAAATAATGTCTACAATAATTGGGTTGGTGTCTACTTTTAGATTACCACTTCAGTCTTTCGTAAACTTAGTAAAAGCTGCTATACTTAATCCAGCAGCTATTTTCTTTCCCATACCAGAAAAGATGGATGTTGCCTGCTTTGCTGCCTTATTGGAAGCTCCTGTGAGTTGATTAACTATCTGTGAACTGTCTATGCCAAGTTCCAGAGCTATCTGTCCTACTACATCCGACATACTCCCTCCTTTCCGGCATTTAAAAAGACCACTTTCTACTTAGAGAAAGCGGTCTTAGCCCAATTTTGGAAGTCACTCCAATACTTATTGTAATTTGCAGAATCTTCCATTAATTTTCTATTTCTTCTTAATATCCAATCATTGCGGATTTTCTTCTGTTCTTTAGTGAATTCCTTTATAACCTTAGGATCTTTTTCTGCTCTGATTCCTACAATTCTCCCAAGTGGTGTTTCAGGCATTATTCCTGACAATAAAGAACAGAATTCAGCCCATGACATATCATCTTCTGTTCGCAATCGTATGCCATACTGGGACAGGAAGCTGGCTTCTATCAGCTCCCAATCATCCCATATATCATAATATACCTCATTATGCTGAGGGTGTCTGCTCCTCGCCGTACGTTCCCATAGCAACCTGCATGATTGTATTATACATTTCCTTATATTCAGGAATAGGAAGATCTAATGCCTCAATCTTATCTGAAGCATCTTTTCCTACAAGCATTTCAAGGCCTTTAATCATAAATGCCATATCATCCTTGTTTTCCTTGTTTTCTGCTTCCTGTGCCATAGCCTGTATATTAAGAATTGTGCTCTTCCTGTTATTAACAGTAACAACCAAATCTTCTGTAATACGAATCATAGGTAACTGATTCGTAATCTTCATAGATATATCTATTACTTTAAAATCTGTCTTTGCCATTTTTCATATCCTCTCTTTCTTTAAGCTGCTACATATGCTATATATGTTGGCTTTCCATCCGAATTTGCATCCCATTCAAGCGCATCAATACTTGTAGCATCTCCACCAAGAGATTTTACATCGATTACTGAAGGTACAAGAAGCTGATCAAGATTAGGGAATATAATAGACACCCATGTATTGCAATCCTGACCTGTCTTCATAAATCGACTTGCTACATAATCATTTCCTTCATCTCCATAGTTACGCTTACCGCCGAAAGATATACCAAGTGACTTAGCTGTCATGAGCCTTCTTACCCAGCCAGCCTGATCCATTGGATTCCATTCCTCAATGGTTCCATCTACAGATATACTTAAGCTCTCTGCATCTTTTACGATCTTAGTTTCTACTGTTTCTGGCGTGTCCGAATCCTTTCTTCCAGTTATACATACTCCAAACTGAATTTTATGTACCGGATTAACCCCTGTTAATGGTGTAGCTTCCGCGTTATACCCAGCTATCTTTGTATTCTGTGACATACTTCTACCTACCTTTCATAACAAAATTTAAGTTCTATGACCATTTCAAATATTCCTTTATCGTCTGTATCAGCTTCAATCGGTGCTGATACTAACATTTCTGTAAACAGAATATTTGTGTCATTAATGTTTACATGTTTCATATCTCTGAGCTTGTCGTAAAGCTCCTGTGAGACTTTTTCAGTCTCCCTGACACTTTTATTCCAATGAATCAGTATACTTATGGATTTGACAGCGTAAGAGCTGTTCTGTATACCCCCAACAGCCATCTGAACATTATCTCCCCTGTTAAGATGGTATACACCTATGCTCTTATCTTTCTTATCATCAAGCTTTCCACAATATACATGGTCATCAGCCGCTATTCCAAGACCTGCTATAAGGTCTCTCACATCACCTATTCCTAACATCCTAACATCACAACCCCGCATTCTTTTTATAAAACTTTCCAAATGCTTTAGGTGCAAGATTCTGCTTCTTACCACCTTTCATGTAGTCATCAAGCCATCTGCCTTTAGCATTCGCATTTCCTTCATGTTTCTTGCCTTTATCATCAGTCCACGGTGTCTGATGGAAATTGTATTCTGGATGATAATACAGCCTTCTGGCGTATGGTGTACTAGACACAAGATATGCTTTTCCCTGACCTATATCAGATAAATCAACAAATGTGCTTTCATTCTGTAATGCACCTGTATCCCTCGGTATAACCTGGCTCTGAACGACATCTGTATGTATTGCTTCTGCTGTCTGTACTAATGACACCTGTGCTGCTGCCGTAAGCTTCCTTACCATAGGCATATTAAGCTTAACTGTAGACTTAACATTCTTCGCCATTACATCACATCCAATCTTACATAATTAACCGTACCATCCGGATTACGGCACTTCGTACCCTTGTATATATGCCTTGTTACACCGAACACCGTTATATCACCTTTAGTAATAACAGGAAGATCCGGTGCAATATCTCCTGGTATCAAAGCACATCCTTCAAGCTTTATAAGCACCTTTTCTACTGTTAATTCTGTCTTACCGCTGTCCTGATAGTTACATAAGCCATCCCATATAACAGGCTCAAGAGGCTCTCCATAGACATTCCTGCCTTCTTGCGTTATCTCAAGGTGTATCTCTGTCTTACACATGCTCTTTAATATTAAACATGGGTACTTCATACTCACACCCCCAGACTTAAACAACACAAACCTGTCTGACAAAGTATCTGGTATGTATCGCGTTTTACAGCAATTCCATTCTGTACAAGAACATTCCAACTGCTGCCAAACTGCATAGATACTCCATTTAGAGAATAATTCTGTAAGACACAATTAATCATGTCCTCATTCTCATATTCAAAATCAGCCATCTCACAACACACATCTATCAGTATGCCCTGCTGGAACTCTGTCAGATTATTAAATCCTCTTGATGTTATACGATTAAAAGTAAGCGAGTCGATATGCCGACTCGCCTGTTTTAATCTTCGTTCTATCTGCTCATCCGGGATAAGTCTATGTTCACTAAGGTACTGCTCTTTACTTGCATATACCATAAGACCACCGCCTATTCTGTCTTATCTTCCTTTGGTTCATCTGCTGTTACTTTCTCTTCCTTTGGCTTATCTTCCTTTGCCTTACCTGTTTTCTTTGACCTAATAACCTTTGGTTCAAAGGTCAATCCAATTACTGTATCTGCCATAATGATTCCTCCTTAATTATCCTTATGTGATACATATACCCCAGCGGTCTTATTCTCATATACATGGCCATAAAGGTTATTATTACGATACTTGAATACATGACTATCGCCATCCTGGTCCTGATCTGGACTAAAGTACTTAATATACTGATCCATAGCTGTTACAGCTGCAGACTTCTCTACACATAAGAAATTAACATTCTTAGCCGGCTTAGTTGTCATCTCGTAATTTTCAACCTGTGTTCCACTTGGACTACTAACAGCCTTGTAATTGCCCTCACTTTCTTTTGTGTAATAAGTCTTACCCGGCTGTGGTGATGTATCCTTTGATAATGTATAAGCTGCCTTAGTCTTTTCATATCCATATGAATTCTTACCATCATGAAGGGTTATTGATGTGTACATACGTGACTGTGGAACTGGTATGATCTGAGAAAATCTCTTAAGTACTTCTCTTGATTTAGTTGTATCCATATCGTCCGCAAGAGAAGCTAATGTAGGTGTGATGAATAAAATACGTGATTCCATAGGAACTTCATCCTCATCCATCTTATTAGCACAAGCTCTTAACGCTGTTATTAATTCAGCTCCTGTTTCAATATTCTCTTCCTTTACTGTTATATCCTTAGTTCCACAGATTTTAGCAATACGTGCGGCATCTGTTTCCGGAATAACCTTTGTTCTTAAGAATTCACTTGATAACTTAGCAAATGGCTGTGCAAGTGTTTCATCATTATCAAGACGGTCGATTCTTAAATCCTGTGAACGTTCCTTATCGTACTTAACTGTTTCCCATGTAAGTGAAGTTGAACCCTTTGTGTAACCTGACTTTCTATCAAAATCACCAAGTGCATCCATATCAAGCTTCGCAATCTTGATTTCACCGTTATTGCCTTTTCTTACTGTTGTTTCATCACCATCTAATACTGAGGTCTTTGAACCTTCCTTATACACCTCATCAAGTATTGGAAGGTATATTGTAGATAATTCGATATTATTCATATAATCCTATTCCTTTCTTTACTGCTTTGGCTTTAATCCGAATAACTTTCTTATTGCATCATCATTACCCGGATTGCCATTTCCATTGTTACCAGGAGCACCAATCTGGAAGCCAGCATTGTTCTCCATACTTGGCTTAAGTGCTGGTACATCTTTAAGTACCTGCTCAAGTGAAGCTTTGATATTATCTTCAGACACCTTTCCATCAACACCCTTTACCTTGCTGAAATCAGCCATCTTAAGCACATAGGGAAGTGTCTTAGCTTCTATACCAAGTGTCATTGCTACCTTTGTAGCTGCAAGCTCAATCTGAGCCTGTTCAGCAACCTTCTGTGCAGCTGCCACTTCATTCTGAAGATTAGCATTAGCGTTCTGCTGCTGTTCTGTCTGCTGCTGCTTATTCTGCTTAAATGTTGCAATAGCCTGACTTATCTCATCTTCTGATAATCCCTGCTGCTGAAAATAGCTTTTAAGCACAGCATTCTCTTTCTTGGCCGTTGCATTATCCAGCATTGCCTGTATCTTGTCATAATCAACACCAGCTGTCTGCTGATTATTCTGACCACTCTGCTGTCCTGCCTGTCCATTATTGTTACTTCCAGCGTTCTGGTCGCCGTTACCATCTCCGCCCTCTGCGAAGAACTGTAAATTCATAGGTAATGTCTTTCTCATCACTCTATCTCCTTTCTTCCGTTTACCGCCCGTCGGCATTTCCCATTTTCCTAAAGTTTAGTGCCATTAAGTTTTGGGCATAAAAAAAATAGGCACACACAGCTTATTTGCCATGTGTGCTTAATAACTAATATTAAATTGTGTTGCACTGGTGCAACTTTGGACTATTCTACTATAATCCAATCTTCAGCGAGACAATCGTTAATACTTGGAACCCACATTGAATGTGAACCATCCACATTTTTTATCTGAAAATATGGGTTACATATAAACAAATCGCCTTCGTTTAACCCCCATGCTTCCGCTGTTTGCTTATTGCAGGGGATTCCATTCGGATATGCTTTCTGATATACAACAAACATTCCTTTTCCGTTCCAACCTCTTCTTGCTACCTTATTACCTTTTTTCATGGCCTCAATAGCAATTCCAAATGTCATATTGTCACATTTTCTATACGCTTCATTAAATTGTTTTTTAGGGCACCAGCTTTCATATCCATCAGGATATCTTATATGATAGCCTTCATCTTCTGGATTCTCGTCACTTGGTATCTTCCATCCTCTGTATGCATTGTATTCTCCTCTGCTCATTGGCTCTGCTGCCACCACTTTTACTCCAATATAATCCTTCATTTCTAAATCCTCACTTTCTTAAAATTGGGTATAAAAATACCACCAATCTTGCGACTGGTGGCTACAAAACTGATTATTTTATTTCTGGCCAATCCGTAAGTTTATCACTTTCTTCTTTAAGCCTTTCTTCTTCTTTTTCAAAATCTTCTATTGTCCAATCCGGATGATGTATCACAACATCCAAATAACATCTTATTCTATTTCCTGCCATGATATACCATACTCCTTTCTAAACTCATTAAGTGCTTTTTCGTAAGCTTCTTTAATATTTAAATTGTATTCTTTTGAACAATACTTGTCAATCCTGTTATCTAACAAATAAGGTAAAAATGGTTTATCTCCTACGGAATATTTATATATTCTTCCATCATGTGTTACTACTATTCCATATTGATATCCTCTTGCCCCAGCAGCAACAAAATCACTTCCATTAGGTAATAAATTTGTTGGATGATTATGTATTCCTATTATATCATTTTTGTGCTTATTTATTATAGACATTTGCTTCTTATTTAGTTCAACACCTATTGCATCAGGCTTTCCCCTTACATTAAGCAACACCTGTCTATTAGAAACGCTTATCACACATAATCCCTCAGTATCACTACTGTTATTACTTCTCAATATATCCATTGATTTACTATATATTACATTATTTAATTCCATATCTTTGCTAATCTTCATATATTTATCCGCATAATCTTTGGAATTAATATAGTCTAGGTCTATTTTATTCGTTCCTATTCTCTGAGAATTATTATCTATATATCCCCTCTCATATTCTTTTGAAACATTCTCCCACTGTTCCTTCCTTACCTCATACATTTTCTTATTATCCGAATCTAACGAATATTTTGACAGCCTGTCAAACTGTTCAACCATTCTGCCTGCATATTGCTGTTTCTGGTCCTGCTTGTAATCTTCCTTGACCTGCTCAAGCTCTTTCTTGGAAAACTTGCTATCAGGCTCATCATCCAACTCTGGGAAGTATGTTGTATGTACATCTTTACAATTTGGGTGGTAAAGCCCTGCTGCCATAGCAGAAGACATAAGTGGATAAGGACCATCAGATGCCTTACCTCCGCTCCACACATCATCTATAAGCACTTTACCAACAAACGGAAGGCATTTAGGACAGGCATTAGCACGCTTATTCATAATAACTGTACTAATTCCCCATGATTGTCTCATTTCGCCTTCTCCGGTCAGATAGGCACGCTTGCTGGCTGTCTGAATTGCCATCTTAGCATAATCCTTCGCTGTATGCCTTGCACCATTCGCATATTCTATGCAGTTAATGCCTGCCTTAAGAAAATCCTTTGTAGCCATATCTACAGCCTTCTCATATGTTCCTGCGCCTGTATTTGCATATACCTGTGCATTAAATATTATCTGTCTGTATTTGTCTTCGGACATCCTGAGCATTGCCTTCTCTGCTGTACCAAAATCATTCTTTGTGGCTTTTATCAGAGCTTCCAGTTTTCTTGTATTAAGCTTAAAAAAAGCACCTTCAGCGCCCTGTGACACCTTAGATGCTTTCAAGCCCTTCTTTAAGGCCCTTAATATCTTCTGTTCCTGTTCTGTACCGCCTTCCTGTCTGGCTGCAAATATCATTGCGTCAATAGAATCATTTATGTTACTGAACGACTTCGTGAACTTCTTTTTATTCTGTGCCTTATACTTTTCCAGAGCCTTAAGCTGTTCTACCTGCCACTGTGACCAGTTAAACCCCATATCTGTCTCTTCTGCTCTGTGGCTCGCAAGATTGCGCATCATAGAAGCAATCAGCTCATCTTCTATGGCTTTAAAGGCTTTCTCTATATCATAGTCTGTATTTAACATAGGCTACCTCTAAAAGCTTTCCACTTCAAATCCATCTAATTCCGTATTAAGTGCCGGCTCTTCCATATCTGATATTCCCTGTTCAGCCTTAAGCCTTGCAACCTCTTCCTGTTTCCAGTCATCATCCTTAGTGTCTCCATACAGCTCATCAACGGACGCTTCCACACTCATGATGCCACCCTGCTTAGCTTTGCTTACTGTCTCAACTTGGCTCTCAAAGCTAGGGTTCGCGTATTCACCGAATGTTACATCAACATCAATTTCCTGTGTTGTTGCATTATTAAGTGTATCTATCGCCTGCAATGTCATTTTTACAAGCTTTGGAAGAACCTTCTGGAGCTGATTTACAATATTGTTTCTTGTGTACAATGTAGCCTTTTCTTTTTCTCTTGTAGCCTCTGCATTATCAAGTTTCTTTACATCTATACCTAATGTAGATGGGCTCATGATTCCCTGCAAACAAAGGTCCAAAGCCGTAATATATGTAGCAAGGTATCCTTCATGTGGTATTTCACTTTGTTCCCTCTCTATCTTATAACTTGCACCTTCTGCCATAGGAGACGAATACTGTATATAAGCGTTGTCAAATGAATTTGGCAGCATAACCTCTCCATTACTAGGATTTCTAGGAAGTAAATTCTCTGGTATATATTCCTTTGTACGGTTATGTCTTAAAGCGTCCATCCACTGGCTCCATGCTTCATCCAGCGCGTCAAATTCATCTATCTTGCTGTCATATATGCTCTTGCCTCTGCCTTTAAATTTCGCTGATTTATAGAACATGAGCGGTATGGCCATCATAAAACTTTTATCTTCCCATGTTACAGGTCTTAAACCTGCAAGCTCCGGCACAGTGCTGATATCACATTCTTTATTATCTCTTGTGAGCATATATGTTATATAGCCTTTGCCATATGTTTCAAGCAGAATGTACTCTTGATTCTTAACTGTATATACTGTCTTAAACACAACCTCTTTCACTCTGCCGCGTTCTCTTATTATCTCTACCCTGTCGCCAGGATAAAACTCTATGATTGGATACTGACTGAGATTCGTGTCTATGGATAGCTTAAATGCTCCATCTCCAACAATAAGTGTATCTGATATTGCTTGCTTTATAAGCTCTGTAAAGTCATTTTCTTCCGCTATCTTATCCCAGTCTGACTGCCTACTGCCAACATCTACCTCGTTCATATCTGCAACAACAATACTTGCAAGCATATCAACCATCATTGCAGGTAATCCTACATGTATCTTTCTTATCGCTAATCCAGGAGAGCATTTTGCAGCCCAGAATCTTGTCTTGTCCCCATCAACCTGATCATACAGCTGTGACAGCTCTTCACTTACACCTCTGTACCATATCTGATTCTTAATGGCGTTACCTTCAAAGTCGAAGATTTCCTGTATATTAATTATTCCTCTCTGTGCCGGCTGCACACGCAACCATGTCCTTATTCCATCTCTTATCTTATCAGCCATAGTATTAAATATGCTCACCTCTCTCACTCTCCTATCCGTTCTCTACTCCAACTTTGTCCCTGTATGGTATCCAGCCATATTGTGTACTGTTTACCATATGATCGTTTCCATCTTCCGGCTCACAGTCTTTATCTTCCAGCCAACTGTATACCTGCAGTTCCCCGGTGTAGTTCGTGCATGTATCTACAACATAATAGCTTGGCTCTTTGCCCTTTTCGTCGTTAAAGGACATCCAGCCAAGCTGCAGGTTTATTCTGTCTATTATTGTTACTTTCTTATACGCATTATTGAATATATACAGGCATTCATGATGTTCTCTCTTATACTTGGCAAATTCTGTTATTGTCGCCTGATCAGCGTTATCAATAAAGGTGTTCTTTGCCATGCCGCCCCATTCCTTACGATTTCTTTCAAGGAAATCTATATAATTCTTAACTGTATCGCTTGGAGCTATTGGTATATCAAGAGCCGCATTGTTATATACCTTTTCATCCAGTACTATCAGCTTGCCTTTGTTGGTTATTCCCATAAAGGACATAGCAATAGTATCAGGACTCTTCGTTGAATATGCCGTATCAAGACCGCTTGTATATATTACAAACCATTCTGTCTGCTTATCGTCATATTCTTGCTTAATAAATACCTTTGCCTGTTCTTTAGTAATAACATGTCTTTTGCAGAAATTAGAAAAGACAAGACCTGTAGCCTTGCCTCTCAACCCTAATATCTTGTTTTTATATATCTTAGTACCAGGAGGATAGCTCATTTTCTTCTGTTCTATCTTCTCTGGTGTCATGGATATGTTGTCTTCAAATGTGAAGAACCAATACACCCAGTCTTTAATAGGCTCACAACCGTTAAGGTCCTTCCATATCTCTTCTGGCACATCCGCCTTGTACTTATCAATCGGTCTTGCGTGATTGATGTACTCTGAATATATTGGCAGCGTAGGCGCATCCGGATTAAGTGTACCTACAAAGTATTCAGAACGTCCGAATATCTCTCGTATGAAGTCTATGTTAGCTGTATTGCACTCATCTACCCACACACATCCAAACTGTGAACCCAAGGCATTCTTCCACTTGCTGGCATTATCGTAACCAAGAATATATATTATCTTTGTACTGCTGCCAGTTTTGAATTTAATATGTGGAAGTTTATTCTCTTTATCACCGTTTCCACAGTATTCCAAATTAGGGAATATCTGAAGTAATCCCATATCTGCATTGATTATATTCTTTTCAATAACACCTGTTGTATTACCGGCTATAACATGCAGCTTCATATCTGATTCTGCTACATTCATGATAAACTTCACAGCAACCGTTGTTGTCTTACCTGATGCAGTAGAACCTTCAAGGAATTCTGCTCTTGCCGGTGTATCTATGTAATCCCAATACTTATCACTTAGAAGCATCAGGCTCACCCCTTGCTTGCCTTACGCTGAGCAAGAAGCTCTGCAAGCTCATCCTTTACAGAATCGTTTATATTTGCTTCTATCTTATCCGTGAACATTCCAAGATGTTTGCCAAGAAGCTCCAATGCCCTCACCTTATCACACGGCTTGACCTCTAATCCATCTCGCCCTTTCTTAATAACAGCTAATGCACGCTTTTGTTCTTCTGTAAGTTCTTCTGTCAATACTGGCTCTACAGTCCTGTATGTAGCAGGTTTGCCATCTTCATCCAGTATATCCACAAGCATTCCGCCTACTTCTGCTTTCATCTTCTTCTCGACTACATGTGCATAATCTGCTGTATTAGAAAAAGCTATCAAGGCAAGTTCCCTGATCACTCGCTCCTGAGTAATTTCCGTCTTGCGCGATAGTTCTTTTTGTCTTTCTCCTATGTACTGTGAAATTGTAGTATTTTGTAGTAATTTTGATGCGTTTGTATTTGCATACTTTTCTGTGTACCCCGCCCTAATAGCCGCTTGTGTGGCATTAAGGTCTATAAGGTATTCATCACAGAATTTCCGTTGTTTATCTGTTAATCTCACACAATCAGCTCCTTTCTTGGCATACAAAAAAGACACCAGCCTTAAGCCAGTGTCTTACCGGGGGTATTAATATTTAATAATGGAGAAATCATGCTGTCCATCATGTCCAGTTTAGATATTAACACAGACAAAACGAACAGAGCGAACAAACTTTAAATTTTTGCTAAAAATCTTTCTACTGCCATTCTGCAGCCATCTGCTGTGTGATGTTTTCCCATCTTTCTTGCTACCTGCACCCAAGATAAACCTTCTATGTATCTTAATGTTATAAGCCGTCGCATTCTGCTATTGTCAATTTCATTTACACACTTTTCTATGAGGTTAATTTGAGTGTCTATTTTCTCTTTAACATCTATCTGCTGCCGCTGTCGCACTAAAAGAAGTGTTCTCTTCCGTGAATATGCCGGATAAGGGAAGCCTTCTACAACAAAATGCTGCTTACCTCCATCTCCGCCTGTAACACTATCCTTTTCCGTATATCCTTCTGCTTCCATTTTATCCAGTTCTCTTTGTATCTTATCAATCGCGGCCTGTATTTCCTGTTTCTCCTTAACCAGATCATTGTACTGCTTAAGAAGGTCTTTTATATTGTTATTTTTCAAGTTGTTCATCACCTACCTTCTTCTCATCTGCTACCAGTTTTTCCTCATCCAAGATTTCCAAAATATAATATTGCTTATCTGGTTCAGCTCCCCACTCTGATTTCCCTTCCCCAATCCTTAATCTACATCTTGCTTTTATTGCTTTAGAATCCTTGCTATATCCATTACGGAAAATAATCTCCTGAACACTGTCTTTCCTTATCTCCTCTGGTACTGCCTCGCCCTGCAACAGTTCATATTTGCTTCTATGTGAGAAAATACTTGATGGATATATAGTTATTGCTCCGAACAGATTCTGGAATCTTGTTTCGTAATATTCTTTTATTTCTCGATACTCTTCTTTCTTCTCTCCAGAAAGAATCATGTCGAACCACTTTTTCTTGATTGTCAATATTAGCATTATGAATCACCTGCCTTTAATTTATCTAATGCTTTCATGGCTACTTCTAACATTGGTTTACTAGTTCTACAATTCTGGCCAATATATGTACATTCTGTCTCTTTGAGATATCCGCACCCTATACATATCGCCTTTGCTACAGCCCTTTTCGAATCCTCTATAGCCTTATTTCTTTCCTTTCCTTTTTCAAGATAATCTGCAGCTTCATTGACATCATTATTGACTACTTTACTATTTAAAAATGCTGTTTTAAACATTTCAGCAATCTCCTTCTCGTCAACTCCACATAAACTAGGAACATTTCTACTCATATCCCCAATGATTCTTATAAAGAAATCTTCAAATTTATCCTGCATAAAATGTATTTCAAATTCCTCTGGCATTTCTATTATTAATTTCATTTTTCATACTCCCTCCTAATAAACATCTCTCCATCGCACCAGAAGTATTCTTCTGTTGGCATATAATTCTCTATTATCGTCTTTCTATTGCATGTATATGTTCCGTCTGCTGCCACGCTGTTAGAACACTGCTCACAACAGATATATTCACATAAGTGTTTATGTCGTCTTCTGCTCACCCTTTCACCTCTCATTTTCCTTTTTGAATAAAAAATACCAACCATCAAATAATGACGGCTGGCATCTTTCAACTGCTTAATATTCTTTTTCAATATCCTGTAGTGCATATTCTATATATCGCATCCATTTCTCTCTTGTATAATTCAAACTATAATATTTAAATGCAATCTCAATCATAACTATTATAATTAAAAACAACAAAACAATCGTTATAATAGTTAATCCACCTTGTTCATTTAAATTTTCAGCTTTCATTGAAACACTTATATTATATGCACTTACCATAGTTGAAATCATTAATGAAAAAACAGAAACACAAAAAGCTAATAACGATAATGTATTTTGATTAAAATTTTTATGTAAATCTAGCTGTACTTTAAGTTTTAAGATTTTATCTTTATCTTCATTTATATATTTTCTTAATGCTCCTTTAGCACATACTATTTCGTTAAAATGGCATATTGATTTCTTTTTACAATTTTCAAGTTCATCACATAATATGATAATGTCATCCTTATTTTTCATATGATATCCTCCTTCATGCTATAATAATAGCACAATGCCGTCATTATTCAATTGTCAAAGAACAATACCTTAGGCAAATCTTAATTGCCCTGTCTTTTCCTCGTTTATACTGCAGTTAGGCATTCTCTGCGCTATGCATAATTCTTTAAGATTAGCCCTTACCAGTGCATTAGGTACCATTGGACTAACAGAATTGCCACATCTCTTAACCTGCTCCGCTCTTGGATATGTCTTACCTGTGTAATCATGGTCAATTATGTAGTCGCTTGGGAATCCCTGACACCCATACAATTCCCTAGGCTCTAACATTCTTAATCCTATATCAACAATCTGGTAGTCTGTACCTTCTATGGTTACAAGACCAAACCGGTCTTTTGTGGTAATTGTATCGAGAGGTTGTTTAATATCCTGTCCTGTAGCATCACCATAATACTTAACAAGAAATGCCCTTACTTCTCCGAAATGTCCATCACCTGCTGTTATAGTTGGAAGAGGCTTCTTTATATCTCTTCCGTCACAATGGTTATTCATCTGAATAAGGTTCGATAAAACCAGTCCATATCTGTTAGAACCATCTATGGTCATAACTGGATTATCTATTGTCTGACCTCTTACCTCTCCATGAACAGTCTCCGAGTGATACTGGATAAGTGTAGGACATATTAAACAATGCTCGTTTTTACTTACTATCGTAGATAGCGGCTCCTGAATATTCTTGCTCCGGTCTTTTGTAAAACCAGTCTGTCCAATCTGAACCATGTATGGTTCTACAATCCCATATCCATGTTTACTTGTAATTGTTGGCAATGGTTTTTTAGTATCCAGCGGTCTTCTGTCTCCACCATGATTACACTGAACAATAAAAGGTTCTGGATTATCCAAAACAAATTTCTTTAAGCCTCTTGCGATTCTTTCCATTGTCTTGGGTGCTAATGGTCTTACCGCTTTTATTCCATATTTCTCCTTTATCTGTTCAGATGTATCAAATATGCTGGGGCATGGTCTGCTAAAATCTATCTGTGTATATGCTCCAACATAAGGTTTTAGCATTCCCTTTTTCACAGCTTCGTTGTCTGCTGGTGCATGTGTAGGCTCTGGCCATATAATAGGTCTCTTGTCACATCTTGCAACCATAAAGAATCTCTTTCTCATGGTTGGTGCTCCGTAATCTGCTGCCACAAGCTCCCTGAACTGTACTTCATATCCTAAATCCTGCAGCTGGTTTACAAATTTATTAAATGTCTTGCCCTGCTTTGTTTTGATTGGATGATGCCCCCTGTTCAATGGTCCCCATGTTTTGAATTCTTCCACATTCTCCAACATGATTACTCTAGGTCTTACCAGTCCAGCCCACCTGCATGCTACCCATGCAAGACCTCTTATATTCTTATCCTTTGGCTTGCCGCCTTTTGCCTTGCTGAAATGTTTACAGTCCGGAGAAAACCAGGCAAGCCCCACAGGATGCCCATTACATGCCTGCACTGGGTCTACCTGCCATACATCTTCGCAATAATGCTTTGTATTCGGATGGTTTGCTTTATGCATTGCAATAGCCTTAGGATCATGGTTAATTGCTATATCCACACTAAAGCCGGTAACTTCTTCTATTCCGGTGGAGGCACCGCCCCCACCAGCGAAATTATCAACTATTAATTCCCCGTTTATCATATTAAGCCTCCATAAAGTCAAACAGCGTAGGTGTTTCTATCTCATTCTCTGCTTCCTGAAGATATCCAACACCATCTCTGAAATAGTCACAGCTCAGTTCTATTCCATAGCCATATCTTTTCATCTTTACTGCCGTCATTGGAACTGTCATTAAGCCTCCAAACGGGTCAAGAACCATATCACCTTCATTACTGTATCTGTTAATGATTCTTTCAACAATATCAAGCTGTAGTGGGCATACATGCATCTGCTGCCTGCGTCTGCTCTGTGTTGTATTAAGTGTTCTCATTCTGTTTATATCATCCCATACGTCAAGGTTATTCCATGAACCGGGAGCGACAACCATAAATGTGGCTGGGAGCTTATCATTTTTATCTAACTCTTCCGCAAGCTTCACATGTTCTTCATAGCTGTATACATTGGAACGGCTGTATTCCCTATAAACTCTCTGTAAATCATCAACACTAAATTCCTTAAGCTCATCTTTGCTTATAAGCCTGTCGCCTGAACTTCTCCAGTATCCGTGAGCGTCTATCTGCCATTGTGCCCTTGTATAATCTTCCTTGGTTTTCTTTACAGGATCATCCGCATATGCATTAGACTTATCCGTTGGAAGCTTTCTAAACAGAAGTATGTATTCAGGACAGCCTACGCCCATCTTTGAACCGTCTTTACACTGTTCAGACCATCCCAGGCGGTATGTCTGGTTATTCTCCCTGACCACATCTGTAACAACTGTTATCATTCCAAAATACTGAAATCCGTGTTTCATGTAGTGTTCTATACACTGTGCATGAAACGGCTCTATTGTAGGCATTCCAGTTCCTGTAGCATTTCCAAATAATACCCTGTCTTTTACATGGATGGCTGCTACCCTGCCAGGTTCAAGAATCCTTAAAAGCTCCGGTGTAAGGAAGTCCATCTGCTCAAAGAACTTTTCTGTATTCTCATTGTGTCCGAAGTCGTTGTAATTGGCGCTATACTCATAATGATTTCCGAATGGAATGGATGTGTGTATAAGTCCTACAGAATTACTCTCAATTCTTCTGCACTCTTCAACACAATCATCATTTACCGCTGTATAATGCTTTCCCTGTACTTTCACTGTCTCAACTCCCATCTTTCTCTCTAACCGCTTTATTTTAGATGCCGGACTTAAACCATATTTCTTTACAATATCCGTCATTTTTTTAACCATGTGATTATGATTCTTCCATTTCTCAAGCAATGCTTCTTTTATCTGTCTTTCGTTCTCCATGTATATAATGTCTATAACAACTGTATCTGTCTGTAAGAACCTGTAACATCTATGTACTGCCTGAATAAAATCGTTAAACTCATAATCAATCCCCAAGAATATCTCCCTGTGGCAGTAACGCTGAAAGTTACAGCCTGAGCCCGATATTGATTTCTTTGTTGCAAACAGCTTGATTCTTCCCTGCGCAAAATCAATAACCCGCTTTTCCCTTATGTCATAATCCTGTGAGCCATATATATCTACAACTTCGGGTATTGCCTTAAGAATTGCCTTTCTTTCAGACTCTAAGTCATGCCACAAAAGGAAATGCTCCTCAGGCGAACTCTCTACAATCTCTTTCATTTTTTCAACACGCTGGTCAATACTGTTTCTTTTTACTTCTGCAGCTTCCTTCAAGCCTGCTGCCGCTTCCGTAAATAACTGCATTTGTCCTGTTTTATCAGATGTATCCCCGTAATGTATTGGTATCTCATGCCACCTTACATCAAGCGGAGGTAATACATATCCCTCATCGGAATATTCCGGATTTACATCTGAAGGTTTCGTTATGAACAACGCCCATGATGAAACCCACAGCCAGAATTCATCTTCCATATTCGGGTACAATGTAAGATTGTTTGCCTTAGTGCTGTCTCTCTGAAAGAATCTTGTAAGTGCCTGCCCTGTATCCATTACCTCAAGATAGCCGGCATAATGTATGAGCTCCTTATATTTGTTTGGACTCGGCGTTGCTGTGGCTACAAGCTTGTAAGGAACATTCTTGAACTTATCAAGAAATGTCTGGTATGTCTTACTTCCAAAAGACCTTAAAACACTTGCTTCATCTAACGATGTCGCAACAAAATAATCTGGTCTTATATCACCGTCTCTTACTCTTTCATAGTTGGTAAGAACAATACTGCTGTCACAGGATTCTACTTCTTCCATACTTCTGCAATAAACAGGTGCATCATATCCAAGAACATTCACAGCGTCCTGTGTAAATTCCTGTTTTACTCCAAGTGGAAGAACAATCAAAGCCCTTCCGCCCTCGTGATCTATTACCTGTTTACAGAATTCTATCTCCTGTATGGTTTTACCTAAACCAAAACTTTCAAACAAAGCTCTTCTTCCACCTTTAAGTGCCCATATTACGGCATCCCTCTGATGTGGCTTTAATGCTTTGTTAATATCTGCCGGATTTACTTCAAATCCGCTATCCTGTGCAAGTTCTATCTTGCTTTCTAAAAACTCTTTGTATGTCATTTCTGAAAGGAACATCGTACGAATCACTCTGGCCAGAGTTCCAGGCTCCTTTCTGATACTTTTATTTCTCTGCTGCCCTCATGCATTTATATGAGCAGTAATATTTACAATTTCTTTTGTAGCCCCATGTCTCTCTGCTTACCGTTATTGTGGATACATATTTACCACATTGTGCACAATAAAACCCAAAAGCATCATTGCGCTTCTTTACTGGGAGACTTCGCCTTTCTGTCTGGCTTGTCCTCTTTTACTGTTACTGCATCGCTTAATGCAGAAATACAGACTTCTAAAGACTTACAATGTTCTTCAATTACCTCACTTAAGCGGTTCTTAATGTATTCAGCCGCATCATCTGCTATATCTTTCATACCAGGGAGCTTGTACAGCTTTGTATACCCTGCGTAATGGCTTCTGTCTTCGCTTGGCTCCCCCTTGAATAAGTCTTCCCCTGTAAGTTCTTCCTTGACTCTGTACATATCCAATACCCTATTTGCGCCATCTTCTATTGCAAGTCCAAGTTTTCCTATCTGCAATAATGTTTCCTGTGTCATTAGTTGTCCTTTCCAGCTTTACAGAATCCGACAATAACACTTGCTAATGCTGCTCCGGCTATAAAGCTTATTATCTCTGCAATCATATATCCTCCTACTCCCTGTTGTTCTCTAGCAGGGCATTATAAAATTCAGGGTCCTTAGGCGGACGCTGTTCGTAATTTGCAAATTTTTTTGCGCGCGCAGGCGCTATATTATTTGGTTTTTGTTTATGTTTATATATGGCTACGGTTTCTCCTACGCTTTGTCCTACGGATTGTACTTCGGTTTGTACTACGGTTTCTCCTACGCTTTGTCCTACGGATTTGAAAGTACAAATTTTATATTTATTAGGACTTCCTTTCTTACCTCTTTGGAATTCTATAAGACCTGCATCTATTAATCTGTTCCTGTTCTCGACTAATGTAGCCTCTCTTGACATCTGACAACGAGACATTACTCGCTGGTTATCTACTTGTATCCACTCGCACCACCCAGCCATGTTATTAATACTAAGTAATTTGTAGTACAATAACTGCGCTGAGCCCGGCAAGTAATGACTTTCGAGCCACCTTTCAAACCCGTTCAGTTGTTTTATGTAGTCGATTCTCTGTTCTGTCCTCACTGCACCACCTCTTCCAATACCACCTCTATTCGTGGATTATGCTTGTCTGTGAAAAAGTGGTCTTCAAAACCTACTATATTGTTCCAGCCATCATTATCCAGAACCTTACACTTAACAAGTGCGTCCTGTATAAACTTATGTGCAACACCTGATATATTATCAAGGTCACGCTTTCTATTTGGCTCATAGAAGGTATATTTAATCCTCACTGGATTATTTATATGAGTACGCTTTAATTTAAGCCTTATTGCGTTAGATATAAGCATCTGATACTGCTGTTTCATGTCATTACCGTCACAATGTCCATTATGAAAACATCTTTCCGCTTTAAGGTATTCATTCAATCCCGGCAGTGTGCCTTTGATTGTAAATGCATAGAACATCTTTCTCCTTTCCGCCTCCCGGTAAGTATGCAACCGGGAGACTGGTTTTATTCTGCTGTGCGAAAAATGTGATATATTCAGCAGTTATAAATAAGACCTTCCATATCTTTCTCTGAAAGCTTCTCTGGCAGGATCATCTTCATTCCCATAAAGACTTCTATAATATTCTTTTTCCCATGCAAGCTGACCTGCTATCTTACTCAGCTTTTCAGCAATGCTGTTATCATGTATCTGCCTTGTACCACCTGCCATATTATGTTCAGCATCACATACAGGTATCTTTACTCCATCTTCTTCTGCAAGTTCCCTGATTCCTATACCGAACAACAGATGATGTTCTGTCTGTGTAGGCTTTCCACAAAAGATACAGAATCCGTTATATTTAGTTAAAACACTTTTCATTCTATACCTCCCCAATCAAATCACTTGACCAGATAGGAGCTTTAAGTATCTTTGTATGCTTGCAGTAATCACAGTGTTCACACCTTACCGGATCTATGTCATTATTCTTTAAAGCCAGTATCTTAGGCACATTGTTCTCAACTTCTGCAAGAGCTTCATCAAGAAGAGACTGTTCACATGCTATAACCTGTATATCCGGCTCTTTCTCCTTTGATACTGCTGCTATAAAGAATGGCAGTTTCTTTCCTGTATTAATTTCCACAACCTTCTGATATACAGCTCCCTGAAGGTAATATCCCCACTCATGCAGAAAATTCATGTTTCCTGCATCAGCATGATAGAATGTCTTGGTTATGCTCTGGCATGTCTTAAGGTCAACAATGCACTTATCCTTAATATAACTGTCAATCTTAATTTTCCATTTAGCGCCTAACATATCAGCAGTCATTATTACCTGCTTTTCTCCGCTCATATATGCCATAAATAACTCATCTCGTTCACATCTGTTAATCATTTCATTGGCCTTAATATATTTAGCCATAAGTGAACCGTCTTTCTTAAACATACATGGATGCTGTGCCTTGAATACATCAAGCGTTCCCTCAAAATGTGCATCAACATAAGAACCAACCATAAGAGCATCTGAATCTTCCATATTCTCAACCCATTCTTCATTGAGTTTAGCCATTGCATAGGCTTCACAACCAGGACGACCAAGCGAGCCAATAAAATTTTTATACTGAGATACACTTAAGTATTCTCTGTCCGCATCTGTACTGTAATAATTTTCACTTGTCAATATCATTCTGCAGCACCTCCCATAGGATTAGGAACTTCCTCTTCTACTGGGAAATAATCTTCCGCTTTAGCCTGTCCATCCTTAAGGGCTTTATATACTCCTTTTAGGTTAATAAATTCATCTTCTCCGAAATCCGCACAATTACGTTCCGCATACTTTTCTATCTGTTCTCTTGTAACTTTGAATTCAACTTTAAATGCATTAATAAGCTTGGTTACTCTTTCATTAATAGGCTCCTTGCCTATTCCTTTTCTAACAGTTTCTTTACACTCTCCAACAGCCATATCAACAACATCTCCTGGTATAACTCCAAGAATGCAGGCTCTCATTCGTCTTGCACCAAAATTAGCTGTTGCCTCATAAATATCTCTGCTGTCTGTAAGCTGATATGTACCCTTCCTAGTGTCTCTCTTATGCTCTACTGTAAATATCTTGGTAACTCTTGTATTTGATTCCAGATCCCAGGCATAAGCCATCATCTCTGAAGAACCATTCTTCTGTTCAAGTTCAATAACTCCGTAATCAATATTACCCCAGTTCTGAGCAAGAGCTTCTGCAAGCCTTATAGATGGTCCCATAACAGTCTGTCCGCCTCTTGGATAAGAATATATAGCCTGCTCTGCTAAAGTTGCTCTCTGGCATGTTCTCTTGATTCTCTCCATTGCATCATATTCATCTCTTGGGAACTTCTTGGCCATTACTATTGCTCCCTGAACTTCCTGTGCCTGTCTGCTTATCATCATCTCTGTCTGTGATGTTTTAGGAACAGCCATCTGCTGTCCCATCGGTATCATACTGTCCATTAATTAACCCTCCTATAATTCTGTAACTATTAAATCTGTATCATCTGTTGTTCTTGTTGCTATAAACTGCAGTCCCTTGTCCTTGCATTTCTTATAAAGCTGATTTCTAAGTGTTGTAGAAAGCTTCTCTACACCATCTATAAGCAGGAGCTGTATTCCATTCGGCTTCTGCAAAGCTACATCAATGCATAAATCCAGCTTTTCACCCTCTGATAAATTACTGATTGGAAGTCCGTTAATAAGAGGTATTCCGTTTTCAACTGAAAGTCCTTCAATTGGTATACTGCATTCCTCCAGTATTTCGCCCGGTAATGTTCGTGCTTTTTCAATCTTATCTGTTAAAATCTGTGACTGCTCTGCCAACTCATCTACCTGATCCTGAAGCATTACCATTCTGTCATACTCATTAATGTGGGCTTTCATATCTTCAATAGCCTGTGCCTGTTTACTAAGTTCAGATGTATCTCTTATATCTCTGTCAACATACTCATTGTACTCAGCACATTGTGCGTTATATTCAGCAACGGAAGCTTCATAAGTTTTATCTGCTATAGCAAGCTTGTCTGCCTTCTTAGATGCAAGATTGCTCTGTTCCTGCCTTAAACTTACGATCTGTCCTTCAAGTCTTGTAATATCCTCTGTTATCTGCTTATCACGAGAACTGAACTCTCTTTCAATAGCAGCTTTTTCAATCTCTCTATCTGCCTCAAACTTACGGATCTTATTGTTCTTGTTCTCAATCACCTGCTTGGCACGCTCCACAAGCTGATTATCACGCTGAATACTTTCTATCTGTCTATAGATATCTCCAGCAGATGCATTTCTCCACTTCTCAGCGTCATAACCTTCTGGAAGTGTCCTGCCTATATCTTCTATAAACGCTATCTTATTTCTTCTGTCTCTGTCTATATTCCTTCTGTTCTGGTAATACTCTCCATTTTCACTCTGAATGTCATTAAGAACTGCAAGAATATTCTGGTCATAATTAACCCATGCCGGTATCTCTCCAAACCACTGCTTAATAGTGCTCATATCCCAGTCATACTGAATCATATCCAAAATGATTGCATTCTGCTGTTTCTTATCCATAGCCATAAACTCTATTGGATTAAGCTGCAAAGGGGTAAATATCTCCTTAAGAAAAGCTTCTGGGCTTCCTATTTCACTCCCGTTCTGCTTTATAGATTTGTAATCCGCTCTATTAATACGGCTCTTTCTATCAATAGATAATCCGCTATCCGTCTCAATAAGAATTTCTCCTTCAACAGCTCCGCGTCTTACAATTACATCTCTCCCAGATTTATTAGTTAATGCATATCTGATAGCATCAAGTACTGATGATTTACCTACACCATTTGAGCCTGAAAGCTCTATGCTTTCACCATTCATGTTAAATTCCCTGATACCCAGTATGTCTCGAATCTGAATCTTTGTTGTTCTCATTATTTCCTCCAAAATTAAATGCCATTTGCCCGTTTCGGGACTCCTTAAAATTACCCATATACTGTCTGCGTCTTTCTTCCTCCTTATCCTGGCAATCACATTTTTCTCCAGGATCTAAAAGAGCACCACAGTAACTACATTCATAATTCCACATTGCTTTTTACTCCAAAATGGTCTACACTATCATTGAGTTATTATCTGAGTTGCGGTGTTGCCTCACTGCAGCTCTTTTTATATAGTTGGAAGTCTGTATGCTCCTTCCGGCACAAAACTGAATATCTCCAACAATCTCAGCCTTGTATACCATCTGGCAGCCAGCTCCGTGTTACCATTCCTAAGATTCTCATTAATTCTCTTGTTGTAAGATATTATTAAACCTACACGCCGCATATTATCCTCCTTTCCTAAATTACAATATCCTTTGGTTCATTCGGATTCGTTAAATCCTTTCCCTCGTTATCTCTGAAGAATCTTTCAAGCTCTGACTTTCTTATTCTTGTATGAGGGATTTTAAGCACCCTTATCTGATTTGCGTTGATAAGTGTATAAACATACTGTTTAGAAGCTCGCATGATTGTTGCCACTTCCTCCACTGTATACACCATATCCTCTGGCTCTCTCTTTATTGTTGCTATCTTCACAAGCTTGCTCCTTTCCTTAATCTATTTCCTCTTAGGTTCATGGCATAACACCAATATTGTTATGCAGATAATTGCTGTTATCGCTACTGCTGTATAATTCACCCTCTCACCTCCTCGAATAGATAATGTCACATATCGTGTCATTATTAATCAAAAAAAATAGACTGAACCGACTTTCCATAATACTGTGCCAGTTTAATCTTTATAGAATCTCTTGGGATTCTTTCGCCACATTCATACATAGACAGAGCCGAATCACTTATGCCTATTGCTTTCGCAACTTCACTCTGTGGCTTATTTCCTCTTAACACTGTTAACCTGTTGCCTATTTCCTTGGGTTGCAAATTATCACTCCTTTCATGCCACACTTTGTGGCTCAACTGTAATATATCACTTGTCACATATCGTGTCAACACATTTTGTGGAATTTTTTCTTGATTTTTCCACAATTCGTGTTATTATATATTTAAAGTAACATAAGGAGTTGAATTATATGGGTGATTTTCCTAACATATTCAGAAAAATAAGAGAACAAAGTGGACTTACTCAACAGCAAATGGCTGATAAACTTGGTGTATCCAGAAGCGCTATTGGAATGTATGAAAATGGCGAAAGAGAACCAAATTTTGAAACTTTGGAACTAATTGCTGATACATTTAATGTTGATATGAACTATTTACTAGGTAAAAAACCTACTACTGAGGTTATTCCCGATAGGTATTACCTTGATGATGATGCCAGAGATATGGCTCAGTTTATGTATGAGAATCCTGAATACAAAGTTCTCTTTGACGCTTCTCGCAAGGTTAAGAAAGAAGATATCGACTTTGTTAAGCAGATGATAGATAGAATGTCAAATAAAGGGGATGATTAATATTACTACTAATGTTATTTACGCAGATATGCCTCCTACAATAAAGGCATACACTGTTAATAATAATGATGATTCTTTTACAATCGTGCTTAATTCTCGGCTAAACCGAGAACAACATCTTAAATCATATCATCATGAATTAACACACATTGAAAATGGAGATTATGACAGACAGTGCAAAGATGTTGATATGATTGAAATATATGCACACAACATAAATTAAACATTAAAAAGGGGGGGAGAATGCTTTATATGCTTATAGATAAGAAAGAGCTAAAATCTTTAAAAAAGGCTGCAAAATTTTTAACTAACAATAAATTTTATATTACGCTCTCATACATAAATGGTCTTCAGTATGAACGCCAAATAACTTGTAATGTTGGAATGTTTGAAGATAAATTGTTTATAGATTTCTTTGGTGGAAACAAATATATTTATTCTACTCATGAAATAAATAATGTATTTCTCTCTTTAAAATACATCGTTATAGAATTTATTGATAATTCTTTTATAGTTTTTTCTTCTTCTGATAACAACCTTTTAAAGATATATAATACATTAGTTATGCAATATAATATACCTTCTGTCCAAAAAGATATTAAAAATTTTGTTGCCAACTTGAATTATTCAACAATATCACAGCAACCCATTAATGAGCCTACAGAATATTCGCCTTCATATTCTGATAAAACAGACTGCTCTTCATCAATATCAAATAATTTGGATGCACCGCAAACAAAAGATGCTCACATAGTTTTCCCAGATTGGTATATATCAATCTGCTTTGGAAAATCCTCTTCGGAAAATTACATGAAAGCTGTCACTCTTGCCAAGCAGGCTCCGCAATATCATACTCAAACGGATAATGGAATCATTCTTCATCAGGCTATATACTCGAGTGCTCCACAAGAATATCTCGCTTTTATAAGCTTATATGAATTGGTTAGCACATGGAAATCCAGTTTTACTATAATAAACGGGAAAGTCATTGACAGAAAGATAATAGGTAAGTTGAATTATTGTTATGGTGATAAATGCCGTAGTGGTGACCCACATTTTTGTTATGGTGCTAGTTATATGACCGAAAATCCTTTTGGTTGTCACAGATTGCAAGTAAGTGCAGCTAATAATCCTTGGTGGTCATTCTACCGAAGAGTAGGAAATAATTATATTTTGAATCAAATGGAACTAAAAAAGAGGATTGACTCATATGCTTCTGTTTATTGTTTGTGTCCATGCTTTAATTATCAGCAAATAATCCAAGCATATAACTCTCTTCCGATAAGATTAACACAATATCAATATAATAGATTGTCTGCTAGTAACTGGGGATTAAGAATGTGATATCCCAGATGCAGAACAATATAGAGAAAGTCTGAAAATGAGACAATAGTATATGGAGGTATTAATATGAGTGAAAAAGAACAGTTATTACAATTAATTGAAAAAGTTCCTGATTACAAGATTGGATATGTATTAGCTTTTGTAAGGGGACTTTTAGCTTGTGATGATACCGAAAAATAGCAAAAAATTGAATAAAAATGTAATTTTCTTAAACAAAATGATAAAGATTTTTACATTTCGTGTTGACATTGTTAACAAAAAACGATATTATATCTCAAGAAGATATGGCTAACTTGTTTGGCTGTGAATAGAGGACTTGAGATATATATCTTAAGTCCTCTATTTGCATTTAGGAGAAATATATGAATAAAAAACCGCAAGAATTTTTAACAATTGATTAGCAAATTGAATTGCTCAAAGAAAGACATTTAAATTTCAATAACGAAAAGTTTGCTAAAGATATGCTTTTAACTCATGATTATTACCTGTTTGGTTCAGTGATAGAAAACAGACAGAAATATTAATTTTAAGGAGAATTATTATGAAAACTGCTAAAGTCATAAAAATTTTAGATAAGTACTCTATTTTAATTAACTATGGAAGAACTAAAGGTGCTACCATAGGCGAAAATGTTCAGGTTGTTGAAATAGGTCCTGAAATAACGGATCCAGATTCTGGAAAAAGTCTCGGTACTCTTGATCACATTAAAGATGTATTGCAAATACAAGAAGTCTTTGATGAATTTTCAATTTGTAAAAAAAAGGCCGAAGTCAATTTTGCCTCATTTGTAGATCCTTTTAAGCAAGCTGAAAAAATATACTCTGAGCAAGCATTACTTGTCAATAAAGAACAGATAACAAAAATACAAAGACCGCAAAACAATATTATCAATTTAGGAGATACTGTTAAAATACTATAAAATTTTATTTGAAAATTATTGACTTTTAGTTTCCTTACAAATATAATGTAGTCAAGTTAAATAGCTGATACTTAAATGGACAGCGAAGAAAAAGCCTTGCTACATATATTTGTGGCAAGGCTTTTTCGATTTTATTTTATTATGGAGAAAACTATATTGGATAAACCGTTTTTAACTTTTGAAGAACAAATAAATAAACTTATCAACGAAAAACATTTAGTTATAAATAACCGCGATTACGCACTTGAGGCGTTATCTTCTATATCATACTATGACCTCGTTAATGGTTATAAAGATTTGTACCAAAAGGATGATGTATTTATACCAGGATTAGGAATTGAACAGTTATTTACAACACATATATTTAACAAAAATATTCAAGGTGTTATCGTTAAATATGCTGGATATGCAGAGAATTCATTTAAAACTATTCTTTCTTATATCATTGCCAAAAACATATCTGAGAAAGAAACTGAATATCTAAATCCTAAGAATTACAAATACTCTAATGACAAAGACAAACGGCAGAATCTTAGAAATTTATTAAATAACACTTTAAAATTATGCAATGAAACCCATGATACACCAACATCTCATTATAGAAACACAAAGGATCACATTCCACCATGGATATTATTCAAAAACGTATCTTTTTCTTCTACAACAGATATATATAAATATCTAAAAACCGAAGACAAAGAAGATATGTTTACATATTTCCGGCTTTTATCCGTTTCTAATATAGACAATGAAGCTAAAGCTAATGTTTTACTAAGTGCTCTAAATATTGTTCGTAAATTTAGAAATAAAGCAACTCATAATCTTGATTTCGTTAAATATAGATCTCCACTTTTTCATAGTGCTAATCATATATTTGAAAATACGCTTTTGTACACAAATGAAATTAATATAACATATGATAATATATGGGGTCTTATTTTATCAATGATTATTTTATTAAATAATAAATATTTAGAATATGGATTCATAACTGAATTATCTACATATTTGAATAGCTATGGAAGTGATATGAGTAAACTATATTGCCACATGACAGGTATTCCTATAGATTATCAAAGAAGATTTAAATTATACACATCTACTTTAATGACAAGTATCACAAATTATAATCAAGAGGAAAAAAACGACAATGCTCCAAATCTACAAGATACTTATGCGGATGTAGCAGCAACATCTGAAACTGATCCATAACATCTGTGTTTAAAATATAATTGCAGACTATGTCATAGACATAAAACTAGTAATAACTGAAAAAAGAAAAACTAAAATAAAAGCCCCTGTGCTACCAACACAAGAGCTTTTACCACGATACTTACAATAAGCTGTGCTTATATATAATATCGCCCTAGACAAGCCATATTATATCATTAGCAGCACCGCTTTTTCAAGTAGGTGTTATTTTTGTACCCATTTTTACTGTTGCCTGATGCAACTTCCCCAAAAAAGAAAGGAATGATTAATATGAAAAGGAAAATATCTAAGGTACTTACATATAAGCGCGGCAATCTATGGGCCTATCGTTTCGAATCTGCCCCTGTAGATGGAAAAAGGAAGTGGATTACCAAGAGCGGTTTTAAGAACCAATCTGAGGCATATGAAGCCGGTATGGCAGCATTCACACAATATAAACAGACTGGCAAGAGCTTCACTCCATCTAACATCTCTGTATCTGATTACATGGACTACTGGATTGATAATTATTGCAAGGTCAATCTTAAGGCTAATACAGCATCCACTTATAAAAAGAAAATTGATTTATATATAAAGCCGGCTATTGGTTCATATTATCTTAAAGACATAGAGCCAAGCCTTCTCCAGGAGCTTATAAATAATCTTTTTAATACCGGAATGTCGCGAAACTCTCTCGGCAATGTTAAGGGCATTCTTACCAAGTCATTTGCCTACGCAAAGACTACTGCAAGATTTATTAATGATGATCCTTCTGCTACTATTTCTCTTCCACTTCCAAGAGCAAAGGCAGAGGTTAAAACCAAAAAGAAAATAAGAGTTGTATGGACTGATGAGCAGCTTGATACTGTCTTTAAAACATTTGCACAGGGTCATATATATCATATGCCGCTCCTGCTCGCTTATAGGTGCGGTATGCGTCTAGGTGAGATATTTGGTCTTATGTGGGATGATATAGACTTTGATAAAGGAATATTAAGCATTAACAGACAGGTACAGAACCATAATGATAAATGGTATCTGGAAAACCCTAAATATGATTCATTTCGTACCATAGAACTTGATGATATAACACTTTCAGAACTTAAAAGACTGTACGAACATGAAAAGGAATGTGAACAGTACTATAATGAATATTACAATTATATCTACTGTGAGACACTTGAAGATGACTCTAAGAGACTTACTTATGAGCCGGCTGGCGAATCAATGCATATGGTGCTTGTAAGAGATGATGGCTCATGGATTCAGCCAAGAACCATGATGCACTGTTTTAATGTTATTCATCACAAGCTTGGCTTCACTGAGCTTGATTTCCATTCTCTCAGGCATACACACGCTTCTAATTTACTTGCCAAAGGAGCTGATGTTAAATATGTACAAGAGCGTCTGGGACATAAAAATATAGCAACCACTCTTGATATATACGCCCATGTCACAGAAACCATGCGTGAGCGCAACAAAGACATATTAAATACACTATAATAAAAAGGCATCTGTACACACATCTCATTGTACACATTAAATCCTAATGTGTACAAAATGTGTACAAATGCCTTTTTTCAATGTGTACACATTAAAATTGTACACATATCAAAATCGTAAAACTTAGAATTTACCGTTCTTAGCAGCTTCTTCGATGGAAACAGCTACAGCTACAGTAGCACCAACCATAGGGTTATTACCCATTCCGATTAATCCCATCATTTCAACGTGAGCTGGAACTGATGAAGAACCTGCGAACTGAGCATCTGAGTGCATACGTCCCATAGTATCTGTCATACCATAAGAAGCAGGACCTGCTGCCATGTTATCTGGGTGAAGTGTACGTCCTGTACCACCACCTGAAGCTACTGAAAAGTACTTCTTTCCAGCTTCAAGTCTTTCCTTCTTATATGTACCTGCAACTGGATGCTGGAATCTTGTAGGGTTTGTTGAGTTACCTGTGATAGATATATCAACATTCTCCTTCCACATGATTGCAACACCTTCTGTTACATCGTTAGCGCCGTAGCAGTTAACCTTAGAACGAAGACCATCTGAATATGCTGTTCTAGAGATTTCCTTTACTTCGCCTGTTGAATAATCCATCTCTGTCTCAACGAATGTGAATCCGTTAATTCTTGAGATAATCTTAGCAGCATCCTTACCAAGACCGTTAAGGATAACTCTAAGAGGTTTCTGTCTAACCTTGTTAGCCTTCTCTGCAATACCGATAGCACCTTCAGCAGCAGCGAATGATTCATGACCTGCAAGGAATGCAAAACATTCTGTCTCTTCTTCAAGTAACATCTTTCCTAAGTTACCATGTCCAAGACCAACCTTTCTCTGGTCAGCAACTGAACCTGGAATACAGAATGCCTGAAGACCTTCACCGATAGCTGCAGCAGCTTCTGAAGCCTTTCTTGCACCCTTCTTGATAGCGATTGCTGCACCTACTGTGTAAGCCCAGCATGCATTTTCAAAACAAATTGGCTGGATACCCTTAACCATAGCATATACATCTAATCCGGCATCCTTAGTAATCTTTTCAGCTTCTTCAATACTAGCTATACCATAGCTGTTAAGAACTGAAGTAATCTTATCTATTCTTCTCTCATATGATTCAAATAAAGCCATTCTAATTGTCCTCCTTACTTAACTTCTTCATCTGTTCTTGGGTCAATAATCTTAACAGCATCTGCAACTCTTCCGTACTGTCCGCAAGCCTTCTCATATGCTGTTGTAGGGTCATCACCCTTCTTAATGAAGTCTGTCATCTTACCAAGGCTGACAAACTTGTAACCGATAATCTGGTTGTCCTTATCAAGGGCAATACCTGTTACATAACCTTCAGCCATCTCAAGGTAACGAGGGCCTTTCTTTAATGTACCATACATAGTACCAACCTGAGAACGAAGTCCCTTACCAAGATCTTCAAGACCAGCACCAACTGCAAGTCCACCCTCAGAGAATGCACTCTGAGTTCTTCCGTAAACGATCTGTAAGAATAACTCTCTCATAGCTGTGTTAATTGCATCACAGACAAGGTCAGTGTTAAGAGCTTCCATAACTGTAAGTCCTGGTAAAATCTCTGCTGCCATAGCTGCTGAATGTGTCATACCTGAACATCCGATAGTCTCAACTAAAGCTTCCTGAATGATACCTTCCTTAACATTAAGAGTAAGCTTACATGCACCCTGCTGAGGAGCACACCAGCCTACACCATGTGTAAAACCTGAAATATCTTCAACCTTCTTATTCTGTACCCATTTACCTTCTGTTGGCACTGGAGCTGCTCCATGATGAACGCCCTGTGCTACTGGACACATATTCTCTACTTCCTGTGTGTAAATCATCTTATTACTCCTTTCGTAATTCATAGTGTTTACTATAAATGAAACGACGGCCAGAAGCCGTCGTCCAAGCCTTGACTATTTTCTCACAAACTTTTGCATTAGTCAATGTGAGACACAACATTTTTACATTAATAAAACAAAAATTTCACATAATTATCTCTTAGTTACTACTTCGCCCTGCTTCTTATATATGGAACCTGCCGGAATAAAGCCTCTTACGCTTGAAAGCGGATAAATATTACTCTCTCTTCCAACAATTGTTCCAGGATTAAGTACGCTGCCACAGCCAACCTCAACATTATCTCCAAGAAATGCACCAATCTTTTTGATACCTGTATCAATATTGCAGTCAGGTCCTTTAATAGTAATAAGCTTCTTGTCAGACTTAACATTAGATGTTATTGAGCCCGCTCCCATATGAGCCTTGAATCCAAGAATTGAATCTCCAACATAATTATAATGTGGAACCTGTACCTTATTAAAAAGAATTACATTCTTAAGCTCAGTTGAATTACCAACAACAGCGCCTTCACCTACAATAGCTTTTCCACGGATAAATGCACAGTGTCTTACCTCTGCATCTTTACCGATAATTGCAGGTCCTGCAATATAAGCTGATGGAAATACATTTGCAGTTCTGTGAACCCATATATTCTCCCCACGCTTCTCATATTCATCTTCTGGCAGTGAATTGCCAAGTTCTACAATAAAATCACCAATCTTTGCAAGTACTTCCCATGGATATGTACAGTCTTCAAATACCTTTGCTGCAATAGTCTCATTAAGGTCATACAGATTACTTATCTTTAATGCATCATTATTCATATCAAATATCCTCTTTATATCAATTATTCAACAGTAACAGATTTTGCAAGGTTTCTTGGCTTATCTACATCGTTACCCTTAAGAACTGCTGTATAGTAGGCAATAAGCTGTAATGGGACTGCCGCAACCATAGGCATAAGAAGCTGGTCTGCCTGTGGAAGCTTAATAACAATATCTGCCACTCCATCCTCAATATCAAGCTCTGGTTCTGCAATAAGCACTACAAATGCTCCTCTTGACTTAACTTCCTTAATATTACTTATAGTCTTTTCCTCAAGATTCTTCTGTGTTGCTATTGCAATTACAGGCATCTGTTCTGTAATAAGCGAGATAGTTCCATGCTTAAGCTCTCCTGCTGCATATGATTCAGAATGAATATAAGATATCTCCTTTAACTTAAGAGAACCTTCCATACTGAGTGCATAATCAAGACCTCGTCCTATATAAAGAAGACTGTCTGCATTAATAAGCTTGGATGCTGCAAACTGACACTTACTCTCAAGTGCAATGGCTTCTTCAATAACCTCAGGTATTTCTTCAAGCATCTTAGTATATCTGCTGCATTCTGCCTCATCCATCTTACCATTAGCATAAGCTAATTCAAATGCAATTAAATACATAATTGATACCTGAACCATATATGCCTTCGTTGAAGCAACTGAAATCTCAGGACCTGCATGTGTATATACAACCATATCTGCTTCTCTTGCAATTGATGAACCCTTGACATTAACAATTGCCATAGTATCAGCACCTGCCTGTTTTGCAAGTTCAAGTGCAGCCTTAGTATCAGCAGTCTCACCTGACTGTGATATAACAATCATAAGGTCATCTTCACTAATAAGAGGATCTCTGTATCTGAATTCTGATGCAATATCAACAGTTACAGATACTCTTGCTATCTTTTCTATTATATATTTACCGACCATTCCGGCATGCATTGCAGTACCACAGGCAACAATATATATATTCTTATAATTCTTTAACTTATCAGGATTGAATCCTTCTGCACTGAAATCAGGCATATCGTCCATGATTCTTGGCATAATTGTTCTCTTTACAGAATCTGGCTGCTCATGAATTTCCTTAAGCATAAAGTGCGCATAACCGCCCTTTTCTGCAGCATCAACATCCCAGTCAGCAGTATTTAATTCCTTATGTATCTCATTACCATGAACATCGTATATCTTAACTGAATCCTTCTTAATAACTGCAATCTCATTCTGGTCAAGAAGATAATAATCTCTTGTGTAGTGAATAATAGCCGGAACATCAGATGCTATGAAATTCTCATGTTCTCCAACGCCAACAATAAGAGGGCTGTCCTTTCTTACTGCAAATATCTCATCAGGGAAATCCCTGAACATAATTCCAAGTGCGTATGAACCCTTAATCTCTGACAGTACCTTTGCAATAGTCTTCATCGGGTCACCATCATAATAGTAATCAAGCAGCTTTGCAGCAACCTCAGTATCTGTTTCACTTGCAAAGCTATATCCCTCTCCGACAAGAAAATCCTTAAGCTTCTTATAGTTCTCAATTATACCGTTATGTACAATAGTAACTCTCTTATTGCCATGTGGATGTGAATTAATGTCTGATGGTTCTCCATGCGTAGCCCATCTTGTATGACCAATTCCAACATGTCCTTGTGGTTTTCCTTCTTCATCCATCTTCTCAACAAGGTTGGCAAGTCTTCCCTTGCACTTCTTGACCTTTATATTACCATGATCAAATACCGCAATACCTGCTGAATCATATCCTCTGTATTCAAGCTTAGATAATGCATCTACAAGTACATCTGCGCTTTCTCTGTCCCCTACATATCCTGCAATTCCGCACATATATTTAATTCCTTTCACTCATTTACTTATAATTCTTAGCGGTCTCGTTAAAAAGTCCTATAAGCCCCGCCTGATTCCTTAATGCCATAACAGCCCTTGTTCTTCTCGAAACAAAACCATCAAGCTTTTCCATATACTCATCTGCTGTAATATTCCCCTCTGCTACACCTGTAAGTCCTTTTTCCCAGCTTGCCGTAAGCTCCGGATTAAGCAGATGCCTGATAGAATTATCTACAACATCATATATTATCTCACCTAAAAATGTAGGTGTAATAATCTGTGTCTTAGAATTAATAGAAATATACTTAATAGTATTAAGTTTTTTAAGGATTTCAGCTCTGGTAGCACTTGTTCCTATTCCACTACCCTTAATCTGGGCACGCAGTTCCTCATCTTCAATAAGCTGTCCTGCATTCTCCATTGCAAGAATAATAGAACCTGAATTATATCTCTTAGGAGGTGATGTTTCACCTTCTTTGATATTAAACCCATTAAATGTGATTGTAGAACCTTTTCTGTATTTTTTCAATACCTCAAATAAAGCTGCATCACATTTATTATCATCCTTATTATCGGCACTATCATCTTCCTTTACTTTTGCGTCATTTCTCGCCTTTGCAAATGAGTTCTTTGCTACGCCCAGATACCCTTCATCTACAAGCACTTTAAATGAAGCATACAGCTTTTCATTCTTTACATCACTGGTAATACTTACCTTCTGATAAATAGCCGGTGGATAGAATATACTTAAGAATCTTCTTACAATTATCTCATAAGTTCTCGCAGCTGTAACTGACAAGTTCTTTAAATTATTAAACCCCTGTCCTGTCGGAATAATCGCATAATGGTCTGTGATTGCTTTATCGTTGCAATATCTTGTCTTTTCAATCCCCTTCTGCATATTATTCTGTAATATATGCTCAGCTATCTCCTTCACAGGCGGAAAATTCCTGAGTCCTCCTATATTCTTATGTATTTCCTTACTTACCGCAGTCGATAACACTCTCGCATCAGTTCTTGGATAAGTAACCAGTTTCTTTTCATACAGTTCCTGAATAATATTAAGGGTCTCATCAGGGCTTATCTTAAACAGCTTGCTGCATTCGTTCTGAATCTCGGCAAGATTATACAGAAGCGGTGGATTCTTGGTTTCTTTCTTTCTCTCAATAGAATCAACTACCCCCTGTGCCGGCAGTGGATCAGATAAGAACTTAACAAGTTCCTCAGCCTTTTCCCTTTCCTTAAAACCATTATCCTTATATAAATATGGCGTACCAGCATACATACTCTTATCACTTACACGCCATTCTGCATCAAATGTTGAATTTTCAGCCTGTGCCTGTCCAATAACTCTGTAGAATGGTGTCTTTACAAAGCTTCTTATCTCCCGTTCCCTTCTTACTACCATTCCAAGAACACATGTCATAACCCTTCCGACAGATACAACTGCCCTGTCAAGGTGCAGGTAATTAGCAATATTGCGTCCATATTTCAATGTAAGAACTCTTGAGAAATTAATTCCCATAAGATAATCTTCTTTAGCACGAAGATACGCTGAATCACTCAGATTATCATATTCAGATATATCTTTAGCCGTATTAATTCCTTTAAGAATCTCTTCCTCGGTCTGCGAATCAATCCACACACGGCGCTCTTTCTTTCCCTTAACGCCTGCCTCCTGCCTCACAAGCCTGTATATATATTCTCCCTCTCGTCCTGAATCGGTACACACATATATATATTCAACATCATCCCTTGTAAGAATGTCTTTAACTATATTAAACTGTTTCGCAACTGCAGGTATAACCTCATACTTGAATTCCTTTGGTATGAATGGCAATGTGTCAAAGCTCCATCTTTTCAGATTAGGATCATATGCGTCCGGGTAGCTCATAGTTACCAGATGTCCTACACACCATGTCACAATATGGTCTCCACCCTCAAGATATCCGTCTTTTCTTGTGAAGTTCACATGCAGTGCCTTGGCAAACTCCTGCGCCACGCTTGGTTTTTCCGCGATATATACGGATTTTCCCATTATATCCCTCATTTCTGTGTCTATTACACAATTATTATTCTCCTGAAGCATCAAGAGTTCCCATATAAGCTGGTATATATTCTTTTATAAAATAATCTGCTTCCGGAATATTCATATCAACAATAGCCTGATATATTGTCTTTTCCGCATCAGCAAAATCCATATTACCAGACTTCTTTTCCTCAAGACATTTGATATAAGCTGACATCTTATCAGCCGCCTTTACATATTTCCAGAGTTCTTCTTCCTCTTCTGTCTCTGATAACACACCCTTATAATGTGCTCTTATATCAGATGACAGACCTGAGAGCATCTGCTCCTCTGCAACATGCTCTACTTCCTTATAAGCATTTCTTATAACCGGATTGTAATACTTTACAGGAGTCGGAAGATCACCCGTAATTATCTCTGTAACATCATGATACATTCCAAGAATTGCAAGCCTTTCAGCATTAATATTCCCACCATATATCTCATTGTTGATAATTCCCAATGCATGTGCTATGAATGCCACTTCAAGACTATGCTCGCACAGATTCTCATGGCGTGTATTCTGCATAAGTCCCCATCTGTTAATATATTTCATTCTCGACAGCATTGCATAAAAATAATTTTCCTTCAATGTAAATGTCCCCTCTTTACTCTTTAAGTCGTTTCATAATTTTATATCATAATAGGTTTTTAAGCAAGTAAAAAGAGATGCCATCTCTGACATCTCTTTTCTGGTATGTGTATTAGAATTTAATTATTCTGCATCCTTAGGAGTGATATAACCCTGTGCCTTAAGAAGCTCTGCAATAAGAACAGCTCCACCTGCTGCACCTCTTAATGTGTTGTGTGAAAGGCCAACAAACTTATAATCAAACACACTGTCTTCTCTTAAACGGCCAAGTGAAACACCCATTCCGTTCTCATAATTTACATCAAGCTTAACCTGTGGACGGTCATCTTCTTCAAGATACTGGATGAACTGCTTTGGAGCACTTGGAAGATTAAGTTCCTGTGGAACTCCCTTGAAGCTTCTCCACTTTTCAATAATCTGTTCCTTAGTTGGCTTCTTCTCAAAGTTAACAAATACAGCTGCTGTATGTCCATCAAGAACTGGAACTCTGATACACTGACATGTGATAACCGGATCACTTGCAGGAACAATCTTTCCATCCTCAATCTTACCCCATAATCTTAAAGGCTCTTTCTCAGACTTTTCTTCCTCGCCACCAATATAAGGGATGATATTCTCAACCATCTCTGGCCACTGTTCAAATGTCTTACCAGCACCTGAGATTGCCTGATATGTTGTTGCAACAACAAGCTTTGGTCCGAATTCCTTTAATGCATTAAGAGCAGGTGTGTAGCTCTGGATTGAACAGTTAGGCTTAACACAGATAAATCCTCTCTTAGTACCAAGTCTTTCTCTCTGATATTTAATAACTTCAAGATGCTCTGGGTTGATTTCTGGAACAACCATAGGAACATCTGGTGTCCAACGATTAGCACTGTTATTAGAAACAACTGGAACTTCTGCCTTAGCATATCTTTCCTCTATAGCCTTAATCTGGTCCTTAGGCATATTAACTGCACAGAATACGAAATCTACCTTAGAAACAATTTCATCAAAATCCTTATCCATATCATATACAGTCATCTTCTTAACGAACTCTGGCATTGGTGTCTGCATCTTCCAGCGTCCTTCAACAGCATCTTCATAAAGCTTTCCTGCTGAACGTCCTGAAGCTGCTACTAAAACAACCTCAAACCAAGGATGATTCTCAAGTAATGTTATAAATCTCTGTCCTACCATACCTGTACCGCCAAGGATACCAACTCTTAACTTATCGCTCATTTTTAACTCCTTCAATATGTAAAATCTAAAAGACACTTCCCTCTGTTCTGTCTTTCTGTGACGGACATTTGTTTTTGTGTCTAAGAAAATATATCACAGCCTATAGGATAATGCAAGCCATTTTTAAATATTTTAAGATTTTTCTTAATAAAAATATATTTTTTATGTAAAAATGAAAAAGCCCCGGCAGTTAACCGGAAGCTTTTTCTGGAAATATTAGGAGAAGTAAATTCTTATAAACTTATTTATCGAATGTCTTCTTTCTCTTTAATTCAACACATGCAATTCCTGCTGTTAATGTCATTGCAGCAATATACCATACCATATGGTATGAATCACCTGTCTCAACACCATTATTGTCTGATACCACTGGATCTGTAGCTGGCTGCTCTGCCGGTGTCTCTGGTTTAGCAGGCTGCTCTGGTGCTGGATTCTCTGGTTCACCCGGTGTTGGATTCTCTGGTTCACCCGGTGTTGGATTCTCTGGTTCACCTGGTGCTGGATTCTCTGGTTCGCCCGGTGTTGGATTCTCTGGTTCGCCTGCAGATGTAATCTCCTTACCATCAACAACAAGCTTAACATCTGAAAATGTCACATCAGCACTTCTTGCAACATACATTCCAACATATACATATTCTGAATCTACAGAAGTTAATTTAAAATCAAAACCACCTGTAATAGTTTCTTCATTACCAAATGTACATGCATAACCATCTGTATTACTTTCGATTTTAAGGTTATATGTCTCACCAGCCTTAATTTCATTAGCACATGTTCCGCCCTGTGTAAGAGCGCCACTCTTTCTTGCAAAACAGTTCCATACAGAATCTTTCTTAGTAAGCTTAAGTGGACCAGCTGCAACATAGTCACCCATTGTACTGTTAATATACTGATCTACATACATATCATCTCTTGCCATAAGACCGAATGATACCTGATCATTAGATGTAAAACTGTTTACAGTCGCCTTTGCTGTAATTGTAAAATTACTGTTTGCTGGAACTCTGTAATAATACATAGCAATTCCATCAGCAGTACTTGCTATCTTTCCTGCTCCATTAACAGCAATATTAATATTACCATTGTCAAGACTCTCAAGCTTAAATTTAGATGCTATCTTATCATTGCCGCCAACATTTCCAAATACAGTTCCCTTAAAGATTCCTGCATTAGCCCATAATTCACTGTCTTTTAAATCATTTGAATATTCTGACTCTTTATAATCAGGATTAGACTTTAAAACATCACTCTTAGTTGGTGCTTTAGCATCAATAATATGCTCTGCAAGTCCAGCTACATTAAGTTCCTTAATTGTCTTAGTAACAAGATATGCATTATATGTTCCGCCCCAGATATTAGTATGTGTATTGTCTACACTTTCTGGCTTTGATGATGTCCATGCATGTAAATTAACTGTCTCGGATGCTCCTAATGAATCGTATAATTCCTTAGTAAGAGAAGTCATATCAACCACTGGAACATTAAGATCTTTTCCAAGATTAATGATTGCCTGTGGATAACTTCCTCCTTCAAACTCTCCTGAAGCAGCTGTAACATGAAGCTGGCTGTCAGACCAGTTGCCATCAGCAGTTCTTCTTACAATCGGTGTACATAAAACAACAGTTGTTCCTGCTGCCTGTGCCGGCTTTATATAATTCTCATATAAAGAATTAGCAAATGAGCCTGCTGTTTTATAATCTCCATTAGGGTTAGTATATCTTCCGCTCTCCGCTTTTTCATCATTGTGGCCGAAACCAACAAGAAGAAAATCTCCCTTTTTCATTCCAGCTATAAGCTCACCATACTCCTTATCTGCTGTATAGCTTGTTGAACTTCTTCCTGATAAAGCAATATTCTTTACCTCAAAAGTTCCATCCAGATACTTATCAATCTGTGTTCCCCATCCATATCTAGGATAATAATAATTGTCTGTGAAAGCACTGACTGTCGAATCTCCCACAATCCAGACAACAGGCTTTGATGAATCTGATTCCTCAGCTCCTGCAAATGTGCCAAATCCAAAACTCATAACAAGCAAAAAAACTGCACTAAGCAGACAACTGATTCGTCTTCTATTTTTGTTTTTCATAACAAAGACCATTCCTTTCTTTCATTTGTTCAAATTGTAAACTATGAACCAGTGTCAAGGTCAAGTCTTTGTGTATATTTTACCATAAAATGTTTTTACAAAAAAATCCCCGCACATAGTGCGGGGAAATTCACAAAATATTAATACGCTATACCATTAGATACTTCTACATAATAAATATTAACTCCACCAGATTCTGATACAATATAATATTCACCTGCCTCATCTAATCTGAATGATACTGACTTAAGTGAAGAACCAGGTATCTTAGCTGTACTTGTTACATCATTACCGTTCTTATCAATAATCTTAATAAGTCTGCTTGTATCTGTATCTGAGCTTGTTGCATATATCTTTACCTTAGATTCACCTGCTGTCTTAAATGCAATTGCTCTTGCAGATTCGCTTCCTGCACCGCTAAGCTTGATTCTCTTTGTAAAGCTGATATTCTTGTAATCCTTATCACTCTTATCAACTGTTACAGTCTTTTTGCTTGTTGCAACAATCTTAAGACCATCAACTACAGTTGAACTCTTAATCTTTCCTGTTGAAACATCATTAGCATTAAGAATTAATTTTTCACCCTTTGTTGATACTGAAGATGCTTCTGTTGCTTTTGTTGGAGCCTGTGTCTCCTTTGTTGTGCTTTCAGTAGCCTTTGTTGAAGTCTGTGTCTCCTTTGTTGTTGCCTCTGTCGCCTTAGTTGGAGCTTGTGTCTCCTTTGTTGTACCTTCAGTAGCTTTAGTTGTTTCCTGAGCCTTTGTTGTCTCTTCTGGCTTAGTTACCTCAGATGATGAATTCTTTGAAGATACACTAATCATCTGATTAGCAACATTGAATCTTGCTCCCATTGAAGCATAGCTTCCTATTGTCTCATAGAGACCGTTCATATTAACAGTTCCATCAGAATTTCTAAGCTGTTTATCTATATTTTTGCTCATATCGATTGCATTAACAATGTTCTTAAACATTCCAGCTGTCTTAGCAGGGTCAGTCACAACAGTTCCCTTCTTATCTCCACTTACTAAAGAAGTAAACAAAGAGCCTGAAAGATTATAATACTTACCTGAGTTGTAATATATTGAATCAGCCATTTTACCAGTAAACTTATCTGAATCAATTGCACCTGCTGATACAAGCCCCTTAAATATTGCTGAACTTGATGTTCTGTAACATAAGAAGTTACCCTTCTTAGCATACTTTCCATTGCCCCATGCTGTAACATTTACAATTGTAAGACCTGTTGGGTTATTATTATCTGTAAATCCTGTTGCACCATTGTCAAATGACAGACAATTCATTACATTATGTGGAGTTCCAACACCTGAACCTCCAAGCTTGAATCCATTCATATCTCCGTTAGCATAGTGAACACCATTAGATAATGTTCCATTATTAAATGCAACACAGTTTCTAATTGTAATTACACCGATAGGACCTGTTGCACTCTTTGCAAATAAATCCCATCCATCATCTGAGTTGCTATATGATATACATCCGTCAAACACATTACCTTCACCGCATGTAAGCTTTGCAGCAAATCCATCTGCATTCTCACCTGTACCACCCTGTTCAGGGAAATCACAGTTATCATGTGATGTACAGTTAATAATCAGGTTATTTGATGGCCATAAATCTTTAGTAGCTGCTGTTGTGTCATATCTAGAAATCTGGAGTCCTGAATCCCTGTTTGCTTCAAATACACATTTTTCAAAAATGTTGTTATTACCAGCAAGTAATACTCCGTTATCTCCAGCACCATAGAAATTAATTCCCTGGAAATACCAGTAATCTCCATCTACAACTACACCTCTGTTAGCTCCGTCAAGCTTCTGTGCAGAGAAATCAAACTTAACTTCCTTGCCACTTTCAGCCTTTACAATAATATAAGAGCCTGATTTTCCATTCATGGCATTATTAATTACAATTGTATCTGAGAACTTATATGTTCCCTCTTTTACAATAATTACATCGCCCGCCTTAGCTGAACTGATTGCATTAAGAATCTCATTTGAAGATGATACATATTTTGCATTCTTGAAATCTGCATCTTTCTTCTTACTGATATCTGTATAAGCGCCTGAATAAGAAAGACTTGTCTTATCATATGATGTTGTTGCATCTGAACCCGCTGTTTCCTTTTCAGTTGCCTTTGTTGCGCTCTCTGTTGATTTAGTTGTTGCCTGTGTTGCTTTTGTTGTTGTCTGTGTTTCCTTAGTTGTTGCCTGTGTTGCTTTTGTTGTACTCTCTGTTGCCTTAGTCTCTTCTGTTGTTGGATCTGGTGAAACAATCTTCGCATTAGTACCACCTACAGAAACAAGGTCTGTATTCTTGTAATTAGTAACTGTTGCCTTTAATTCCTTATCAATGGCATATACAGAATCATCTTTATCAGAGAATGTCCATGAAATCACTCCACCACCAAGGCTTCCTGCTCCCTTTGCAGATGTTACTACTGAAGGTACATCTTCTGCATTATTAAGACTTCCTGATTTAACTCCGAGATCCTTAGTTGTATCAAAGTTATCATAAGATGTTGCACCTGCTACAGTCTTATATGAAGATGGAACTTTCTCATCTGCTGACTTTGCAAGGTATGCATCAAATGATGCCGCATTTGCAGAATCACCTGTTTCTGAAACAGCATTTGCATAGATAATCTTCTGTGCACCTACGATAACATTTCCATATGCTTTAATGATACCACCGTTCTCACCTGAGAATGTACCCTCACCAAGTGCATCTGTTCCCTGATTAGATGAAAGCATTGGATTCTTACAGTTTCTAAAATAGTTATTCTGTATGAATAATGAAGAACCCATTGTTGAACCAGCACCGTACTTTGCATTGCCATCATAGTAGTTGTTATACATATGCACTGACATTGTTCTTACTCTTGCATGTCTTGAATCAGAATGATCAAACCAGTTATGATGATATGTAATATAGTTAGGACCAGACTCACTCTTCATTCCACATAATGAGCACTTACCTGAGTCATAAAAATGTACATATGAAACTGTTATATACTGTGAATTACCTTTAATGTCAATTGAACCGTCACCCTTTGCCTGGTCAGCATCCCCACCTGCTTTACCATAGTACAGATCAACATTGTGAATCCATACATTGCAGTTTGCTGTATCGAGAGAAATACCATCATCCATGAAATTAATAATTGAGAAATTTCTCATCTCAACATTTCCTGCATTTCTTAAGAGGAAACCGAATCCATTGATTGTTGCATCATCTCCGATACCCTCTATTGTCATATTAAGATTTGAATAAGCACTAGCTCCTTTAATCTGTACTCCCTCAGATGAACTTGAAAACTTATCCATTGCAGTATCTGTAACACATCCGATTACACGAACATCAAGTGCTCTTGTTTCTATCCCCTTGCTAGCACTTTTTGTATATGCATCAATTATTGTCTGAAGACCTGTATATTCCTTCTCTCCCTTTGCCTCTTTTACTGATGCCTTAATTGTCTTTGCATTATCGTTAGTAACATAAAGAACAATTGCATCTTTCTTAAGTGTTCCATTCTCATTGTAAGCACCTGAACCTGTTTTATATTTTGATTCAGATGAAAATGCAAATCCGGATCTGTCATAAGAACTTACATTGAGTGTCTTAGTAACCTGTGCTTTGTCAGTAACTTCCTTTCCGTTCTTTACAGGAACTACCTTAATAACATAGTCACCTGCCGCAAGTCCTACTGCATCAACCCTGTAGTAGTTCTTATACTTTCTGATAAGTTCATTGTCGATTCTTGCATAAGCAGAATCTGCCTGACTGGCTTTCTTGATATATGCTGTATATCCTTCTGCCTGATTATCAATGGTCCACTGTGCATATGCTGACTCTAACCATCCTGCCGCACCATCAATAAATTTAACTGTTCCAACATCCGCCTTTGCTGTAAGAAGTGATGTAGGAATCACGATACTCACAATCATAACCAATGCAAGTACCCATGCCCATTTTCTACGAGCTGCTTTGCTAATAATAGCTTTCATGTTTTGCTTTTCCTCCTCAATACATTTTTTTGTGCATTTTGCTTTAACCAGCAAGGGTTTATGTCGTTATATTAGCAACTTTTACTCAAAAAGTACATGTATGTTAAGTAGGAAATAGGTACCATTTTCATAACTTTTAAGTACTTCATATTAAAATATGACAAAAATATGTAAAACACCGTGGCACATTTGCTATTAAGCTAATATGCCACGGTGCAGATTAAGCATCCGGATATTCCAATATATATCTCTCATAACCATTAATTATCTTAGTATTCTCATTATATTCATATTCCTGCTTAAACTTCATCTGGTAGGTCTTGTGGATATGACCATGGATGAAATACTTAGGCTTATATTTTTCCAACAGATAATTAAAGCCCTCAAAACCCTTATGCGGTTCGTCAGGTCCGTCACCTATTCCCGCTGCCGGTGAATGTGTAAGCAGTATATCAAAGCCCCTGTTCTTCTTTATTGAAAGCCACATTTTATTAATTCTGTGGTTCATCTCTTTCTGTGTATACTGGTTCTTTCCCTTCTTATAGCGTATAGAACCACCAAGTCCCATAATACGGACACCTTTATACACATATATCTTATCCTCAATATTGATACATCCATCCGGTGGCTGTATATCATAACAGTCATCATGATTGCCATGCACATAAAGAATAGGTACTTTTGAAAATGATGCAAGAAACGACAGATACTGGGGCTTTAAATCCCCTGCTGAAAGTATAAGATCTATACCTTCCAATTTTTCCTTTTCGAAATAATCCCATAAGTACTTTGATTCAACATCCGCTAACACAAGTATTTTCATTAATAATTCCCCAGCCACCACTGCAGGCAGCATGCTTTCTATTCTTCTTCTTTGACAACACCCTGAAGTGCCATTTTTAATTTAGCATTATCTGTAAGTTCATTATACCGAGGCAGTCTGCCAACCACATTATCAAGCAGCCAGTCCATAGTAATTATATGTTCCGGATCAATAAGCTTCCCTTCTTCAACCCTTATATTACCCTGCTGATCTTTTAATTCACCCTCAAACACTCTGAACCTTGCTTCCTTAAGTTCTTTCTCAAAGAGCTTTACAAGTCTCTTAGTTGCTGATGGCAGACTCTCTGAATATATAAGATCAACAACTCCTGCCGACATTCCCCACCAGTAATTAAGTGCTTTTACATTATCGCCGTCCTCATCCTTACTCCATGAACCACTCATAATGCTCTGTATAAGCTTTTCATAAAAAACTCCCCAGTGCCATACAGGCATAGCCAGGTGCTTATCCGAATCACTCGCTTTATACAACCCGAACTTTCTCTTACTCTTGCCCGGAGTAATCATATCCTGATTAGAAATAATGCTTATATTCTTCTTAGCAAGATTTTCCTCTGAATCATTATCCTTAATACTGTTCCATTCAAGGTAAACCTTGGCTCTTGGATTAACAAACTTTACTCCCAATGCAAATGCATTAATATTCGCACATGCCCCATAAACCGGATTATCAGCTATATAACCAACATTATCGTCATCAGCCAGTGAACCTGCAATAATCCCTGTTATAAATTTTGCTTCAAACATTCTTGCATAATATGACCTGATATATTTATGTGAAATGTTAAGAGAACAATCAAGAATCTTTACTGACGGATGTGCTATTGCAGCTTTAAGTCCAGCCATATTCATCGCCGAAGATGTCACGAATATAAGATCACAGCCTTTCTCTATAAGTCTGTTGATTGCCGCCTCATCATTCTGCTCCGGTATCACATTCTCCTCAACGTATGTCTCTATCTGGTCACCAAATGTATCATCAATATACTGTCTTCCAAGCTCATGTGCATAACACCACTCTGAATCCTGCGGTGTTTTTTCATACACAAATCCGACCTTAAGTTTCTTAACTCCTCCACCCATTGGAAGCAGATAGCTTAATATATTCTTCTTAGGTGCTGCTGCCGGCGTCATCTTAAGTTCCACTTCACTGTTGTCATCAAGAAGCTCGAATTCAGCCCATGTTTTGGCGACATTCTTTGCCATCTCAGACTTAGTCATCTTCTTAACAGCATCATATCCGTGAATATGAATGAAGCGTAAAAATGAATCTCCTGTTGGAAAATCAAACTTATCCCCTCCTCTTGATTCATAAGCAAGCCTGAAATTAAGATAGCACGAAACAAGGTCTTTCTTATCATCCTCATCCATTGGTTCTCCTGGTGTAATTCCAACCAGCTCCATAAGAGTTGTAAAACTGCCCTCTTTACTGAAATATATATCGTTTAACTTGGTAGATTTATAAAAATCCATGAATTCATAATATATCTTAACATCAGGATCATCACTGTATTTAGGTATCTTTCTTATAACCTGTGCACTTACTGTCACCGCCTTAAAATATTTAAGTACACTGACTCTTTTATTACCTTCAAGCACATAGAACTTATTCATGTACTCATATACTTTAATATCGTCTCTTATTCCTTCATTCACCTGACTGTCGCTAAGCGAAGCCCACTTTGCTGAAAATTCTGTTCCCCAGTCAAGTATAGGCATGAAGTTGTCTGCAAATGCAGTAGTTCTACCTGCTGTACATGTTCCAACCACAAGTCTTAACGGAATCTGGTCACTTCCAAGACTAACTTCTCTGTCAATACTGTTTTCATCAATAATATCCTCCAAAACCGGAAGATATGGGTACGTACCCTTATTTACACACGCATGATATTCTTTTTTACCAATCTTTACTGCACTAAGATAATCCTGTACTGACATATCTTCTACCTTTCCTTTCTGTCTGCATTCTACCGTTTAATGTTCCTGTATGTAACATTTGCAGACCGCCATATCTTATTTATTTCTACTTACATATATAAAACTATCACATTTTCATCAAAAAATACACCTTAAAATTGACTTTTGTTAATTATGCTAGTATCTTATTCGATAGGCTTGAAATTTTTCTATATTTCGGGTCTGAATAAAATGCATGCAGATACGCATTTAAAGAAATGGAGTATACATATGAATATTGAATTTTCTAAAAGAGCTGACCGCTTTGGCAGCAACATTTTTAATATACTTAATCAGAAAAAGAATGACAGACTTGCACAGGGAAAGCCGGTATATAACTTTACTGTAGGAACTCCTGATTTCAAGCCTGATGAATCTGTTATGAAGGTTGTTTCAGAGGCAGCACTTGACCCTGAGAATTACAAGTACTCACTTGGTGATACTGATGAATTGCTTGACGCTGTATGCAAATGGTACAAACGCCGTTACAACACCGTTATCACACCTGATGAAGTCGCCTCTGTATTCGGAACCCAGGAAGGCATGGCTCATATTGCCCTTGCTTTGTGCAACCCTGGTGATTTATGCTTAGTTCCTAATCCGGGATATCCTATATTCGAGATTGGACCATTCCTGTGTGACGCACAGATTGCTTATTACAATCTTCTCCCAGAGAATGATTATCTTATAGATTTTGATTCTATCGATGAAGATACTGCAAAAAAAGCCAAAATGATGGTTGTATCTTATCCACTGAATCCTGTATGTGCTACTGCACCTGATGAATTCTACGATAAACTCATCGCTTTTGCAAAGAAATATAACATCATTATTATTCACGACAACGCATATTCTGAGATTATATATGACGGACAGATTGGTGGTTCTTTCTTAAGCCACGAAGGTGCTATGGAAGTCGGAGTTGAATTCAACTCTCTTTCTAAGACTTATAATCTTACTGGTCTGCGCCTTTCATTTCTTATCGGAAACCGTGAAATCGTGAGCAAATTCAAAACTGTCCGCTCACAATTTGACTATGGAACAAGTTTTATATATCAGAAAGCTGCTGTTGCTGCACTTAACGGTCCGCAAGGATATGTCGCTGACAACCGTGCTGAATATGAGTTAAGAAGAAATGCTCTCGTTACCGGAATTAAGAAGCTTGGACTTAAACCTGCTGATGTTAAAGGCACAATGTTTGTATGGGCTGCCATTCCTGACGGCTATACCAGTTCAGCTGATTATGTTATGGAACTTCTTAATAAGACTGGCGTTTTATGTACACCTGGAAGCAGCTTCGGAAGCCTTGGAGAAGGTCATGTAAGATTTGCCCTTGTACTTCCCCATGAAGAAATTGAGAATATATTTTCTAATCTGTAATTCACTAAAAAACATAATATACGTACAAAACCCCGTATCCTGCAAAACAGAATACGGGGTTTATATGTATCTTTGCTATTAACAATCACTGGTGATTAGCCACGGATCTTCTTAACAAGAGCAACAGCCTCTGCTGTCATATCCTTAATCTTGTCAAATTCTCCTGCCTTAATCATATCACCCTTAACCATCCATGAACCACCACAGCAGAAGATCTTATCGCATGATAAGAATTCCTCAAGGTTAGCTGTGTTGATACCACCTGTAGGCATGATTCTTACATTAGTGTAAGCTGCACACATAGCCTTGATCATCTTAATTCCACCTGCAGCTGTAGCTGGGAAGAATTTAACTCTTGTAAGGCCTCTCTTAACAGCCTGTGCAAGCTCTGAAGGTGTAACGATGCCTGGCATAACAGGAATGTTCTTAGAAATACAGTAATCAACGATTTCTGGATCAAATCCTGGGCTTACAATAACTGAAGCACCAGCTGCTACAGCTCTGTCAACCTGCTCTGTTGTAAGTACTGTACCTGCTGCAAGTACCATATCTGGATATGCTTCATGCATAAGACGGATAGATTCCTCAGCTGCTGCTGTACGGAATGTAACCTCTGCACAAGGAAGACCACCATCAACTAAAGCCTTAGCTAATGGAAGTGCATCTTTAGCATCATTCAATACTACTACTGGAATTACTCCAAGTTCTTCAAATTTGTCTGCAATATTGCTCATAATTATATAGACTCCTTTCATATTTTCCCAATCTCTGGGATAATTTTGTCCGCAAATATTCTATCACACTCTCAGCACCATTACAAGCATTATAAATGTTGTTATTCCCTCAGCAACAGCATACGCAAGCCATACTCCTGTCATTCCAAAAAGTGCTGACATTACAAAAACTGCACCTAAAATCAGCACAAATCCTCTTGCCACAGAAACAACTGCCGCTTTAAACGCATCCTCTGTTGCACTGAATGCACCGCCACCTACAATATTAATTCCCGCAAAGAATATTCCAATAAAATATAACTTAACGCCTTCTGTTGCGTAAAGCCTTAACATTTCTGAACCTTCACTGTTAAACACTGCGACAAACTGTCCTGCAAATATAAACAATATACTATACATAACCGCTGCAAGTACAAATGCTGTTGTATATCCCATTCGTTTTAACTGTGTACATCCATCCTTGTCTCCCCTGCCGAAACAACTGCTTATAAGTGGCTGACTTCCCTGTGCAACACCATTAAATACCGCAGTTGTGACAATTGCAATATTAGCCACAACTCCGTATGCAGCTACTCCGACATTACCAGCCAGCTTAAGTATTACGAAATTAAAAGCAAGTGTAATGACCGCTGACGACATCTCTCCTACAAATGCCGATACACCAAGCTGGCACCCTGCCACAAGTTTTCTGACTGAAGGCTTACACACAACAAGCCTGACACTGCTTTTCTTAGAGAAGAAATGTATGCTGCATATTCCCATTCCGATAATCGGCGACAAAGCTGTTGCCAGTGCTGCACCTTCCATTCCCAGATTCATCGGGAACATGAGAATATAGTCAAATACTATATTAAACAAACTGCTAAAAAGTGTTGCACTCATAGCAATTCCCGGTGCTCCGTCATTTCTTACAAATGCATTAGTCACATAGTTGCACATAAACATAGGTGCAAAACACATGAATATCTTAGTGTAATTATTTCCAACTGCTACAATATGTTCATCAGCTCCTAGAACACGCATGATATCTGCCGAAAAGAATATTCCGGCAAAAACGAATAGCATGCTTGACAATATACACCATATTAATGCATTCCAGAAATAATCATCTGCATCTGCATCTTTTTTAATCTTACTAATTGCATACCTTATAGCTGAACCAACACCAATCATCTCACCAATTGAGAATATTATACTATATAATGGCATAACAAGATTTAATGCTGTAAGTCCGTCTGCTCCCTTTGCTATAGATATAAAATACGAGTCAGCAAGAACGTAGCATGAAAACCCTATCATTCCGAGAATATTCTGCGATACATATTTAGAAAAATTCTTTCTGTTTTCCTCCTTGCTCATCGAAATCTCCTTAATTAAATAATATAAGTTACAAAAACGGCTCCCGTTGGGAGCCGCATTTTACACACTATCATATCTCTTAACACAAAGCAATTACATGCCCATAATTATTTACTTAGTTCCGAAGATTCGGTCTCCGGCATCCCCAAGTCCTGGGCAAATATAAGCATCTGCGTTAAGCTCTCTGTCAAGATGTCCAATGTATATCTGAACATCCGGATGCGCCTTATGAAGCTTTTCAACTCCCTCTGGGGCAGCTATGATACACATGAACTTAATCTGCTTTCCGCCAACCTTCTTTATCTGGTCAATTGCATCAACTGCCGAACCACCTGTTGCAAGCATCGGATCTGTTACAACAATAGTTCTTTCCTCAATTGGATGTGGAAGCTTGCAGTAATATGGTACCGGCTCATGTGTCTCTTCATTACGATACATTCCAATATGTCCAACCTTAGCTGTTGGTACAAGTGAAAGTACACCAGGAACCATGCCAAGGCCTGCCCTTAAGATAGGAACAATTGCAAGCTTACGTCCTGAAATCATAGGTGTCATACAAGTCTCAATAGGTGTCTCAATCTCAACATCTTCTGTTGGAAGATCTGATAATGCCTCAAAACCTTCAAGCATAGCTATTTCTTCAACGAGCTTTCTGAATTCATTAGTTCCTGTTTTCTTATCTCTAAGAATTGAAATCTTATGCTGGATAAGTGGATGTGTAAATATAGTTATATTCTTCTCATTCTCAAAATCCATCATTATTAAGTACCTCCAAATTTTATTGTTATTTACTTATTATCTTCTGATTCTTCTTTTTCAGAGTCTGTGTTCATAACATAAACTCCACGGCTGCTGTCACCTGCTGGATTCTTACCGAATTCATAATCATTACCAGGTAATATAGCATTAAGAAGAATACCTGCTATAGCAGCGATTGCAAGTGCTGTAAGTGTTATAGATGTTCCACCGATTGTAAATGTAAGTCCACCACCGAAGCCTAAACCACATACAAATATAACACCTGCAATAATAAGGTTTCTTGACTTAGTAAGGTCAACCTTGTTCTCAACAACATTTCTTACACCGATAGCTGAAATCATACCATAAAGCATGAATGATATACCACCGATAATTGCTGTTGGCATAGTTGATATAACTGATGAAAACTTAGGTATGAATGAAAGTATAATTGCAAATACTGCTGCGATTCTGATTACTCTTGGGTCATATACCTTAGAAAGTTCAAGAACTCCTGTGTTCTCACCATATGTAGTATTAGCCGGACCTCCAATTGCACCTGCAAATGCTGTTGCAACACCATCACCAATAAGTGTTCTGTGAAGACCTGGATCTGCTAAATAGTTTTCTTCAACTGTAGCCGAAATAGCTGACATATCTCCGATATGTTCCATCATTGTTGCAATAGCAATAGGTGCCATTACAAGGATTGCTGTTACATCAAATTTCATAAACTGGAACTTTGGAATTCCAACCCATGAAGCAGATGCAATTGATGAGAAATTAAGTATTGCTGAACCATCAGGATTATGTACGCCGCATGCATTAAGAATAAGTGCAAATACATATGAAATTACTACGCCCATAAGAATAGGAATAATCTTGAAAAGCCCCTTGCCCCATATATTGAATATAATAATTACAGCAAGTGCAACAAATGCAAGTAACCAGTTAGTTGAAGCATTAGTGATTGCTGAACCTGCAAGTGAAAGACCGATACAGATAATGATAGGTCCTGTAACCACAGGTGGAAGGAATTTCATAACTCTGTTAACTCCAACAAGCTTAATAATTAAAGCAAGTACAAAGTAAAGCATTCCGGCAACAAATATACCACCGCATGCATAAGCAGCCTTATCATTAGCTGACATTCCAGCATACATACCGCTGTCAAGATTAGCTACTGTGTAGAATCCACCAAGAAATGCAAAGGAAGATCCTAAGAATGCAGGTACTTTGAATTTAGTACACAGGTGGAATATCAATGTACCAAAACCAGCACAGAAAAGTGTTACTGATACAGACAGACCTCTGGTAAGTTCCTCACCACAGGCAGCCTGAAAATATCCTGATACCAGAATAGGTACAAGAATAGTTGCGCCAAACATGGCAAACATATGCTGAATACCAAGAATCAGCATCTTCGCTTTACCAAGCTTTCTGGCATCACGAATAGGTTCGATTTTCTTTTGTTCCATAATACGCTCCAATCAATATATATTTTCATATTATTATAAAACATATTATGATTTAGGGCAATGAAAAAATATTCCATTTTAAACATTTCGGGGCATGAAAAGCTTTCGCCTTCCATGCCCCGAAACTCGTGTTATGGTCAGAAATTGGATTATTTCTCTTCTGCAATAGCAGCCTGTGTATGGAAATATTATAATATAACAAATGATACTCCATTAATATTCAACTTTCGCTATCATTTACTATATCATAAAAAAGGCTTATAAATTCTTCTAACTGTGCATTATCCTTTGGCATAACTGGCATATCAAATTCATTTAATCCTCCAGCTTTTTTGAGTTTTTGAATCTTTGAAAAACTTTCTTGATTAAAACTACACCATGTTTCCAAATTATAAAGGACATTTATCTTAATACAAGCATCCTGACGATTTTGTAGTGCCTCATAAAAATTAATACCATTCTCTATTATTACTGCATACTCATTTTTATTCTTAATTGTCCTAATATCCTCAGCTTCTTGAAATATTTTCTTTGTTATAAAATCTCCTGACTGTGGTGTCTTGCCATACTCAGGATACTTTCTATGCTTTATTTCTTCTTCCTTTTCAGCAGTAATTCCATATATTAGGCGAAACAATTCCTTATCGTGTGATACAAAATCCAATGTAATATTATTAGGAAGTGAATCCTTGCAAACAACAAGCACTTTCTGTATCTGATGTTTCATCGTTTCAATCATATCACTCAATTGATTGAACTCTGGAGATTTGTAATCATCATCTCTATGCGCACAATTCTTATCACGTTCATAATAAATCGCCTCAATCAGCTTGTCTTCACAAATTTTCTTTTTGTTTTTAGGATGCGATTTATCAAGTACAACACAGCAGTTTATGTAGAATTCTCTCCTTAGTTCCTCAACTTTTCGTCTAAGGTTTAGATTGCAAATCTTATCAATGTTTTCTTCAATAAAAATAATGCTATCTATATTCTTTTTTGCATCAATCAAATACTTTGCTATACTCCATTTATCTATAATAACTCACCTCCTCGCACAATCCAATTTACTTGATAAGTTGGTCACAATATGGTAAAAGTTCCTCAATCTTGGCAACGATACGCTTCTGCTCCTCAAATGGTGGGAGTGGAAACAAATAATTTCTAAATACTTTCAAAGAAATAAATGACTGAACTCCGCCAGATGCAACTTTTTTCATGATATACTGCTCTCTGTATAAAAACCAATACACATATTCGATACACATTTTGGATTTATCATAATTTTTAAACAGCGCAACATTCTTTACGCAAAATTCTCTATCTTTGTTTACTATCACAGGATTGCCAATTGAACCTATCATCGCAAACAAAATATCACCCGTATCAACATTAGAACGTTCATTGATTTTATCAGCATCTTCTCGAGAAATGTATTTCACATTAGAGAAATACAATCCTCCACCTGATATATTTTTACTCGTAACTAAGGGAATTCCTGTTTCTATATACTTAGGAGAATCATGTGTTCCATCACGTACATCCATTACTTCTGAAAATCTCACCCATCTCCAACTACTAGGGATCTCATAAGGGATTTCATCCTCTGCAATCTCAGGCAATGGCTTTTCTTTCTTAATCTTGCCATCCTTGATAAGCTGAGCTTTCTCAGCAACAATCTGCTCATAAAGCCCATCAGCTGTTCCTTCTTCTGGTCGTTGTTCCACCAGCTTTCCCTGCATAGCCATTTGCAGAATACTCTTCTTCATATCCTCTGGGAATTTTTTATTAAATATTTCCAGCTTCGTATAAGCCTTGTCATACTGGTCGATATATGGAAGAATTTCCTCTATCTTGGCAACGATGCGGTGTTGCTCTTCAAGTGGTGGAATAGGAATTGGCATACCCCTGAGTGTATCTAAATTAATTTTATTTGTATGAGTTCCACCCCCCACTTTATTATCATCTATCCACCGATAACCATAGCCAGAATTAATTACTTGAACTATGTAATCAGCTACATCTGCTTCAATTAATTTTAATAATCCCAAACTAACGAATATACTAAATTCCTTATCTGTACATATTTTTATTGCTTTGCCTAATGTACCAATTCTACACAACAGAACATCATTCATCTCAGGTTTACAACGAGATATCAATTTTTCATGTTCCTCTCGCGTAATATATTTCACATTTGAAAAGTCCATAACTCCACTTGATATATCTTTAACAGAAATAAATGGTACACCATATTCTACATATGCTGGTGTTTTATGTGTACCATCTGAAATCAAGCTACACAAATCAATTAACCTTACCCACTCCCAAGACTCAGGGATTTCAAATGGTATCTCATCCTCCGTAATCTCTGGCAATGGCTTTGACTTCTTTATCTTTTTATCCTTTATGAGCTGTTCCTTTTCCAGCTTTATCTGTTCAAGCAACTCTCTCGCAGTGCCTTCTTCGGCTCTTTGCTCGACGAGCTTGCCTTGAACAGCAAGCTGTAGGATACTGTTCTTTAAATCCTGAGCATTCAAATTAGTTACCTCCCAACATAGAAGTAATCTTCTCTAATACATGGTCAATCTCAGCATTAAGGGATGCTCTCTTTTCCTGATACTGATTAATTAAATCCATCGGGTCAAGGATTTCCTCTTCTTCGTGTGGGAATCCACAAAGGTCAATATTGTATCCGTTGGCTACGATTTCATCTACCGTATATTTCTTAGCCTTAGGGAATCCATCTACTTCAATCTCCTCACGATTATCCCACCACTTAAGGGCAGGTGCAAAATGCTCCAGCTTCATAGGCTTTGTCTTTGAGAAATTCTTATACCCCTCAGGCATGTCCAAACGATAGAACCATGTCTCCTCTGTTGGGTGTGTATTGTCAAAGAACAAAATATTTGTCGTAATAGAAGTATACGGAGCAAACACACTATGTGGCATTCTTATGACTGTATGAAGATTAAACTCCTCAAGCAGTTTCTTCTTGATATTTACCTTTGCATTATCAGTACCAAAGAGGAAACCATCAGGAAGAATAATTCCACATCTACCATCTTTCTTTAAGCGGAACATAATAATATCCATGAATAAATCAGCAGTCTCTGAACTACGCAGTTCCATAGGGAAGTTTGCTTTTACAGAATCCTTTTCATTACCGCCATATGGTGGGTTCATAAGGACAAGATCAAACTTTTCCATCTTTCTGTACTCTTTGTAATCAGTCTCAAGAGTATTGCCATGAATTATCTCAGGGTTATCAATATCATGCAGGAGCATATTGGTAACACAAAGAATATGTGGCAGAGCTTTCTTCTCCACACCATAAACTGTATTATTATAAATTTCCTTGTTCTCGTTAGATTTAAGGCTCTCCTCATATAATTCATTAAGAGCAGACACAAGGAATCCACCAGTACCACAGGCAAAGTCAGCTACCCTCTCACCTAGTCTTGGTTTTGTAACTTTTACCATAAAGTCAGTTACAGCTCTAGGTGTGTAGTATTCTCCTGAATTACCAGCACTTTGTAAATCTTTCAGAAATGACTCGTAGATTGAGCCAAATGCGTGTCTTTCCTCATACTCTGTAAAATCAATTTCATCAATGATATTGATGACCTGTCTAAGCAGGATACCATCTTTCATATAGTTGTTGGCATCCTCAAAGGCATAACGCACCATCATCTGGTTCATTGGAGTATCCTCTGATACCTCAAGATTTTTAAGTGCAGGGAACAACTTATTATTAACAAAGTCAAGAAGTGCATCTCCAGTAAGAGCCTGACCATCCTTGTTATCTACCGCCCAATTTCTCCACTTGTACTCATCGGGAATGATAGAAATATAATCATCATTGATAAGCTCCCATTCCTCTTCTTTTGCATCATATATCTTTAAAAACAGAGTCCATACAATCTGCTCAATACGCTGAGCGTCTCCATTTACCCCTGCATCATTACGCATTACATCTTGTATTCTCTTAACGAAATTAGTTATAGCCATTGGTAAAAAACCTACTTTCAATTTTTATTTGTAAAATACTACGCAGAGAAGATTTCATCTTCCAGTTCTTTCACAGCCTGTTCATATGCTGCTTTACCTCCAAAGGCTTTGACAATCTTCATAGGACTACCAAACTGCTGGAATTCGTGTAACTGTAAAACCTTTGTCTCCTCTATCTCTTTCAATCCTTCACTTGCATACTTATCCATAAGTGTTCCCAGAACCTTTTGTGCAAGCTCAGAATACTTATAGAGATATCCTCTCTTTTGAACATTTTTGATACGCTCTATACGGGTAAGCGGTGCTTTATCATATGCAAGGTGCAGGATTAAATCAAAATCGTCTATATCAGTCTGACCTGTCTCTTCACGAACAGCATCCAGCAGTACACCATCCTCACGAAGTTCTTCTACGATAGCCTGTTTCTTCTTTGCTTCATTCCACTTCTTAAGGAATACATCTAACCTCGCATACTGTCCTAAAATATTCTTTCTTGTGTAATCGATAAGACTTTCAGTTATAAGTTTTCCATCCTTATCAATATACTGTATTCTCTCCGACAGAACTTTGACTTCTACATCCTTGACATAATACTTCTTAGGCTTCTCAGAGCCATCACCATTACCCCAATCATCGCCAGAATCACCAGTATTTCCTGTATTTCCAGTACCTGAATTACTGCCAGTATCATCTCCTGTATTTTCAGTATCGTCTTCATTGCCTGTTACTGGATTTACTGGGTCATCGCCAGTAATGTCGATTACTACCTCAGGATTACCATCAAAATCTTTATCAGCAAATAATCTTGATGCGTTACGGAAGTCCATAATTGTAAAATATGTTTTTCCATAATCCTCAAGCAGACGAGTACCTCGGCCAATAATCTGCTTGAATTCTGTCATGGAATTTATATTGTTATCCAACACAATGAGCTTGCACATTTTAGCATCAACACCAGTAGTCATCAGCTTACTTGTGACTGCTATAACAGGATATGTACTGTCCTCATCAATGAAATTATCCAGTTGGGCTTTACCTTCAGCATTATCTCCAGTTATACGCATAATGTACTTATGGTTCTCAGTCCACAGGTCTTTATTCTCAGCAATGAGAGCCTGACGCATACGCTCCGCATGCTCCACATCTACGCAGAACACAATGGTCTTACTGAACCTGTCAGTTTTCTTCAAAAATTCTGTAACTTTCTTTGCAATAACTTTGGTTCTCTCATCAAGTACAAGAGTCCTGTCAAAGTCTTTGATATTATATTCTCTGTCCTCGATTTCATAGCCATTATCATCAATTTTTCCAGCTTCTGGACGATATCCAACAAGGTCTTTATCAAGTCCTATACGAATGACTTTATATGGAGCAAGGAATCCATCATTAATTCCCTGTTTCAGAGAATACTCATAAATAGCTTCTCCAAAATATGTTTGTGAAGATGCTTCTTTGGTTTCAATTGGTGTAGCTGTCATACCTATCTGAGTTGCACCAGAGAAATACTCTAATATTTTTCTCCAAGCAGACTCTTCCTTAGCAGAGCCTCTATGACACTCATCAATGAGTATCAGATCAAAGAACTCAGGCTTAAACTGCTTGAATGGCTCTACGCCCTCATCACCAGCTAACTGCTGGTACAATGCAAGATAGATTTCATAAGAACTGTCGAGCTGTTTATTCTCGACTTTAGTCATTTTACCCCCGAATGGCTTGAAATCACCAGATATTGTCTGGTCTACAAGGACATTCCTATCTGCAAGGAACAATATCTTCTTTTTAATACCAGCTTTCCATAGTCTGTAGATAATCTGAAAAGCCATGAATGTTTTACCAGTTCCAGTTGCACAGACTAAGAGTACCCTGTCTCTGCCACTTGCTACAGCATTTACAGTTCTGTCGATGGCAATTCTCTGATAGTAACGAGGTGTCTTATAACCTGGTGCCCAGTAATATGGCTCTAGCAGAGCTTTCTCACCAATTTCAGAGAAATTCATCTCATTTACATATCTGTGATACAGTTCATCTGGCGATGGGAACTCATTTAATGAAAGATTGCGAATATCACCAGTTATTAAATCCTGCTCTACAAAGCCATCTCCATTGGATGCATATACAAACTTTACATCCAGAGTTTCTGCATACTCTATAGCCTGTTGCAGTCCCGCTCCTACTGAATGGTTGTTATCCTTAGCTTCTATGATTGCTAATGGAAAATTAGGCTTATAGAATAGCAAATAATCTGCTCGCTTCTGCTTGCCTCGTGAAGTTACATTACCCCTTAGGATGATGCGACCTGCTGTGAATGCATACTCATAACGAATCTGCTTTTTATCCCAGCCTGATTGCTCTACCGCTGGAGTTATATATCTTGCTTTTATATCTTCTTCTGAAAGTTTTTCTTTTCCCATACCCAACACAACTCCCCTCTTTAGTACTCGTAAAATCTTACACATCACTTATAATGTGAATTATAGCAAAATTGTATTGTTAATGCAAAATGTCAAACCTCTATTGCTTCTGCAAAATCTTTGGCTAATACAGTCTATAGATTTTTTATCGTTCTATGCTTTTAAAAATATTATTTTTATATGGTAATTCACCACTTTTTATAGTATAATATTTTCACTATTTATTTAAAGGAGCAACTTAATTATATGCTTGTATTCATAGACGAAAGCGGATATCCTCGCCCTACTGATTCAACCAAAAATCCAATTTTACTTGGAGTTTGTATCCATGAAAATGATATTAAACCTATAACAAATCAGATATATAAATTAAAAGAAATGATTTATGGGAAACAAGACGAAATAAAATCTACAAAACTTATTCGTGAAGCGACTATTACAAAAAATCGAACAAATAATAAAACTTATGTTGAAGGCATGGTAGACATCATCACTTCTTATGACGCTGCTATTTTTGCTGTAATTATGGACAAACCAGATGAATCAATTATTGTACCCGTACATCATCTTCCAAAACAATATTATCTATTATTAAAAAAAGTGGAATTTTATTGCAACCATCATCACTATGGAAAAGCAATGATGATATTTGATGAGGTACATGAAGAAGCTGATAGAAAAATTGCTGAAGCCATTACTGGCTTTTTGTTCAAAACAAATTTTGGACGTTCTTTCCATCACATATTAGAAATGCCCTTGTTTGTCAGCTCCGCTGTAACTCCTGCAGTACAGTTCGCTGATATATTTGCTGGTATCGTAAGACATTATTATGAAAACGAACTTGATCAAAAAGAACCAGAAACAAAATTTCAAAAATGGATTGTAAAGCTCTTTACCCAATTACATAATATCACAGAGAATAACTATATTCCAAAATCTCACTTTTTAGAATATGGTTTCCAAAAAATAGGCAAAAATTTTTCATACCCTGTAAGTGAAAAATTTTCCACACTTGATAAGGACGAAAATCTTTTAGATGAATATATTCCGGAAGATTTTTCAGAATAAATATTTAATTGACTTCATATAAATATTGTGTATAATATTATTAGAGTCATATGTTGTTCCGTCCTGGAGCTGCGTAGGACTCGTTATATTAGCAATGTGTCGCACCTGCAGTTTAGCAGGTGCGATTTTTTGTTTTTCTATTTTTCTATAAAATCAATCTGTGTGACTTCGCCACACTCTTCACATTGTAAAAATAGCTTTGAGATAACTCCATTCTCATCATGTTCACTATCAGTCACATTAAATTTCTTACTTTTACAATTTGGACATTGAAATTGCGAAATCGGATCTAAACTCTTCTGCCTTACATTTTCATACATGCTAACTATCCTTTGTCAACAGCAGTATTTCATTCCAGGAATAACCATACTCATGCATCTCAGAAAGACCTATCCTGCCATCCGGAAGTGCATCAATCTCCGCCTGTGCATCTATGACAGTAAGCGCTTCATTGACAGGCTGATTTTCTATCATGTATGCAAGTGACAACAATATCGATGTAGGAACTGCGACAGCAACTATTACAGGAATCGGCAATTTTATGGGAACAACCGCGGTAAGCTTTAAAATTGTAAAAGGTACTTCTAAGATTAAAATTAGTGCGATTTCTAACCAGACCTTTACGGGAACGGAGATTACACCGGAAGTTTACGTGAAGGAGGGAACGAAAAAGTTAACAAAGGATGTGGCCTACAAGGTTTCTTATGCCAATAATATCAATGTAGGAACTGCAACCGTTACTGTTACCGGAATTGGTTCTTATGATGGAACTGCCCGTAAGACATTTCGGATTGTATCCCGTCCGATTAAAGAGGTCAGTGTTGAAAAAATTGATGCTCAGGAATATACAGGGAAGGAACTTACACCGAAACTGAATCTGACTTATAATGGAAAAACATTAACAGATAATGTTGATTATGTGGCTGTATACAGCAGTAATATTGAGCCTGGAAATGGCGTGGTTAAGATTCAGGGAAAAGGCAATTTTAGCGGACAAAGAACAGAAGTTTTCAAAATTATAGAAAATAAGCAGTCTGCTAACAGAGGTGACAATCAAAACGATAAAAAAGGCGATAATCAAAACGATAATAAAGATGATAAAAAAGACGATAATAAAGACGAAACCGTTCACACCACAAAAATGACGCTGAGCAAGATAAGAGTGACGTTAAAGAAAGGCAAAACTTACCGCTTAAAAGTAACGGTAAATGCCGGAAGCGTAGACAAGATCACGTTTACGTCATCCAATAAAAAGGTCGCAAAGGTGTCTAAAAACGGTGTTATTAAAGCGAAGAAAGCAGGAAAAGCACGTATAACTGTAAAGAGTGGAAAAAGAACAAAATGTTGCAGGGTAATTGTAAAAAATAAGAAATAAAAGGGAGCAAATAATCATGAAGAAATCAAAAGCAGTCATTGGTGTTTTATGTGGTATTCTGGCAGTTGCCCTTGTGGTGGCATCTGTTATGGTGCAGATTTACGGGGGACGCCGGCAGGAGGCAAAGGCAAATAAGAAAACAACAACTCTGGTTGTCTATTTTTCGGCAACGGGTACAACAAAGAAAGCTGCCAGAAAGGTGAAGAAGGCGACGAAAGGAAAGCTGTATCGTATCAAAGCGGCACAGCCATATACGCGGGAGGATCTGGACTATTACACCAAGGATAACTGCAGGGCACAAAAAGAGCAGAACGATGACAATGCAAGACCGGAGATCGCGGGAAGCATCAAGAATATGAGTGAGTACGAAACGATCTATATAGGATATCCGATCTGGTGGGGCAAGGAGCCTCAGATCATCCGCACATTTTTGGAGTCCTATGATCTGAAGGGCAAAAAGATCATTCCGTTCTGCACCAGCGGTGGAAGCGGAATCTCCGGAAGTATGTCTGAGATCAGAGAATCTGCCAAGGGAGCAAATGTTATCGAGGGAAAGGATCTGACAGATGTTTCTCTTAAGTCTGTTAAGAAGTGGACAAAATCCATAGGAAAATAATCGGAAATGATTGTAATCAAAAAGGAGCCATATCAATGATTGATATGGCTCCTTTACCGTATTTAATTAAACTCGCCGTTTTTATGTCTCTGGAAGAAGTCCTTTGTCTCCTTGACAATGACACCGTTTAAGGCGAAGATGGCGATCATATTTGGAATAGCCATCAGTCCGTTAAAGATATCAGCAATCGTCCATACAGCACTTACTGTCATGTACGGTCCGATAAATACGGCAAAGATATATAACCAGCGGTAGATCGTGACGTGCTTCATGTTACCGCCGCTTAAGTATTCCAGACAACGCTCGCTGTAGTAGTCCCAGCCGAGGATCGTTGTGAATGCGAAGAATACAAGACAGAGCATCAGGATGAAGGCGGATACTTCAGCAGGGAACGGAAGTCCCTTCTGGAATGCATATGTAGTTACGGCAACACCTTCGAGTCCCTCTACCTTCCATGCACCGGTCAGTATAATGGATAGTCCGGTCAGTGTACAGATCACAATGGTATCGATAAAGGTACCGGTCATGCTGACAAGACCCTGGCGGACAGGCTCCTTTGTCTGTGCGGCAGCTGCTGCGATCGGAGCACTACCAAGACCTGCCTCGTTGGAGAAGATACCACGGGCAACACCCTTCTGCATTGCAACAAACATACTTCCGACAGCACCACCGGTCACCGCCTTTGGAGTGAAAGCTGCTTTGACGATGATCTTGATTGCAGCAGGCACCTGTGTAATATTGGTGATGATCAAAATAGCGGCAAACAGGAAATATATGATTGCCATAAATGGCACGATAACCTGGCTGACACTGGCGATTCGTTTGATACCACCGATCAGTACCGCTGCCACGCAGAACGCGAGGATCAGAGAAGCGATCACAACCGACCAGGAGTATTTTCCTAAAAACATGATGTTGACACAGTGTTTGTTGTTTGGATCAAAGAAGCCATGAACGGCACTGGAGATACCGTTTACCTGACTGAAGGTACCGATACCGAAAAGACCAACACAGACACCAAAGAATGCGAACAGCTTTGCAAGCCATTTCCATTTCTTTCCCATTCCCTGCTCAATGTAGTAGAATGGTCCGCCGAGACTGTGTCCGTCCTCGCCTACTATACGGTATTTGACAGCGAGCAGTCCCTCTGAAAACTTCGTTGCCATACCGAAAAAGGCGGCAACGATCATCCAGAACAGTGCTCCGGGACCACCGGTGCCAACAGCAGTTGCAACGCCGACGATATTACCTGTTCCGATCGTTGCACTCAGAGCGGTACAAAGAGCGGAGAAGCTAGAGATTTCACCTTCACCGCCCTCCTCGTTTTTGATCATCCATTTTAAGGCAAGAGGAAGCTTACGGATCTGGAGAAGTCCCAGACGTAAAGTAAGCAGGATACCACCGGATAAGATCAGTACCATAAGTGGGACACCCCATACAAGGTTGTCAATATTTGCGAGTACATCATTGATTGTTTTCCACATTTTTTTATCCTTCCTGTGAGTGATTTAGGGCATAAAAATAAAACCCTAATATACTATATCGTTTTTTTGTTTTTTTTTCAACAAAAACTATGTGAACGCGCCCGCGAGAGAATTTGTGATATAATGAGTCCCAAAGGACTCATATTAGGAGTTTCTTCGAAACTCCGTCATGCGCAGAAAGCGTGCGCAGATATATGATATAATAACTCCAATCAAAGGAGGGGGTTTCCATGAAAGAAAGCTATCGTTTTTATCAGAATAAAGCGTGTGAATATTTTCCATGTCATCCGGTGGACGATCCGGATTCGTTTAACTGTCTGTTCTGCTATTGTCCGTTATATCTGCAGGAAAAATGCCTTGGCAGTCCGGAATGGATATTAAGCGGAAAAGGACAGAAGATCAAGGATTGCAGCAACTGCATGGTAGTTCACAGACCGGAAATGTATGATAAGGTACTCGCGCAGCTTTGCAGGCAGGACTTTACGGTTTCGGTCAACGTCTGGAATTTCAGAAATGAGATCTGGCGGAGAATGGCACAGATCGCCTCCTGGGATCAGATGGAGGCGGAGCTGTTCTGGCAGCACCGGGGAGCCGCGATCAGCAGTGTCACCAATATGATGGAAAAGCACAAATATCTTTACCGTGTGACAATCAAGCTGCAGCCGTTTGATGCAGCTTGTGTACAGAATGACCGTTTTTCCTTTGGAAAGCAGGAGATTTTCTGTACGGTGCTAGAACGGATCGATCGCAGTAAGATCACGGAAGGATACCTTTATGCCTTTCATGCACCGGACTTTCCGGTGGAGGAGGCTTTCTCACTATTGTCACAGTATTATCTGGAAACCTTTCAGATCGCATGTATAGATGTGGTGAGAGAGTGGGTGCGGGACTATCTGGCACGAAAGCACAGTGTTACGTCACCGCATTACTGTTCGGATTCCTTTGGACCGGGCTATTATGGCATGGAGCTTTCGGCGGTGGAGAAGCTGACGGATGTTATGGATCCGGCAGATGCCGGTATTAGTTGTGAGGATGGCATGCTGCAGCCAATGATGAGTCTGGTCGGACTTTATCTGATCAGTACAGAGGATATATTGTCGGACTGTGGTGACTGTGCAGGCTGTATCGGTCAGAAGGAGGGCTGCCGTTTTTGTGCTAATTATGTGAAGTGGTCATAGCGGCAGACAGGGGACTGTCTTATTAAGATTAGATATTGCAATATAAGTCGGATTCGTGTTAAAATTAATATTTAGTCGCAAATAAGGATGATTGATGGAGGAAATATTTATGAGTGAAAATCAGACTTCGTCCCCAATCGCAGAAAATAAAATGGGGACAATGCCAATTGGAAAATTAGTATTTAATATGTCTTTGCCGATGATGATATCTATGTTGGTACAGGCACTGTACAATATTGTGGACAGTATCTTTGTGGCAAAGCTGTCAGAAAATGCGTTGACAGCCGTATCTTTAGCATTTCCGCTTCAGACACTTCTGATCGCTGTCGGAGCCGGTACCGGCGTCGGTATGAACGCGTTGGTGTCGAGGGCACTTGGAGAGAAGGAATATGAGAAGGCGGATAAGATCGCTGCAAACGGCGCATTTATTTATGCCATGAGTTATATTTTATTTCTGATCCTTGGTTTTACCGTGGTCAGACCGTTTTATGCGAGTCAGGCAGGAAAGGCGGATGCAGAGATCATGACTATGGGGATTGAGTATCTGAGTACCGTTATGATCTTCTCCTTTGGATTGCTTTCCCAGTTCTTTTTTGAACGTCTTTTGACTTCTACCGGTAAGACCATATTCAGTATGATCTCGCAGATGAGTGGAGCGGTTACCAATATTGTTCTTGATCCGATTCTGATCTTTGGTCTGTGTGGTGCACCAAAGATGGGGGTTGCCGGAGCAGCAGTTGCAACAGTGATCGGTCAGTGTGTTGCCGGAATTGTCGCCGGAACCTGTCATCATAAGTTTAACCATGAGGTGAATGTACATCTGAAGGGCTTTCGTCCGAATGGAAGGATCATCGGCACAATCTATGCGGTTGGTATTCCTTCTATTATTATGCAGTCGATCGGTTCTGTGATGACCTATTGCATGAACCGTATCCTGATCGATTTTTCATCGACGGCAACAGCAGTATTTGGCGTATATTTCAAGCTGCAGAGCTTTTTCTTTATGCCGGTGTTTGGTCTGAACAACGGAATTACTCCGATCATTGCATATAATTACGGTGCTCGCAAGAGAAAGAGAATGGTTCACACGATAAGACTAAGTATGACAGTGGCGTTCTGCCTGACCTGTATCGGTTTTATTTTGTTTGAGACAATTCCACAGGTGCTTCTTGGAATGTTCAATGCTTCTGCGGATATGCTGACGATCGGTGTGACGGCACTTCGGATCATCGGTATCCATTACCTGATCGCATGGTTCTGTATTATTGCGGGTACTGTGTTCCAGGCACTTGGAAAGGCAGTATTCAGTATGATCGTATCGATCATGCGCCAGCTTGTGGTACTGATCCCGGCAGCCTATGTTCTTGCCAGAGTCGGAGGACTTCATATGGTATGGTGGTCCTTCCCGATTGCAGAGGTGATCTCATTTATTGTTTCTACGATATTCCTGATCCGGATCTACCGGACGATCATACAGAAGATCCCGGCATAGTATGGATCACGACAATGCTTACAGATAAAGTAGAGACAATGAAAGTTCGATTATACTTGAAAGAAAAGAAAGTTGCGGAGGCAGTATGAAACATCGAATATCAGCGGTTATTGCGTGCATATTGGCGGGAGTGCTCCTGACAGCATGCAGTCTGGAAAGTGTGAAGACGGAAGAGAAGACACTGCCAAAGATTACGATTGGCGGGGCCATCTATAAACCGTACTTTTATAAGGACGTCGAAGAAAATTATACAGGCATAGATGTGGAGCTGGCAAAGGAAGCCTGTGCACGTTTAGGCTATCGTCCGGTTTTTAAAGAGATCGATCTGGGACAGCGAAAGGAGTTGTTGCAGAGTGGGAAGATCGATTGTATGTGGAGCTGTTTTAGTATTGATGACAATAATGATGATTATCTGTGGGCAGGACCGTATCTTTACAGCCGCCGTGTTGTTGTGGTACGGGGAGACAGTGATGTGACGAGACTTGCCGATCTGAAGGGCAGATCGATTGCGGTTCAGTCCAATTCTACTTCAGAGAAGATATTTATGAAGAGGGTCAATCATCAGATACCGGAGGTATCAAGAATTGCATCCTACCGAACCTTTGGAGAGGTATTTACGGCACTGCGTAAGGGTTACGTGGATGCGATTGCAGGACATGAGGGCGCACTTCTTGTTTATACACAGGATTATCCGGGACAGTACCGTTATCTGGATATGACGCTGCATCAGGCAAAACTTGGCGTTGCCTTTGCCCAAAACGGCGATGAAAAGCTTGCCGGACGGCTGACGACAGTATTAAATGAGATGTCAGAGGATGGGACAACGGGAAATATTATTGAAAAGTACGGATTAGATGTGGACAGAAATGTATATGGAGGGGCTGACTGATGGGGAAAACTGATGAGAAGATACAGGAATACAGCCCGTTCAAAATAGGGGGAATATTTAGTGTTATTGGAATCCTGTTTCTTGTAATTGTGTATGGGGCGGTGACAAATGCTGAGTGCAGTCAGGTAAAGACAAATGCGGAGACAACACTGCAGTTTGTGCGTTCACTGTGCCGCAAATACGATGATTATCGGCTTGGAAATCTGACAAGAGACCTTCAGATAGTGATCAATAAATCAAGGACCTTAAGTTCATATGTGAAGGAGACTCAGGCATCGTTAGAAGAATATACGGATATGCAGGATCTAACAGGAAGCTGTATTCTGGATGCGGATGCGAAGGTGGTACTCCGGTCGGGACAGCGTCCGCTGGAGGAGAAAGCACTTCTTAAGGCGATCCGTAAGGAGAGTAATCTGAAAAGCATTATTCAGGATTCCAGGAAAACCTATGCGGATCAGATCGAGCTGGAGGGACGTTATTATAATTATGCGCTGGTGGCAAGAACGAAAAAGCCCGGTGTGATCCTGTGTTACGATGATATTACGAGGACGATCGCAGATAAGAATGAACTTTCGCTTGGCTCACTTCTGGCGGGGGATACCTTTGAGGGTGATGCACAGATCATAGTAACAGATGGAAAAACGGTTGTCGGAACCAATGTATCCGATCTGCAGGGACTTGCGGTGGATCAATGTCCGGTCATCAGTGCTTACGGACAGGACAAGGTGCAGAACGACAGGAAATTGTTTGAACTGCGTGATAGCGGGAAAAGCTGGTACGGAAAGCAAGAGTTTTATCGCAGCTATTATTTATATGTTTTTTACAGCGACAAGAATGTTTTTGCCAATCGTATCTATTATATGCTGATCGCATGTGCGGGATACATGGTGGTATGTGTGCTGCTTGCCAATCTGCTGGAGCATACCAGAAAGCTGCGTCTTAAACATATGGAGAAGGAGTATCATCTGGTCAGCACGATCGCCAGTATCTATGAGGCCAATCTGCTGATACGCCTGAAGGAGGATAGCTGGGAGGCGGTTGTAAAGTCTGAGCGTTTCAGTGAGGTGATTGATGGAACGCCATCGGCAAGAGAGATGTTAAAGGTATTTACGGACAGACTGGTACAGAATACATATCAGGAGGGCTTTGCGAGCTTTGCAGAGCTTGATACGCTGGATGAACGCCTTCGTGGGAAGACATTTATCGGATATTCATATGAGAGCAAGCAGGGGCACTGGTATCTGTCGCTGTTCATTCCGCAGAGAGATGCCGGGGGAAGCCTGCAGTCTGTGATGTTGGTATTTCGCAATGTGACGGATCAGAAGAGAAAGGAAATGGAGTATCAGAAGCAGCTTCGTGTGACAGCAGAGGAAGCGAAACGTGCCGATGATGCCAAGACAGATTTCCTGCGCCGGATGAGTCACGATATCCGCACGCCGATCAACGGCATCCGTGGTATGGTAGAGATCGGAAAGTCCTGTGAGAAGGATGTGCAGAAAACGGATGAGTGCTATGATAAGATTCTTGGAGCGTCTGATTTCCTGATGGATCTGGTCAATAACGTGCTGGATATGAGTAAGCTGGAGGCGGGAGAGATTGAAATGGAGCATAAGCCGTTTGATCTTAAGGAGCTTATGAAGGATTCGCTTCTGGTGGTGGAAAGTCAGGCGGCACAGCACGGAATCACGATCCACAGGGATGCAGCGGAGGGCAATTACTGGCATTTTGTGGGAAACCCGCTTCACCTGAAGCAGGTTTTCCAGAATATTGTTTCTAATGCGATCAAATACAATAAAGAAAATGGTTCCGTTCGTGTATGGTGCCGTCAGATGTCCGTGGATGCCGGATATGCGACCTTTGAATTTGGCTGTGAGGATACAGGAATCGGTATGAGTCAGGAGTTTCAGAAGCATGCCTTTGATACCTTCGCACAGGAGTCAGACGCTGTCAGGACAACCTATTCCGGATCGGGACTTGGACTTCCGATCGCCAAAAAGCTGGTAGAACATATGGGAGGTACCATTTCCTTTGTCAGTGAGCAGGGGAAGGGAACAACCTTTACGGTTCATCTGCCGCTGCAGATTGACCGGAAATATTGTAGCGGGGAAGGTGAATCAAAGACCGGCGATGTATCCATTCAGGATCTCCGCGTGCTTTTAGTGGAGGATAACGAACTGAATATGGAGATTGCAGAATATATGCTGACCGACAAGGGTGCTGTTGTGACGAAGGCATATAATGGCAGGGAAGCACTGGAGAAGTTTGAAGCGTCAGACCCCGGCAGTTTTGATGTGATCCTGATGGATATTATGATGCCGGAGATGGACGGTCTTGAGACAACCAAAGCGATCCGGGGTCTGTCAAGAGAGGATGCCGGAAGTGTTCCGATTATCGCCATGTCCGCCAATGCCTTTGCAGATGATATTACAAGGAGCAAGGCGGCAGGTATGAATGCCCATCTTTCAAAGCCGCTTGATTTCGAGGAGTTATTCCGGACGATTAAACGGTATGGCGGTGCCGGGGCATCGTAAGGAATATTAATAACGAAAAGCATATTCAGAAATAAAATACAGGCAGAATGGTAAAGCTTACCGTTCTGCCTGTATTGATCTAAGTCATTCTGAACCCTAAGGTCTGGATCTGCCCCAGTAGCCTTCGATCGCTTCCCGGTTCAGGTTTTCACCGATGACGATCAGGATCGCCTGGCCGACAGCGATCGGATGGATCTGCGTCTGTTTTAGCGTTGCATTGACAGCAATCCAGCTTTCATCCGGAAGCTTCTGGAAGCCCTTGATCCGGAAGACTTTGCCGCAGGCGGGGTCATTTAATATTTCTCGGCAGGACTTTTGAAGAAAATCTTCGGTAAATTCCATATTCATAAAATAAAGGCTGTCATAGGTCTTCTGACTGTCCATCCAGAGCTTGGCGTAATCGGCACCGTGATATCCACTGCTCATGATCTGACGGAAATCCTGTGTGGTCAGATCGGTCCAGTCCTTTTGGAAAACAGTCTGTCCGGCGGGAAGCGTCATATGAAGCTCATTCATAACACCGGTTACGAACTGTCTGGTCTCTTCAAGCTGCGCCGGTGAAACCTCCTGCACATGACTGTAGAGGACGGTACCGGCTTGTGCCGTCTGTGATGCCAGAATATAGCGGGAGTCTTTAGAGAGCTCCTGATCCAAAGCTGCATCGATGATCGTGATCACATTGCCGATTGCATACCAGCGGTCTAAAGGCTCCTCATGGAGAGCGTCAAAGAACTCGTCCATATCAAAGATGCCTGAGGGCTCCACCAGTACACGGTCGTAGCCGCACATTCCCATCGCGATCAGCTTTGTTTTAAAACGTCTGCGGTGGCAGTCGGCATCACAGCCGCCGGCGACCATCTCCAGAGTACAGTTGTCACCGAGGATATCCTGCAGCAGCAGGGCATCGACATTGACTGCACCAAAATCATTTTCCAGTATTCCGATGTTTAGCCCCTGATCGATCAGATATTTCGCATATCTGCGGATAAACGTTGTCTTGCCGGAGCCGAGAAATCCCGTGATCAAATCAATCTGAATCATAGTTGCAACCTCTTTTCTGTCTGTTTGTGGACAGTTTATCACAGATGTCCTTAAAAAGCATCTTTTATTCTGTGTATCATGATAGATATTATCGGCATATTCTTTTCTAATATGAGACTTTTTCATGATTATATAAAAAAATTCACAAAACGACTTGTCTCGATAAAATAATACCATTATAATTATCGTAATTACGAGAAGAATGAACAAATAGAAAGAGGTATGAAAAAATGCAGCATAAAAAGAACTACGAAATAAGTCTATTCGTAATCGGATGCATTCTGATCAACTGTATCGGCAAGTATGCGGCAGCGGAGATGCAGCTTCCGCTCTGGCTGGATTCCTTTGGCACAGTCTGCAGTGCGTATGCACTGGGACCGGTGTGCGGTGGAATCGTCGGTGCAGCGACGAATGTGATCTACGGTTTTTCCCATCCGGTTTCCTGTATCTATGCCATCACCAATGTGGCACTTGGGATTCTGGTAGGACACTGCGCGGCAAGGGGATATCTGCAGAATCTGTTCCGGACGATGACAATCAGCTTTCTGGTTACCGTGGTGTCGGTGGCAGTATCGGTTCCGTTAAATATCCTTTTCTCCGATGGCAGAACCGGGAATATCTGGGGAGACGGTGTGATCGATCTGCTGGGACAGATGGGACTGATCCATTGGCTCTGTTATGTGATTGGAGAGTTTTACGTGGACTTTCTGGATAAGGTTGTGACGCTGGTGGCGTTTTTTGCCGTGCTGAAGCTGTTTCATGACCGGAGACAGAGAAAGCAGGAGACAAAGAATCCGAAGATACGTCCGAATCATGTGAAGACGGGAATCTTTGCAGGAATCCTTGTTCTGCTTGCCGCATGGCAGCCGGGCTGTGACATGAAGGCGGCAGCAGAAGAGCGTTATAACACATATGTCCAGACGATATATAACGATGGAAACGGGCTGCCGGGTGGCAAGGCGAATGATATTGCCCAGACAAAGGACGGTATCCTGTGGGTCGGAACTTATGGCGGACTGTACCGCTACAATGGAAGCCGCTTTCGATGGATGAATGAATACGAGTCGGTCAAAAATGTCAACTGCCTTTATACGGATGAGGCAGGAAGACTCTGGATCGGAACAAATGACAGTGGTGTTTCGATCAGCATTAATGAAGAAATTTCCAATGTTATAGATTCCATGCACGGACTTCCCTCCGATTCGGTGCGATGCATTACAGAAAATTCCGATGGAACTTTTTACATCGGTACAACGGATGCGCTTGCCGTTGTATCCTTATCCGGTGGTCTGGCAGTTACGGATATGATCCCGGAGATCACCTATGCCAGAAGTCTTTCGGCGGATCAGGAAGGTCATGTGGCTGCAGTTACGGATGAGGGAGGTCTGTACCTTCTCCGTAACGGAGAGATCATCGCACAGTGGGAGAAAAGACCGATGCAGGCAGCATATTCCTGTTGTATGTTTGACCAGTCCGGCAAGCTGTATGTTGGAAGAACCGACAATGTGATCGAGGTCTATGAACCCTCCGGCAAGATCTGGAAGAACACGCAGGTGATCAAATGCGGTTCCTTGTCCAATATTAAGTCATTAAAACGCTCCGAGGATGGTGAGATCTTTATTTGTGCGGACAATGGAGCCGGTTATCTGAATGCAAAGAATGTTTATCAGGATATCAATACCAACAAGTTTAACAGCTCGATCGATCACATGCTGATCGATTATCAGGGAAACCTCTGGTTTACCTCATCAAGACTTGGTCTGTTTCGGATGTGTAAGTCTGTGTTTACGGAGATATTTACTGAGGTGGGACTGGATGAGGATGTCGTAAATACCGTGACAAAGTGGGACGGTAATATGTATTTTGGTACAGACAGTGGTCTTGACATTGTAAATGGACGTATGACAGAGGTTCGGGAGAATGCACTGACTAAAAAACTGCAGGGCATCCGGATACGCTGTCTGATGGTGGACAGCCGCAACCATCTGTGGATCTGTACCTCCGGTTCTGGTGTGCTGGAGCTTGCCACGGATGGAACCATGCACAGCTATACAGAGAAGGAAGGGCTGCTCGGCGATAAGTTCAGAACTGCGATGGAGCTCACGGATGGAACCATTGCTCTGGCGGGCGACATCGGCATCAGTTTTGTCAAAAACGAAAAGATCACAGGAACGATCGGCACAGAGAATGGTCTTGCTAATCCAAAGGTGCTCTGTATGCTGGAGCAGAAGGACGGAAGTATCCTGGCAGGAACAGACGGTAATGGTATTGCACTGATCCGCAATCGGAAGGTGGTTTCGCATTACAAGAAGACAAATGGCTTAAGCTCCGGAGTTGTACTCAGAATGGTTCCGGATACCGATAACGGAGGTATTTTCGTGATCACGAGCAACAGTCTGTGCTTCATGAAAAAGGATCAGATCCGCGAGCTGAAGAATTTCCCGTATTATAATAATTTCGATATGGTTGAGGGAAATAAGGGGGAGGTTTTTGTGCTCAGTTCAGCCGGTATCTATGTTGTAGATAAGAAGAAGCTGGAAAACGGAGAGAAGTTAGATTATGATCTGTTAAATGCCGCAAAGGGTCTGCAGGAGTCGTTGACGCCAAATGCATGGAATTATATTGACGAGAACGATAATCTCTATATTTCCGGTGGCTTTGGCGCGGTATATATGAATATCAATGATTATAATTCACACAATTTCTCGTACCGCATGCTGATGAAGTCGATCCGGCTGGACGGGGAGAGATCTTATGTGGAGCGAGGAGAGGTCTTTCATATTCCGAGAGGCGTGTCACATATCGAGATCGTACCGGAAGTAGTCAATTACTCGATCAACGATCCGTATGTGCGGGTATGGCTGGAGGGCTTTGACAAGGAGCCGGTCATTGTTGCTCAGAGTGAACTGAAAAATATTGTGTACACCAATCTGCCGACAGGAGACTATGTTTTCCACATGGCGGTGTACGATAACCAGAAAGCAAAGGTGATCGAGGAAAGCACCTATCCGATCGTAAAGGACAAAGAAATCTATGATCACTGGTGGTTTTATGTTTATTACGGTGCCGTCCTCGTTTTGACGATCGCATATCTGACCTGGCTGATCGTAAGAACACAGATCCAGAAGAAGCTGAATCTGCAGAAGAAGGAGCTGGAGCTTGCAAAGAACCAGATCCAGATGGGAAATGAGACGATCATCACGATTGCGAGAACGGTCGATGCCAAGGATGAAAATACCAGTCAGCATTCCCAGCGTGTATCGGAATACTCTGTTATGATCGCAGAAAAGCTCGGATACGATAAGGAGGATCTGGAGGTGCTGCGAAAAACAGCATTGCTGCATGATATCGGAAAGATCGCGATTCCGGACCGTATCTTAAATAAAGCAGGCCGCCTGACCGATGAGGAATACGATGTGATGAAGTCCCATGTGATCCGGGGAGCAGAGATCTTAAAGAATTTTACGTTTATAGAGCATGTGGATGAGGGGGCACTGTACCATCATGAGCGGTATGACGGCAGAGGCTATGTGAATGGGCTGAAGGGAGAACAGATTCCGCTAAATGCGCGGATCATCGGTATTGCTGATGCCTTTGATGCGATGACAGCCAATCGTGTGTACCGCAAAAAGCTGGATCTTGATTTTGTGTTAAACGAACTGGAGAAGGGCAAGGGAACTCAGTTTGATCCCAAGCTTGTGGAGATCCTGTTAGGTCTTCTGGAGGATGGAACGATCGATGTAGAGAGTCTGTACGGCAGAAAAGATATTCTGGAACAGTCATAAAAGAAAGAGAGGCATGGTATGAAGAGAATATATTTGATCACATTTAGCAGCGCACTGCTCGTTGTACTGGCGGCGTTCTGCCTTCATGTACTGATGCGGGATGACACAAAGCAAAGAAAGATCACTATCGGCTTTGTCTATGTGGGAGATACCAGTACCGCCTATACAGGTAATTTTGTCAAGGCGCAGAAGGCAGTTGAAAAGAAATACGCCGGGCAGGTGAAGACGATCCCGAAGTTTAATGTGACAGAGGGAAGCGAGGAGAGTATTTTGCAGGAGCTGGTGGATGATGGCTGTGATATGATCTTTACGACAAGCTTTGCGTTTGGAGAAAAAGCGAAGGAATGGGCAGGAAAGTATCCGAAGGTGCAGTTCTGCCAGTCTACCTGCGCCAATGCCAACGATAAGCCGGTTTATAAAAATTATCACACATATATGGGAGCAATCTATGAAGGAAGATATATCTCCGGTGTGGTAGCGGGCATGAAATTAAAGCAGCTGATTGATGAGGGAACCATTACGAAGGAGCAGGCAAAGGTCGGATATGTCGGAGCATATCCGTATGCGGAGGTAATCTCCGGATATACGGCATTTTTCCTCGGTGTGCGCTCCGTCGTGCCGCAGGCACAGATGACCGTAAAGTATACAAATACCTGGGGAAGCTACGCCTTAGAGAAGAAATGTGCCTCCGGGCTGATCCGTGAGGGCTGCGTGATCATATCACAGCATTCCGATACGACAGGACCGGCGGTAGCGTGTGAAGAGGTCAAGGGAGAGAAGATTGTGTATCATGTCGGTTATAATCAGAGTATGGCGGATGTGGCACCGACAACGTATCTTACCGGTTGCAGGATCAACTGGGAACCGTATATTTCCTCTGCCGTGCAGGCAGTCATTGAGGGACGGGACATTGAAAATGAGGAGAATGCGACCGTGAATGGAAATGATGCCGGAGCAGGTTTTGATCAGGGATGGGTGCAGATGCTGGAATTGAATGAGCTGATCGCCGCACCAGGAACCAGAGAAAAGATAGACTCTTTGATCCGTCGGTTTGAGCAGAAGAAGGTACATGTATTTCAGGGGGATTATATCGGGGTGGATCCGGAGGATGACACGGATCAGATCTCCTTGAAAAAGGAATATAAAGAGAATGAAAAGAGCTCGGCACCGACATTCCATTATGTGCTGAAAGATGTCATAAAGATTGAATAGAAAACGCCTGTCCGTCTGAATAAGACAAGCGTATCAGTCAAAAAGGGCAGGAAGGTGACCTGAAAGGTCAAGAAGAACAAATCGGTAAAGGTAAAATCCTGCAAATGGACCAGCAAGAAGAAAGCCATTGCAGTGGTTTCAAGGAAGGGCGTTGTTACCGGAAAACAGGCCGGTAAGACAACCATCACGGCAGCAGCACCGACGATCATACCTACGGTTGTTCCGAACACAGCACCGACACCGAATCCGGACAAGTCCAAGAACGGCATCCGCAAGTATGATGACGGTCAGATGGACAAGACAATGACAGCACCGGAGCTCATGCAGATGTAGCCAAGATGAAGGTTGTTGCATCCTGGGAAGGAATCTGGAGCCGTACCAACAACAAAGGAATTTGCAAGGGTAAGGATATCAATGCAACTCACTTTGACACAATGGATTACGCAGAGTATAATGAGGCAGTGCTTGCACTCAGTGCAGAGAAGCTTGCCGGTGTCAAAAACTGGATTGAGTTCTCCTCTCCGACAGAGGGAGCAACGATTACCAAGATTGAGATTCTGGATCTGGCAGAATAAGAACTTTCCAAGTAGAATACGATTTATAAGATTTTTTTAATGATAAAGATCATCTTTTGTCCGGTGATACCGGATGGAAGATGATCTTTTTGATGTATCGGAAATCCACAATGTATTGCTCTCACAAAATTATTAACTAAGACTTCCCATACCAAAGATGGAGATCCGCCCATAATATTTCTTATGTCCGGAAAATAAAATATGAATTTTGCCTGAGAAATCAGTTAATTCGTGAACTATGACTAAAAAATTGACGCAGATCAATAGGATTTCCGAAAAATCTTTGCTTTGCAATGCTTTGATAAATATATCGATGATCAAAGCAGCAAAGCAATTAGAGTTTTCGAAATCCGTAAGTGACAAGACAATTTTTAGTCATAGCTCACGGATTTTTGATATATTGGCAGACAAAATATGATTTCTAAATAACCAGACATATGAAATATTATGGGCATACATCAATTTGAGGTATGGGAAGTCTTAGTCAGTAATCCGACAGCATTAAGAGGGATCCGGTACGGTTTACAGAACAGAAAAAGAGGACACCCGACGGGCATCCCCTTTCCTTTTGAAAGCTCTTTTATTTGTAATAGAAGTGAACTATTATTTTACAGTAGCTTTAACTTTAACCTTCTTGCTACCAACCTTAATAGTAACGGCTTTCTTCTTAGCCTTCTTTGCACCCTTCAGAGTAAGAGTTGCTTTACCCTTAGCATACTTAACGTTTGTCAGCTTAAGAACTTTGCCCTTAACGGTGATTGTATCAACGAAAGCTTTCTTCTTATTCTGAACCTTAGATGCCTTGATAACTAACTTAGCTGTCTTACCCTTCTTAACGGTGATAGCCTTCTTAGCTGCTTTAACCTTCTTGGCTGAGTTGCGGACATAAACCTTGATCTTAGCAGAGATAGCCTTACCATTTGCCTTTGTAGACTTCAGAGTAACTGTTGTAGAAGCACCCTTTACAGCCTTCTTAGGAACCTTGATTGTTACCTTCTTACCTTTAACCTTTACAGTTGCAACCTTCTTAGAAGCTGTTGTAGCCTTAACGATTGCTGCACCGGATGTATTCTTAGCTGCTGTAGCCTTGAATCCAACCTTTACAGACTTGCCAGGAGCTACTACTACCATCTTCTTAGCTGTTGTAAGCTTGCTTGTACCAAGTACAGACTTTGTAGAAACAGCTGCTGGTGTAGCTGTCTTAACGCCTGCTGGTGTTGCTGTCTTAGCAACAGGAGCTTTAGCTGTAGCCTTAGGAGCCGGAGTGATCTTAGCTGCCTCAGCTGCTCTAACGCCTACTGCAGATACTACAGATACTTCATTGCCCTCTGCATCTGTTGTCAAAAATGCCTTCTCAGGTGTCTTACCTTCCTGGATACCAGTTACAGTAAATGTTACAGAAAGAGACTCCTCGAAGCCGAACTCGCTGTTAGGATCGAACTCATCCTTTGTAGCAAAGTCGCCATTGCCCCATCCCCACTCATTGCGGATCTCGAGACGATAGTTTCCTTTATCCTTCTCAATAAGACCTTCGTACATCTTAGACTCGTCAGCCTTGAACTCCTTACCATCACACTTGATGATTACGTTGGAGATAGCAGCCTTAGATGCATCCATCTTATCAGATGTGCAAAGTCCAAGAATATCTACGCAGAATACCTTAGCACCCTTAGCAGCGTTTGCTACATCGGTAGACTTGAAATCAGACTTATTGATAGATACTGTGTATGTACCGTTTCCGGTTACAACGGCATCTTCACCCTTGTTCTCATTCCAGCAACCCCAACCATAGTTATCATCTGTGAACATCAGGCATGCCTGATGACCCTTATCAAGATCAGCCGGTGCAGGCTTTGCAGGAGGATCTGTAGGTGCTTCTGTCGGCTCTACAGTTGGCTCTGCTGTTACAGCCGGTGTTGTTGTAACCTTAGCAGGTTCTGTTACAGCCGGTGTCTCTGTAGCCGGATTCTTAGATGGCTCTGTAGACTCTACAGGTGTGTAACCAGTGTTAGTTACATCAAATACATATGAAAGAGTCTCAATCTTCTTAGCCTCTCCGTTCTCACGGTAAGAAATCTCATCTGCGCTGCAATAGAGATCCTTGTCACCATTTGTATACAGAACATTTTTTGGAGACTTACCATCCCAGATATTTGCCAAACCATTCTTTGTATCAGATGTGATATCAACTGCCTTATTCAACTCAAACTCAACACCATTAACAATTACAGTCTTAACTGTAATCTTTAATGCAGATTTAGCATCCGGCTCAACATATCCAAGATTTCTAAGACCAGTTGCACCAGCCGCTTCCACAAACTCAGCTGTGTACTCAGCATCACCCTTTGCAAGTGAAACTTCTACGGACTCATTATTCCAACTATTTGTGTTGCTGTTAGTCCATGTGAATGATGGAACTTCGTCTGCAGCATTTGCTGCGTTTGTAGTTACGTTTACTCCTGTCACTACCATAGCAGCAGACAGAAGCAAGGAAAGAGCTTTCTTCATTCCTTTTGTTAACTTCATTTCTTTTCCTCCTTAAAATTTCCCCCAATATCATTTTGGGTATGTTTGATTTTTAAGAAGTGAACATAACCTTCGGCATCCGCAACTGCCGACAGCTATACCACTTCCATTACGCATAATATAATATCAACTTTTCAACAAATAAGATATATACAAATTTACCAATCCGAATCGGTCATTTTTGTATTTTATGTCCAAGAACGCCACATTTTTGAAATATTTTGTACTTTTTCCATAATTTTATTTCATTTTCTTTATTTTTATAGGATATTTTGCACAAGAAAAATTCACTAAAAAGCGCTGCGTCCATCCTGCAGGCGAACACAGCGCAATAAATGACTATTCTAATTGAAATATACGAGTTCTTCTTTCGGTTTCTGAGCGGCTGTAACCTCTTCGGCATAGAATACAGGTCCCTCTTCTCCGTACTCTTTGCGGAACTTAAATTCAAGTCTTGCCGTGATCGTGACATAGCTGCCATTGGCAAAACCGGACCAGTCATCTGCTTTACAAAGGAAACCGATAAACTGCACATCATCGGCACAGCAGGTCATTGCATGGCGTCCAAATATTACATAACCTGCTTCCAGTCCTTTTGCCTTCTGTATCCGTCCGGTCAGATGCAGTGTCTTGCCATCATATATGGACTGATGATCGATCATATCGACATACCAGAGACCGAAGTCATCCTCTTTGATGTCGATCACGTCCGCATTGACATCGAACGGCATCTCGTCCTTCATCTCATAGAAGGCATCGTCCTCTGACTCATACACGATCTGTGCTCGCGGATTGACTGCCTTGACGCTTCCGCGGATCGCATTCTTGTTGGTATTCTCCACGGTACAGCGGTTAACGATGACCATCTCTGACACCTTATAATGCTCTACCATCATGGACGGCATATTTCGGGTATATAATAAGAATGTTTCGTCATTTACCACATCGATGGTCTGGAAATATACTTCTCTGTCAAAGCAGATTTCCTCCAGAGAATCATACATTTCCGGAATATGCACGGTCGGCCACATTCCGTTGTACTCGATAATGATGCGGTCCGGGCGGTGCTTTTTAAGGAACTTCTCGATCACTTTGCCATTGAAAGATTCTTCGTCCTCAATGTATTCACAAGCCGCATGTGTCTGATCCAACAATGCCTGCGGATATTCCTCCTCGCCTTCCTCACATACAAGGATCAGTGTTTTTGATTTGTCATCAAACAGCTCGTCCACCAGAAGGTCTCTGATCAGGCTTGTCTTTCCTGCCTCCAGAAAGCCCATGATGACATATACCATCATCTCCTGTTTCTGTTTTCCAAACATATTAATCTCCATTCCGCAGATGACCTGCCGCAATGAAATGCACTGTGTATCTTTCACGCTTCACATATCGTGCTGCTCTGCGGCATCTGCATCGTTCTATTCTTCTTAGTCAAGCAGCTTTTATACGTGGAAGAGTTCTTTAAGCTTGTCTTCGTTCAGGTTTGCACCGATCACACAGATACGTCCGGTATAATCAGCCGCGCCGCGGCGAAGCTCTGTCTCCTCCGGTACCAGGTCAAAGTGGAACCACTCGCCCTCTGCAGGAGTAACGATACCCTTGGCACGAAGCACTTCTCCGTACTCGCCGCCCTTTGCAAGCTTGTCAAGGATCTCTTTCAGCTCGTCCTCTGTAAACTTATGCGCTGTTTCTACGCCCCAGCTTGTAAACACATCGTCTGCATGATGATGTCCCTCATGGTCGTGATGATGTCCGCAGCCACACTCGCCATCGTGATGGTCATGGTGATGACCGCAGCCACATTCTCCGTCATGGTCATGGTGATGTTCATGTTCCTCGTGATCGTGATGGTGTCCACAGCCACATTCTCCGTCATGATCATGATGATGTTCGTCGTGGTCATGATGGTGTCCACAGCAGCATTCTCCGTCATGATGATGGTGCTCATGCTCCTCCATAAGCTCCTTCTCGAGAGAGTTTACCTTCTCCATTGCCTCAAGAATATTCTTGCCGTTAATATCATCCCATGGTGTTGTGATGATGGATGCCTCATCGTTCTTCTCGCGGATCATCTTGACACAGGTGTCAAGTTTGTCATCGGATACCTTCTGGGTACGACTTAAGATAACTGTGCCGGCATATTCGATCTGGTTGTTATAAAACTCCCCGTAATTCTTCATATACATTTTGCATTTCTGTGCATCAACAACGACTGCGGTGCTGTTGATCACTACACCATCACCGATATTCTGTACTGCCTTGATGACATCGGAAAGCTTACCAACACCGGACGGCTCAATGATAACACGGTCCGGAGAATACTTTTCAAGCACTTCCTTTAAGGCGGCGCCGAAGTCTCCTACCAGAGAACAGCAAATACATCCGGAGTTCATCTCGGTGATCTGGATGCCGGCTTCCTTTAAGAAACCGCCGTCGATTCCGATCTCTCCAAATTCATTCTCTATGAGTACCAGCTTCTCGCCCGGAAATGCTTCCGCGATCAGCTTCTTGATCAGTGTGGTCTTTCCTGCTCCTAAAAATCCTGAAATAATGTCTATCTTTGCCATGATAATCCTCCATTTCTTTTATTGAATCGGCACTTCACTGTGCAAATGCCGGACTGCTTTTCTTCTATAATATATTATACATTTGTTGTCAACACCTACCGGCGGGCTGCACTGTGTGCCGCATACATGGCGATACTTGCAGCAATTGGCAGATTGAGACTGTCGATCCGGTCGGAATGCGGAATGATCACAGAGGTTCCGATATCGAGAAATTCTCTCGGAAGTCCTGTTGCCTCGTTGCCAAAGATCAACGAGTATGTTCCGGATGGACTAATCTCCGGCAAAGTGATCTTTGCCTGCAACATAAACGGATATAATTCTCTCTCCCCGAACTGCTCCAGATATTCGTCGAAGCTGTCGAAATACTGAAATTGTGTGGAGAAGATCGCTCCCATGGATGCGCGGACCACCTTCGGATCAAACGCATCAACTGCCGGGCGGATGATCGCCATCTGATTAAGTTCAAAACCAAGTGCACTTCGCATGATCGTTCCCATGTTGCCCGCATTGGACGGATTGACAAGTACAATGTGGGATGCCCTGGGATCAAGCACATCCTCAAACTTGCGAAACTCTCCGATCACATAGCAGTTTTCTTTCTGGGAAAGAACATGAAAGATCTTGTCCGTCTGCTGGATCGGGATGCCTGCCTCCCCGCATATCCGGCGAAGCTTGTCGTAGGTTTCTCCCTCCTTCATTGCAGAGTGGACGTAGACCTTATTGACATATTCTGTCTTGTAACGAAGGAGTTCAAAAGTCAACGTAATCCCGAGGGAATACGAAACCGGATCGTCCTTGCGGTATCGTTTAAATCCTGCCATGTTTATCCTCTTTTCTTATCTGTTATTATCTCTTATGAAACGGAAGAAAACCGACATGCATCTGCTGCCGGCTGTATCCCTGTATCATCCTGCCGCGGCAATACTGACATGCTGTGTCAGATCTGTATGCAGACAGTTCTGTTATTCTGCTATAAAAATGTCCACCGAGATGGCTCCCGCGTCCGAGCGGAACGGAATGCTTAACATCTGGCACCCCTCGCCCTGATACCGGCCTCCCTCATAATAATCCGGCGGCGTGATGTCGATCAGAATGTTATTGCTGGCAAATACGGTCGCTGCGTTGCCTGCGATCATATTACCAAGCTCGGAGATCGCGCTCTGACCGATCTCATCGATCGTGTCAACCGGCTGCATCATCATTTTGGATATGATTTCCAATGCCGTAGGATGCTCCATATTCAGGATCACCTTACCCTGCAGTGCTCCAACCAGTCCAAGCTCAATGATAGAGGCATCCTCCGGATACTCCTCCTTCTTCACGTCCGGCTTACCGATGGTCAGATCCATCATACACACATCCTTGACCACCTTACATACGGATAAGATAAATGGATTAACATGCTCTGCTTTCACCATTTGACATTCCTCTCTTTCGTCCCTATGCTTTCTTTGTCCTAACTTTCAGTATAACAAATCTGCTCCCGGCTGTAAACAGCCTTTCCCGCAGACAATTTCTCCGCACGCTGCACCTTCAAAACGATCCGGAACGACATTCTCCTAGAGAGAAAAATCATTCCAGAAACTCTGATTGATATCAACCTTCTTGTCCTGCAGCCACTGGTTATATTTCTTAACAAACATGTCTGACTGACGCTGCTGAATGATGACCTCTTTCTGCTGACTGATCATATCCTGTGTGATCACAGTCTCATCCTCCTCTGTGCCAATTGCCGCACCGGACGCCGTCTTTGCTTTCTCATCAAGGATTGCCTGCCGTGCCTCCTCATCGGATACGTTGGTGTCCGCATCATCGGTCGCCACATAAAACATCTTCTCGGCAAGAAAGTTCTCCTGATAGATCTCGCTGATCTTCTGTACGGAAAGGGAATATGTCTTCTTGTCGGCTGCCGTCGCATTCTGCACAAGGCTTTCCGCCTGGCGAAGCGCCTCGTCCTGCTCGTCCGCAGACAGGCTGACCTCTTGCTCCTGTGCCACGCCGGAAATGACCTTAAGCTGCGTGATCATATTGACGATCTCCTGCTTTGCCTGATCTCCGATTGTTTCATTTTCACTGAGCTTGTAGTTCCAGAGCTCCTTGCCGAAGCTTTCCTCATACTGACACTTCAGAAAGTAGCAGTATGCCATGACTTCACTGTAGCGTACCTGATAATCCCCGACCATCATGACAACGGTACCGGAAGAAATATCGCCCTTCTCCAGCTTTGATGTTTTCTTTTTGCCGCAGCCGGTGAATAATACCATCACTGCCATGGCGATGCACAGGATTGACATCCATTGTTTTCTCTGTATCATATTACCCTCATTTCTTCGCATTTGATGCGTCTGCCGGCTCTGCCGCGGCAAAGCCTGTTCCTTTCGTTCCCCTTTCGCCACCGCCGACTCCGGCGATTGCTTCCACTACACTTTCTGCTGCCGCAAAGATTCTCTCTGCCTGTAAACGTTTCTCCTTCGCCGCAGTACGACCGGTCACTGCCGCCGTACTCTTTCCTGTCTCCAGTGCTTTCTGAATGTACAGGAAATGGGCGTCATTCCCGGAGATATAACGAAGCTTTCCCTCGAAGGCTTCGATCATTGCCGGTATCTTTGCCACGTCAAGCACGGCATCCGGCTGCATATAGAACCTGATCCCATCCGGTTTCTGTGCGATCTGCAAGATTCCGTTGCGATGGGCTGCCGCTTTGAGCACGGCAATCCGCAGCAGATTCTGCGCCGCATGCGGAATGTCTCCAAACCGGTCGATCAGTTCGTCTTCCATGTCGGAGCGTTCACCCTCATTCTCCAGAGCAGCGATGCGCTTATACATATCTAACTTCTGATATTCACTCTTAATATACGATGCCGGAATGAATGCGTCAACCTGCAGATCGATATTTGTGTCTAAATCTTCCTTTTCCGGCTGCTCTCCCTTCATGGTACGAACAGCTTCGCTGAGCATTTTACAATAAAGCTCATAACCGACCGCCTCCATATGACCGGACTGCGCCGCACCGAGCAGATTGCCGGCACCGCGGATCTCGAGATCGCGCATCGCTACCTTGATGCCGGAGCCAAGATCCGTGTATTCCCGGATCGCTGCCAGACGCTTCTCTGCAACCTCCCGCAGGATCTTGTCCTTCTTGTACATTAAGAAGGCATATGCGGTCCGGTTGGAACGTCCGACGCGGCCGCGAAGCTGATAGAGCTGGGAAAGTCCCATCTGATCGGCATTATCTATGATGATCGTATTTACATTGGAAATATCAAGTCCCGTCTCAATGATGGTGGTGGCGATCAGCACATCGATCTCACCCTCGATAAAGCCCATCATGATCCGCTCCAGCTCGCGTTCGCTCATCTGACCGTGCGCAAATGCCACGTTGGCATCCGGCACAAGCCCGGAGATCTCCGATGCGACCTCGTCAATGTTGTGTACACGGTTATAAACATAATACACCTGACCGCCTCGCACAAGCTCACGGTTGATTGCCTCGCGGATGATCTCGCTACTGTGCTCCATAACGAAGGTCTGGATCGGAAGCCGGTCTACCGGCGGTTCCTCAAGTACGCTCATATCACGGATCCCGACGAGACTCATATGAAGTGTCCGCGGGATTGGTGTTGCAGAGAGTGTGAGGACATCCACATCGCCCTTCATCTGCTTGATCTTCTCTTTGTGGGTGACGCCGAAGCGCTGTTCCTCGTCCACGATCAAAAGGCCTAAATCTTTAAATGCCACATCCTTGGACAGCAGGCGGTGCGTACCGATCACAATGTCCACCTCGCCGCGTTTGAGCTTCTCGATCGTCTTTTTCTGCTGGCTCGGTGTGCGAAAACGCGACATCATTTCCACATTGATCGGATAATCACCGAGACGCTCCCTGATCGTATTGTAATGCTGCTGTGCCAGGATCGTGGTCGGCACCAGGAAGGCTACCTGCTTGTTGTCGTTGACTGCTTTGAAGGCAGCACGGATCGCAACCTCCGTCTTACCGTAACCGACATCGCCACAGATCAGGCGATCCATAACCTTACCACTCTCCATATCGCGCTTGGTGGCAGCGATCGCATCGAGCTGATCCGCCGTCTCCTCATACGGAAACATCTCCTCGAACTCGGTCTGCCAGACAGTGTCCGGACTGAACCGGTAACCGGGCTGCTCCTGCCGCTTCGCATAAAGCTCGACGAGTTCTCTGGCGATCTCCTTTACGGCTCCGCGGACTCGCGTCTTTGTCTTTTTCCATTCGACGGTATTTAACTTGTTAAGCTTTGGCTTTCTGGCGGCATCCTGACTGGCGTATTTCTGAAGAACATCCAGTGATGAAGCCGGCACATAAAGATTGCCTCCGTCGCCGTACTCGATCTTTACAAAGTCCTTTGCAACATTGTCTATCTTGATCTTCTCGATGCCGCGGTAAATGCCGAGTCCGTGGTTCTCATGGATGACATAATCCCCGACATTGAGCTCGTTAAAGCTCTGAATGACCTTTCCATTGTACTGCTTTTGTCGTTTCTTTGTTGTTCTGTTTTTAGCGCCAAAGATATCGCTCTCCGTCACAACCACAAAGCGAAGCTGTGTATAGGAAAAGCCTTTCGACAGCCTGCCGTAGCTTACCATGATCTCGCCCGGCTGCAGCGGCTTGTCGAGCGTCTCCCTGTAAAACGCCGGCAGATCGTACTCCCCAAAATCACTGGCAAGACGTTTTGCTCTCGTTCTCGAACCGCAGAGCATCAGAATACGATAGCCCTGCTGCCGCCACTTCTTCATATCCTCGACCAGCAATTCAAAATGCTTATTGTAAGAAGCAATCGCCTGACACTGCAGATGATAGTTTTCCCGTACGGTAAGATCCTTCGGGAGTCCGTCCAGCATTGTCAGATACAACGTGCTTTTCCGGCTGAGCATCATGCTGACTGCCTCGGCACTGTATAAAACCTCCATCTGTCCCGGCAGCAAAAGTCCCTTTTCCAGACGGCTTTCCATGCTTTCCCGAAACTCTGCCTCGACCGCCTCCATCGCCTCACGGCATCGCACCGGCTCATCCACAACAAACAACGTCTCCGCCGGATCAAAGAAATCAAAAAAGGAGCCTGCCTCTGAATCAAAGTATAATAAAAAACTTTCCAGACCGGTGCCGCTGCGGGTATATTCTACACGCTCCCGCCATTCCTTCATCGTGTCGGCCAGACGATTGAAGGCTTCGAAGTTCTTTGCTTTCTTAAACTTCTCCTGCAGCTTCTTCTGTTCTTTGGCAATCTTTGCAAATCCCTGTCTCATCTGTTCCTGCGTCAGAATGATCTCCATCGCCGGAAAGATCACAAGCTCTGATACGCGCTCAATGGAGCGCTGGCTTTCCACATCAAAGGAACGAATCGTGTCGATCTCGTCTCCCCAGAGTTCAATACGGTACGGACATTCCCCGGTCGGCGGATAGATATCCAGAATGCCGCCGCGAATGGAATATTCGCCGGGAGCGTCAACCTGACCCTGTCTCTCATAGCCCATATCCGCCAGGCTGCGGGTGAGTTCCTCGAGATCAACCTGTCCCCCTTCTTCCAGACGCCTGCAGGACTTCTTATAGACAGATAAGGACTGCACATATTCCATCCCCGCCGTCATGGTGGTGATCACTGTGCCGCCCTCTTGATCGAATAGTGATTTGATTGTCTTTAGTCGTTCGGTCTCCACTGCATTGCCGTGTACATCGGCGCTGTAGAAGATGACATCCTTTGCTGGATAAAACACGGCTTCCTTGTCGTACATCCGATAATCTGCCAGAAGTTCTCTCGCCTTTCTCTCGTTGGCAGCTACGATCACCGTCCACTTTTTGGACTGTGCCAGACCGCTGATGAGATGGCTCTTCTGACCATCGATGCAGCCGGATATCTGTACCGGCATCCTGCCGCGCTCAATGCATTCTCTGGCTCCGCCGTAGGCGTTTAACTCCTCCAGAGGTTTCCATAGGGTTTCCATTGATGATTGTCCTCTCGTTCTGTTCCGTTGTTAATCTACGGATGATTACTTGTTGTTATATTTGTTCATGGCAGAGGTGACATCCTCCGTAATGATCTCACTGCATGCCTTCGCCGCCTTCTCCAGAGCCTCTCTGACAACCGGCTCTTCCTCCTTTGAGAAACGTCCCAGCACATAATCTGCCAGATCCCAGCCCTTCGGCTTCTCACCGACGCCGATGCGGATACGCGGAAATACCTGTGTTCCCAGATGAGCAATGATGTTTTTGATTCCATTGTGACCACCTGCGCTTCCCTTTGGACGAATCCGCAGCTTGCCGGGTGCCAGATTGATGTCATCATAAATGACGATCAGCTCCTCCTCAGGATCGATCTTATAATAATCGACCAGTTCCCGAACGCTCTCTCCGCTTAAGTTCATATATGTCTGCGGCATGGCAAGGATGACCTTCTGTCCCTCGATCACGCCCTTGCCGCACACCGCACGGTGCTTTTTCATGTCCATGGAAATCCCGTAGATATCGGCAAGTGCCGTCACCGCAGAAAACCCGATGTTGTGGCGGGTTCCGTCATAGCGGTGCTCGGGATTTCCTAATCCTACTATAATATACATGTTCTTTGTCCTTTAAAAATTCTTGTGTGTCAGTTTCTCCCCCATGCGAACCGGTTTGCCGTGATAACTGATCAGCAGATCGTTGTCGATGACATAACGGTTGTCCATGGTCTTCATGATATCCCGGATCTGAATCTGCTGTGCCACATAGTGATCTGCCATATTGTACAGAACATTGTCCCGGAAGGAAAGGATCACCGGTGCAAGCACATCACTGTCATTGCCGGCAACGACAAGTCCCTTATCCCCATTGGACAGCTCCACGCAGACTCCCGGCTGCAGAATATTGATACTCTCGATCAGTGCGGCAACGACCTCCTGATCGTAGCCATTATCCGGGTTCAGCAGTGTGCGTACCGCTTCGATCTCGGATGTCGGCTCTTCCTCAAAGTTCATTGCCGTCATGGAATCGTATGCATACGCCGTCTTTAATATGTCTATATTGAGCGAATGATGTGCAGTCGCATCGTCATTGCCGGTATCATGCAGATCATTGATCACACCCCTGACACAGCGCTTGATCTCCGGATCCAAATCGTAATCGTTGTCGATCAGCTGGATCGCCGCATAGTGATAGGTGCGAATCTTCTTCTCGTCCTCCGGCGTGATCTCATTCTTCCGCTTGCGGTAGATATGCGCCGGGATCATCAGGCTTCCCACATCATGCAGGAGTGCAGCGACAACAATATCGAGCTGCTGCTTAAACTCCATATCCATCCGGTGTGAGATCAGCGCACACAAAATGGCTGTGTTGAGGGAATGCTTATATACATAGTCCTCATTGCTCCGCAGATTCTGTACAAAGCTGATCTTATGGTTCAGGCTTCCGTAGCGGCGGATGATCTGGTTGGCAAACTGATACATGCCCTTTGCTTCCTGCTGCTTTGTGACGGCATCGAGAATCTCACGAATCGTGAAGATCGCCATTGCCTGAAAGCGTTCAAATTCGATGTCGTCCGGTGACATTGGCGGAACAGGCTCTGCCGGTTCCAGAATGTACACCCCGATCAATCCGAAATTCTGGATACTGACGATACCCTGTCTGGTCAGCTTGGAATTACGCTCATACAGCATAACACCGTCTCTGTTGTAGATTGGCTTTGCCAGACGCATTCCCAGTTTTAAATCATCTGATTTGACAAATTTCATAAATACCCCTCCATTTAAAATCCCCAGTCTGTGCTTATTTCTTCTGGGACTTCTCTGCAATGTTGTTGGTGACACGGTTGTAAAGCTCGAGTGCCGCATTGTAGCCCATTTTCTTCTGACGGTAGTTGACTGCCGCAGACTCACAGATGATCGCGCAGTTACGACCCGGGCGGATCGGAATGGAATGGCATACGACCTTGTTGCCAAGGAACTCAATGTACTGCTCCTCCAGACCGAGACGGTCATATTCTTGATTCTTATTATATTCCTCGAGCTTGATGACAAGATTGATCTCCTGCTCGTTCTTTACACTCTCTACACCAAATAATGTCTTCGCATCGATGATACCGATACCGCGCAGCTCGATGAAATGACGGGTGATGTCCGGTGCGCTTCCGATCAGGGAAGCATCACTTACTTTCTTAATCTCTACGACATCATCAGATACAAGACGATGACCTCTGTGGATCAACTCCAGCGCAACCTCGGACTTACCGATGCCGCTCTCGCCCATGATCAGTACACCCTCTCCGAAAAGATCGAGAAGTACGCCATGCACGCTGCAGCGCGGTGCCAGTTCGACATTCAGCCAGCGGATGACCTCTGCCATAAATGCGTTGGTCTCCTTCGGGGTGCGCAGAATAGGCACCTGATATTTGCTGGCAAGCTGAACCAGCTTCTCGTCAATATGAAGATTACGGCAAAACACGATGCACGGCGGCTTTGTGTGACGCTCGCTGCCCGCCATGATGATCTCCATCATCTCCAGTGTGTAATCCAATCCCTTTTGCTCCATGTAGGTATGCTCGACATGACCGATGATCTGAATCCTTCCGGAGTCAAAATAATCAAAGAAGCCTGCTAACTGCAGTGCCGGACGGTTTACATCGGTCTGTACGATGTCGATGCGCGATACATCCACATCGGATGTGACATTTTCCAGTTCCATCTGCTCAATGAGCTTTTCCAGTGATACGCTGTAAGTCTCTGCCATATGCTATTCTCCTTCTTGCAAGCTGCCCTCCGGACGGTTCTCTGTGGAATGAAAGAACTCATAGACCTTCGTGGCTGCCCCCATGTTCATTGTTTCTGTTTGTGCTAACTCCTCTATATCTGCGCTCCGTACTGCTTCTATGGAGCCAAATCTCTTCATCAGTGCGCGGCGGCGCTTCTCTCCGATCCCCGGAATGTCATCCAGGATCGACTTGACCTGTACCTTGCTGCGCAGGGAACGATGATACTCGATCGCAAACCGGTGAACCTCATCCTGAATCCTGGTCATCAGGTGAAAGCCCTCGCTGCCGGTATTGATCGGCAGCTCCTCCCCATGAAAGTAAATACCACGGGTCCGGTGCCTGTCATCCTTGACCATACCGCATACCGGAATGGATAGTTGCAGCTTGTCAAGAACCTCCTCGGCAATATGAACCTGTCCCTTACCACCATCCATCATGATCAGATCCGGGTATCGCGTAAAGCTCCCTTCCTCGCCGGAAAGCCCTTCGTCCGCCAGCTTCTTCTCCTCGTCCAGTCCATGCTGAAAGCGTCTGGTCAGCACCTCCCGCATGCTGGCATAATCGTCGGGTCCATGCACGGTCTTAATACGGAACTTGCGGTAATCGCTCCTTCTCGGCGATCCATCCTCGAAAACAACCATGGATCCGACCGACTGAAAACCGCTGATATTGGAAATATCATAGGATTCCACACGGTGAACATCGGTGAGACCGATCCACGAACAGATCTCCTGCATTGCTCCCGTCGTACGCTCCTCCGCACGGCGAATCTTCTGTGCATCCTGCTCCAGAACCATCATCGCGTTCTTATGCGCCAGCTCGACAAGCCGTTCCTTCTGTCCCTTTTTAGGAACAATGATACGGACCTTATCACCGCGCCTCTCGCTGAGCCAGCGTGCAATCACTTCCTCATCCTCTATCTCATATTCTAACATGAGTTCCTTGGGAATAAAAGGTGTCCCCGCATAAAACTGCTTGATAAATGCCTGCAGGATCTCCTGTCTGTTGGAACCGTCCACACCGTTCAGATGGAAATGATCCCTGCCGATCATCCTGCCCTCCCGGATAAAAAAGACCTGTACGACTGCCTCGCTCTGATCCTTTGCAAGCGCAATGATATCCCTGTCCAGCCCATCAAAATCAGTGATCTTCTGGTGGACGGAGGACTTGCGGACACTCTCGATCAGGTCGCGGTACTGTGCGGCTTCCTCAAACTGCATCGCTTCGGCTGCCGCCGTCATCTTGTCCTGAAGATACGAAAGCACACCGGAATAATCTCCCTCCAGGATCTTCAGTGCTTCCCTGAAATGCTCTCTGTAATCCTCCGGGGAAATATATCCCTGACACGGTGCATCACACTGTCCGATATGGTAATTTAAGCACGGACGTTCCTTGCCGGTATCCCTCGGCAGGACACGTCTGCAGCTCCGGATATGGTAAATCTTGCGAAGAAGCTCGAGCGTGTCTCTGGCGGAACCTGCGCTTGTGTATGGTCCAAAATACTTTGACTTATCCCTTTTCTCCTGTCTGGAATAGATCAGACGCGGGTATGTCTCTCCCACAGTCGCCTTGATAAACGGATAACTCTTGTCATCCTTGAGCATGGTGTTATATTTGGGACGGTGTTCTTTGATCAGATTACTCTCCAACACCAGTGCCTCCACCTCGGAATCAGTAATGATATATTCAAAATGATCGATCTGTGAGATCATTTTCTCAATCTTTGGTGAAACATTTCTGCTTGGCTGAAAATACTGCCGTACTCTGTTCTTCAGACTGATTGCCTTTCCCACATATATAATGGCATCCTTCGCGTCATGCATCAGATACACGCCGGGCTTTCCGGGCAGCTTTTTCAGCTCCTCCTCAATATTAAACACTTTTACTTCTTGACCTTTCCCTTTTTGACGGCACTATATGAACCGTACACTTTCTTTTTGCCGTTTAGTTTATATGCACGCACTTTCACATAAAAGACACTGCCTTTGGAAAGATCGGTCAGTGCTGCTCTGCGCCCGGTGAGTGTCACCGATGCAGCGCCCCCCGGAATCTTCTTCGTTGTTGCAAAACGAAGCTGATAGCCCTTAGCTCCTGACGTCTTCTTCCAGGTAATGGTTAATGTCTTTTTCTTATTATTCTTAACAACAACATCCTTGACCTTTCCGGGTGCTTTCACCTTTTCTGCCTTTTCTGTGGCAGACGGCTTCGCAGTTTCTGTATTTTTCGGTTTTGCCGTTATCTTCGGTTTGGTTGTTGTCTTTGGCTTTGTCGTTTTCTTAGGCTTTGCCGTAGCTGTCGCTTTCGCCGTCGGCTTTGCTGTGGCTGCAGCAGTCGGCTTCGGTGTGACAGTAGGCTTTGGCGTCTCGACGACATGCGGAATCTGGTTGCCTGAGGAGTCTGTCAGATAAAGAGTCGGGCTGCTGATATACCAGATATAATTGGATGCCTCGATCGTAATGCTCGCCGAAGAAAGCGGAATCCTGCCGGATGCAACTGCTCCCGATGGATCTGCACAGTAAAACACGCCATCGGTATAGTCTGTCACAAGGATTGCATGCTGCTGATCAGACTTTTGCTTATACAGCACAATGCCCTCCGGATGTTCGGAAAGCTTTGTCTGCAGATCTGCTGCCGTGCCGGAAAAGGAATCATGTGCCACGGTCACACTTCCGCAGGTAAAGTTCCACTTCAGTCCGATTCCCTCAACCCAAGCTGCCGAACGCATCATGTCTGTGGAGATCGACGCCCAGTTGTCATTGCCGTTCATCATCGCACCGCGGCGCACCATCATCGTTGCTGCAACGAGTGTACAAAGGTTGCTGCCTCCCGGCTGCTTCAAAAATACGCTGTCCTGATTGATGTCACTGAAGGTTGCCGCCTGAGCCGTACCTTCCTGGACATTCCAGCCTCCAAGTATTACACATGCCGCCATGAACACGGCAATATATCTTTTGATGAATTTACGCATGAGTATCTCCTGATCTATCTATCTGCATTTGTAAACGAAATAATTAATAAGTTAGTCAATAACAGCCGGGACAAGCGAATTGTCCCGGCTGTTATTTTATCATATTTATCGATAGTTTACAAGCTGTCAGAGGGATCCGCGTCCTCATCCTTCTGCGGCGTCATGAACTTACGAATGACCTCGACAATCCCGTCTTCATCGTTGGAGGCTGTCACATAATCAGCCGCCTCCTTGACTTCCTCCTGTGCGTTGCCCATCGCAACACCCTTGCCTGCGTAACGAAGCATCGGAAGATCATTGAAGCTGTCACCGACACAGATCACCTTGTCCTTACTGATATCAAGGAACTTCATCAGCTTATCGACCGCAACGGCTTTGTCTACGAACTTCGGCAGGATCTCGACATAATACGGATCGGACCGGAATACATTGAGCCTGTCTCCGAACTTTTCACAAAGATGCTTCTCGACCTGCTTCATCTTCTCCGGCTCTCCGGAAAGCAGAAGCTTATTGACCGGGAAATCAATCGCACGCACAAGATCATTGACCTCACGAATCGTGATGTCACACGCCTTTGCATCCGCCTCAATATAGGCATCCACACCATTACCGGCTAACAGCTCCTTCTCTTCATCGTGATATACGGTGATCCCAAGACCGAGTTCCTTCGCCGCCTCGTAAACCGGCTTGATCATGTCATGATCAAGGGTCTGGTTGTAAATACACTCGCCGGTCTTACAGTTAATGACCGTCGTACCGTTGTATGCGATCACATAGCCTCCGAACTGCTCCAGGCGGATCTTCGCCGCTGTCCGGCGTATTCCTGAAATGGATCTGCCGGATGCGATCGCCACAGTCTTGCCACGCTGCTGTGCCTCGATGATGGCTTCGCGTGTTGCTTCGGAAACCTGCTTGTCCGTACCGACCAGTGTACCGTCCACGTCAAGCACCAGTGCCTCGTACAGATCTCCCTCCGGATCGGTGATTCCCTTTACCTGACGGAAGATCTTCATGAACTCCTTGCCGGTGATCGTCTCATGTGCGATCAAAAACTCTGCCAGCTTGTCGAGTGCCTCTCTGTCGCCGCGAAGCAGCTCCTCTGCCTTTGCGTAACATTCCTTGATGATCTTCATAACCTCCTGATCGATCTCCGCCTCTGTAGCATCACCGCAGTTAAGCACTGCCCTGCCGTCCAGATAACGGTTCTGGATGGACTCCAGACCGATCAGGCCAAACTTCTCTGACATACCGTACTGTGTCACCATTGCTCTTGCAAGCTTGGTCGCCTGCTCAATATCATTGGAGGCTCCTGTCGTGATCGAATCGAACACGATCTGCTCTGCCGCACGACCGCCGAACAATGTCGTGATCCGTGTCAGGATCTCTTCCTTGCTCATCAGATACTTCTCTTCCTCAGGAACCTGCATGACATAGCCGAGGGAACCCATGGTTCTCGGTACGATCGTAATCTTCTGCACCGGCTCGGAATGCTTCATCAATGCAGTGACGAGTGCATGACCGGTCTCATGATAAGCAACGATCTTCTTCTCTTCTTTGCCGAGAATACGGTCCTTTTTCTCCTTACCGGCGATCACGACCTCAACCGCCTCAAACAGATCTGCCTGGCAGACCGCCTTTCTTCCTGCCTTTACTGCCATGATCGCTGCCTCATTGATCATATTGGCAAGATCGGAACCAACGGCACCGCTTGTCGCAAGTGCGATCTCATCGAAATCAACAGAATCATCCATCAGCACATCCTTGGCATGAACCTTCAGGATATCCACACGACCTTTGAGATCCGGCTTCTCGACGATGACACGGCGGTCAAAACGTCCCGGACGAAGAAGTGCTTTGTCAAGCACCTCCGGACGGTTGGTTGCACCGAGGATCACAAGTCCCTTGGAGCTGTCAAAGCCATCCATCTCGGAAAGAAGCTGGTTCAATGTCTGCTCACGCTCATCATTGCCGCCGCCATACTGGCTGTCACGGCTCTTACCGATCGCATCGATCTCGTCAATAAAGATAATACACGGAGCCATCGCCTGTGCCTGCTTGAACAGATCACGCACACGGGAAGCGCCCACACCGACAAACATCTCCACAAAATCCGATCCGGAAAGGGAGAAAAACGGCACCCCCGCCTCGCCGGCAACTGCCTTGGCAAGCAGTGTCTTACCGGTTCCCGGGGGTCCTACGAGCAGTGCTCCCTTCGGGAGTCTGGCACCAATCTCCGTGTACTTACCCGGATTATTGAGGAAGTCGACCATCTCTGTCAGAGAGTCCATCGCTTCCTCCTGACCGGCAACGTCCTTAAACGTCACACCGGTCTCCTTCTGTACATACATCTTCGCCGTGCTCTTGCCAATCCCCATCATGCCACCGGAATTACGTGACATCAGGCGGAAGATCAGGAACAGTCCGCCCCAGAGCAGAAGCACCGGGAACAGATAGGACATCAGCATATACAGCATGCTGGAGCTGTTGTCCGTGAGATCCTTTTTGAACTCAACGCCGGCGTTGCTTAAACGTTCCACAAGACTGTAGTCCATGGAAATAATGCCGGTATAGTAAGTCACCTGATATACGCTGTTGCCGCTGCTCTTCGGCGTGATCTTAAGCCGGTCGGCAGTCAGGGTAACCGATTTAACCTGTCCATCATCCAACATCCGGATGAACTTATCATAGGTAATCTCCCGGTTCGTCATCTGCTGTACCTGACGATTCATCATGGAAAATACAATGAATACTCCTATCGCCACTGCGAGACAGATAATGATCCCCCGGCGGTTTTGTTTCTTCTGGCGGTCATCATCCCCGCCGTTTGGTCGGTTTGTATTATTCTCCAATTTCGTTTCCTCCTAATTAACCTCATAATCATCATTATAAATGTAGTGTTCCCATAAATCAATATATCAACCTGTGAAGAAAATCTGATAAATCTGAAAATTCTGTAAAAAAAGAATTGAAACATGGCTATGTTTTGGAGTATACTAGTAAATAGTTTTTTATTTTTCTGATACTAATCAATGCACACTACAAATGGAGGAAAAAATCATGGCAGTCAAATATGTCTTTGTTACAGGCGGTGTTGTATCCGGTCTTGGAAAGGGTATTACAGCAGCTTCACTGGGACGTCTTTTGAAAATGCGCGGATACAGCGTGACAATGCAAAAGTTTGATCCCTATATCAATATCGATCCGGGAACCATGAACCCGGTACAGCACGGCGAAGTTTTCGTTACCGACGACGGTGCTGAGACAGACCTTGATCTGGGACACTATGAGCGTTTTATCGATGAGAGCCTGACGAAGCAGTCCAATGTTACAACCGGAAAGGTTTACTGGTCTGTTCTGAATAAGGAGCGCCGCGGCGATTATGGCGGTGGCACGGTTCAGGTCATCCCACACATCACAAATGAGATCAAGAGCCGTTTCTATCGCAATGACGGCTGTCCTGATACACAGATTGCAATCATTGAGGTCGGTGGTACTGCAGGCGATATCGAGAGCCAGCCTTTCCTCGAGTCTATCCGTCAGTTCCAGCACGATATGGGTCATGAGAATGTGGCACTGGTTCATGTAACTCTGATTCCTTATCTGCATGCTTCCGGCGAGATGAAGACGAAGCCGACGCAGGCAAGCGTTAAGGAACTGCAGGGCATGGGCATCCAGCCCGATGTTATTGTATGCCGTACCGAGCATCCTCTGGAGCCGGGCTTAAAGGATAAGATCGCACTCTTCTGTAATGTACCTGCATCCCACGTTCTCCAGAATCTGGATGTGGAGACACTTTACGAAGCACCTCTTGCCATGGAGAAGGAGCACCTCGCTGATGTAATCTGCGAGTGTCTGCAGCTTGACTGTCCGGAGCCGGATATTACCGAATGGGAGAACATGGTCAATACGATCAAGAATCTCGAGAAAGACGTAACGGTCGCTCTGGTTGGTAAGTATACTTCCCTTCATGATGCATATATCAGTGTTGTCGAGTCCTTAAAACACGGCGGTCTCGCACACAAGAGCAATGTCAATATCAAGTGGATCCCTTCCGAGGATCTGAACGAGAGCAATGTAGACGAGCTTCTCAGCGATGTCAGCGGCGTATTGGTACCGGGCGGTTTCGGTGACCGCGGTATCGACGGTAAGATCATTGCAATCAAGTATGCGCGCGAGCATAAGATCCCATTTCTCGGTCTTTGTCTCGGCATGCAGCTTGCGATCGTTGAGTTTGCCAGAAATGTAGTCGGCTTCAACGATGCACACAGTATTGAGCTGGATCCGCAGACCACACATCCGGTTATCCATCTGATGCCGGAGCAGGATGGCATCGAGGATATCGGTGGCACACTCCGTCTCGGCTCTTACCCATGTGTTCTGGACAAGTCCTCCAAGGCTTATGAGCTGTACGGCGAGGAGATGATCCATGAGAGACACAGACATCGTTACGAGGTCAACAACTACTATCGTGAGGATCTGTTAAAGGCAGGTATAACCTTCTCCGGTCTGTCACCGGACGGACGTATCGTGGAGATGATGGAATTAAAGGATCATCCTTGGTTCATCGCTACGCAGGCACATCCTGAGTTTAAGTCCAGACCGAACAGACCGCATCCACTGTTTAAGGGATTTGTCGGTGCCGCTCTGGAATACCAGGACACACATAAATAATCGAACGAACAATCATCTTGTGAACAAACCGGCAAATCCACTCCGAAAGAGCGGATTTGCCGGTTTAATATATAAAAGCTTCGGTATACAAAAAGCATTGCACTCTATGAATAACAAAGTGCAATGCTTTTTTATATGATGCAATGGGTAAGCCGTGGCATCAGTTAACAGCAAAAGGCATTTCGCCCTCAATATCAACCGTCCGACTTACTAATATTTACGATATTCATTAATGTCCCGTGCCAGTATCCTGATCCCACGGATATAGCTGTCAAACATCCCCTCACGGTAACATTCTACGAGGATCATCCCTGCAGGAATGCCGACGATGAGTCCGAGCATGCCACCCAGCCGGTAACCGATCAGCATGAAGACGAGTGTCTCAAACGGACTGACACCGATATTGTCTCCTATAAGCTTCGGCTCCAGGAGCTGACGCACGATAAGCACAATGATATACAGCACAAACAATACCGCAGCATAGCTATATGAGCCGGTCACCAGACGATAGACTGCCCACGGCACCAGCACAGTCCCCGCTCCAAAGAACGGCAGGAAATCCACGATCGCGATCACCGCTGCCAGAAGACCGCTGTAGCTGATCCCCATGAATGCGAACGGAATCACCGTGATAAAAAAGATCACGATCATAATCTGAAAATGTGCCTTAAAATAGCCACCGATCGCACGGACAAATATTTTCTTGATCTTACTCCAGAGAGTCTTAATGCCAACCGGCGTATTCTTCTCGAGAATTTCCGAAAAACGATCCTTCTCAACCGTCATAAAGTAGGACGCAAGGATCGTTAAGATCGTATAAACCAGAAAGTCCATCAATGAACTTGCCAGCGAGCCGACCTTAGACAAAGATCCGGAATTGACCATCTTCAACAGACCGTCAATTGCCTTCTGAATGTAACTGTCCAGCACATTCTCCCGCTGATCAAAAGCAAGCTTAAAGTCAGCCGGAATGATATTCCATTTGTGATGAAGGGTCTGGAACAGCTGCTGCAGATTCTGCGTCACAGAGTCATAAACACCCGGAAGCTCTGTTACCCAGGAGCTGAACTGGCTTGCCACAAGCACCACCAGACCATAGAATGCCGCACAGATCGCCGCAAGAACCAGTATGATCACAAGTGCTGTACCATGCTTACGCATCAGTTTGATTCTTTTCTCCAGAAAACGAATGATAGGATTGGCGATCATTGCTACGATCCACGCCACAATAAGCGGCATGAGCAGCCGTATCAGCGGCGGCACAACAAAGACCAGAAGCAGTATCCCTGCCAGTGCTATCCCAAGATTAACAAGGATCCGACGATGCAAATCCTTCTGTTCCTCCATACACATCAACCCCCATTTCTGTTATTTGCCGAGGCAGAGCGCGATCACAACGCCAACCACAAATGTGACTGCTCCCGTGAGTACTGTCACAACAGACATTCCGGCAAGCGGAGCACTCATCAGGATCACCACCGGTGATGCGACAACAAGACCCATAATACCACAGTAGGTCAATGCCTCATACTTATCCATCAGCATCTCGATCAGCTTTGCCACTGCAAAGATACCGACAACCACACCGATTCCAAACGGAATCAGAATCATACAAATGTGTATAATCTTTGGTGCATCAAATGCGACCAACGCTGTAATAAAGTCCTTTACGCTGCCGATCACCGGATAATAATACCCCATCGTCATAAGCATCATGGAACCGCTCACTCCCGGAATGACCATTGTAGCCGCAGCCACGATACCGACAAGCACCAGCTTAAACAGAGAAATCGGTGTCACTGTCAGTGCAACGTCTGATCCTTGTCCGCCGAATATCTGTAACAGAATGATCGAACCGAAAAAGATCAGAAATACAACAGCGTGTGACAGATTAAATCTGACTCCCTTGAGATGTCCGGTAAGGATCGGTACACCGCCAAGGATCAGACCGATAAATAACATGCATGTCTGAAACGGAATATGCTCAAACATTGCCACAATGGCGAATGCCAGTCCGACAATTCCGATCGCCATACCGATAAAATACGGAAGCAGTGTCTTGATGCTCTTGACCGGCTGTTTAAATAAGTGCGTCACACTGTAGATGAGCTTGTCATAAATGCCCATGGAAACCATCATTGTGCCTCCACTGACTCCCGGGATCGCATTGGCGATACCAATGACAACACCTCTCAGTATGTCTTTGAATAGATTCATTACCTTTTCCTCCTGATATCATTTTCACTTTGAAACTTTTCTTTGAAGCGTCCACGCTACATTGCATTGTATGAACGGTCTGCTAAATATACCCATGATAGCACATAATTATTTTTCTTACAATTCTTTTCCCCCGTTTCATAAAATGTTAAGAATTGCAAAAAGAGGACTGCCTTTCGGCAATCCTCTTCTGTAATTTTGCTTGAATCCTTTGGAATCTTAGCGAAGAATTATTTTACTTTGACCGTAACCTTTGCTGACTTTTTACCGATCTTAACGGTAAGCTTGGTGCTTCCTTTCTTCTTACCCTTGACCGTTACGGTTGCAACTCCCTTCTTTACAGAAGTCTTCTTGGTTACTACGGATGCAATCTTTGCATTCTTTACGGTTACTTTCAGCTTATCGGTTGTAGCAAGCTTTTTGTTGGCTGCAGTCACGGTAAACTTAACTGTTGCAGTCTTTCCCTTCTTTACTGTAACTGTTTTTTTCTTTGCCTTAACGCTCTTGCATGCATTCTTCACAACCGGCGCCTTAGTCGGAGCCGGTGTTACAGTACCGTTTCCGTTTGGTGCCTGTGACGGTGCTGCATTTGGTACTGCACTCGGTACTGCTGTCGGAACCGCGCTCGGTACTGCTGTCGGCACATCTGACGGTGCAGGTGTATCGGATGGTGCAGGTGCATCACTTGGCTTTGCACTAGGAGCAACGCTTGGCTCCGGCGATTCCGTTGGAGCCGGCTCCTCCTTCTCTGCCACATGAACATTAAATGTCTTAGAAAGACCATTGCTTGTGTATGCAGTAACGGTTGCATCGCCGATTCCAACTGCCTTAAGACTTGCCGTTGCGATACCGTCAACCGGTGAAACTGCAGTGTTGTCAACATCTACAACGGAGTCATCGCTTGATACGAAGGTTACCTTAGAGGTGGTCTCAACAGGTGCCACATTTACGGAAAGCTCCTTGTCCTCGCCACCAAGGATCATACTGACATCGTCCTGATCACTGGTGATCTCAGTTGCATCAACATCCTTGCTTCCGGTGTCACGGAACTTCACATTTGTTAATGTAAAGGTAATGCTGATCTTCGTTGGGTTTGGAACAGTGAAGCTTGCAGCATGGAGTGACTTATCCTGTGTTGCCTCTTCAATATCAGATCCTGTCCATCCGTTGATCGGAGAACCTGTATCGAACTTGGTTCCATTCATTGCAGTCTTACCATTGGTATCGCTGCCGTTCTGTGTAATTGTCATTTCCTGATCATTGACAAGGATCTTCTCCCATTTGATCATGATCTTGTTTGGCTTTGGATTCTCAACATTGGACTTTGCAATATTTCCAACAGTCACATCATAGTCCTGCAAATAGATTGCTGTTACCTGATTGATATCCTTAATGCCTGCATTCTTTCCTGCATCGGAAAGATCCTTTTCCAGATCAAAGCTTGCTGTGTAGGTTCCATCGCCATTTACCACGACCGGTGAACCATGCTCGATGGAATTGTAATTGCCGCCTGTGCCTGCACTGTTGTAGTAAACATTTACGGCAACATTTAACTTGGTTGGGTCAACAAGTGGCTGAACCTCTACGGGAACTGTCTTGGTCACACCGTTGGAGGCAGTGATGATCACATATGTCTTACCGATTGCCTTTGGTGAGATTACGCCGTAATCATTTACGATTGCTACTTTCTCATCGGAAGACCGGAAGGTAAGTGTCTCTGTTGCTGTCTCCGGAACGAGGGAGGTCTTGATCGTCTCGCTCTGTCCAAGCTTTACAATATATGAATCAGCATCTGTGGTAATCTCTGTTGCTGAGTCATCTGTCTTCGGTGTACGCTTTACTGTTACCTCGATATCCTCTGAAACGGAGCCGCTCAGGGAAGCTACGTGGATTGTGGTTGTACCGATATTCTTTGCATGAACCATGCCGTTGAATACCGTTGCAACGTTATCATCGTCTGTGCTCCATACAACAACATCGTTGGTATCCTCCGGTGCTGCTACTGCACTGATCGTCTCTCTTTCACCCATTGTGAGTTCAAGAGAGGTCTTGCTTGGAGTCAGCTCTGTGATCTCCTTTACTTCAGGGTCTTTTACAATATCTTTGTAATCACCCTTCTTATTGGCTTCGGATGCTTCCAGAAGAGTTCCTCTTGCCATCGCATCTGTGATCGTCTTGTAGATCGGCTTTGCTTCGTCACGATTCCAGAAGGAGAAAAGTCCTTCCTTGGTAAACGGATCATCGTCCTGACCGTAGCCCTGATCCCATACGCACGGAACCATGCCATTAACCTGACATGCTCTGTTGATGATCTCAGAATAGTAAGCTCTCTCAACATCATTGTAGCCTGTCTTAGAACCGGCAAGCTTTTTATTTCTGGTTCCGTACTCACCTAAATACATTGGATAATCAGAACCAAACTTCTTGTACATATCCTGAAGATTCTTTACCATCTCGGTTGCCTCTGCATAAGTCCAGGATACATTGGTTGACTTGGAATATCTGTGTGCTGCAAACATCAGACGTGGATTGTCTGTATTGTAATAATCCGTTGGCATTACAAACTCAGAGCTTGTACCTGTTGATGCATAGTGATCAACGGCTGCCAGCCAGCGCTTTGTATTGTTAGAGCCGGTAGAACGAACGGCATTCACAAATAACTGGTTGAAGTTCATGATGATCGGACGATCATAGTTTACCGCATCAGCAGAGTTCTTCATGCTCTCATCGTAATCGAGACAGGATACCTCATTCATAGACTCGAAGATCAGATGCTCATCGTAATCCTTGAAGCGGTTTGCGATGGTCTTCCATACTAACTCGAACTTCTTCTCAATGGAATCGATGTCATCGGCACCGACATTGAGCCAGCCGCCGTCCTTTGCTACATCATCGTGGTGCGTATTGATGATAACATACATATCCTGAGATACGCAGTAGTCAACGATCTCCTGTACACGGCTCATCCATACTTCCTTGATGGAGCCGTCCTCGTTGATCATGTTACCCCAGGTCACCGGGATACGAACTGTATTATATCCGGCATCATGAAGTGCCTTCATATACTTCTTGGTAGTTACCTGTCCCTGCCATGCTGTCTCACTTGGTGTGAAGCCTGAGTGACCATCCATGGTATTTCCAAGGTTGGTGCCAACGCCCATCTCAGCGATCACCTGATCCTTGTCGAGCACACGGAATGGCTTAGGATTGCTCTGCTCTGTGCTATCCTTGAAAAGCATGTTGCAGTGTACCTTCTCCAGTGCATTTCTTGCTGAGAAATAAACGGTATTGGCACTGTCTGTCTTGTCATATACTGCCTGTGCCGTTACCAGCGCATCCTGCAGCTTCTGTACGGACGCCTCCTGATATCCACTGGTATCCATGCTGCTCAGATAATCAATCGACTTCTTCAGGTTCTCACGAGCCTGTGCTGCCGTCATCTTGATCATCGGAGTACGCTCCGGTGCTGCTGTAGAACCATCCAGTGTAGTGTTCTCGCAGGTCGGTTTTGTGAAGTCGTTGACACCGGCGATCGTACCGTCTGTGTTCAGTGTGACGCTTGTGCCATCGCTGAAAATAATACCTAAAGGCACTGCCTCTGTGTTCGTTGTCTTGATCGCAACGGACAGAGACCAGTTTGCTACCTTCTGGATCTTACTTGTAGTAATACCGTTTGCCGGAAATGCGTAATTACCGGTTCCGACGTTACCGATCGGCTCATCATCCTGATTGATCTGGATCGGATACTTGTTGTTCTTCTGCATGGTACACTTGGCTGCTGTCAGATACTTGTTGGAAGCACCCGTTCCGGTGGTTCCCTCAACATAATGGTCTGCATCCATATGATCCGGATCAAATGCATTGACAGATCCGCTCCGGGACTGCAGCCAGGAATAAGCATCTGCCTTTCCCATATGTACATAAAATGTGGCGTTCCCCTTGCCGCCATCGATCAAAGCCTGCATCTTCGTCTCGTCCATACCCGCCTTGACCAGATCGGTTCCTGTGATGTTCACAATATACTGTGGGCTCTCGAGCTGATGGTCTGCCTCCGTATCTGCCGCCTTAACCGATGCCGGCAGAGAAGTCATCGACAATACCATGGCTGCAGATAAGAGCCACGAAATCGCTTTCTTAAGTCTCATAAATATACCTCCTGTGATTCTATCTCATTGTTTCTTTTTTCAATTACCTCTCCTCGTTCCCCCTTTCTCGAAAATATTTTATCGCAGTTTTCTCCCACGCAATATTTGTTTATATTGTAACATTTCCCTGTTCTATGTCAATATATTTTGTTTACTTTTAATAACATTCACATTTTATTTACGTTTTATACAAAAATAGATATGTACAATTTTTACAATGTTTCTTTCAGATTATTACTTAAATTTATCACTCAAAAAAAGGGATATGTCCCCATCCTATTTCTTATGTCCGATAAATACTATAATAATTTTGTCTCGGAAAACAAGCTGATCCGTGAGCTCTGGCTGAAAAATTGACGCAGATCAGTAGGATTTCTGAAAAGACTTTGCTTTGCAATGC
>OIWU01000120.1_pt1 | contig 109749 bp, 122 predicted proteins | sample 1587711 | NCBI WGS metagenome assembly OIWU01 (sample SAMEA3888909, study PRJEB22519) | human gut metagenome | biome: human gut; feature: human-associated habitat; material: faeces | place: Denmark | collected 2010 | reverse complement strand
ACGGGGTCGGACTCGGTCACGCGTTTTTGCGACATGTAGAACGCTGCCGTATGCTCGTCCACATAGTTGACGTCGCAGGCTCGGAGGGCCGTGACCCCATAGAAGACTTCGAGGCAATAAACGAGGAGCTTAAAAAATTCAATCCCGAGATGTCAGAGCTTCCGCAGATTGTTGCGGGCAACAAGACCGACATGGCAACGGATGAGCAGATAGAAAGATTCCGTACCTATGTTGAGAAAAAGGGCTATTCTTACTACAGTATATGCGCCCCGATTGCCGAGGGTACAAAAGAACTGATAAATGCAGTTGCCGCAAAGCTTGCGACCCTTCCCCCCATAAAAAGATACGAGGCGGAGGAAATTCCGCTTGAAGTACTCGAAAAGAAAAAGGATCACGGATTCACAATCCGTGAGGAAGACGGCGTCTTTATCATAGAAGCCGAGTGGCTCGTACCCATTCTGTCAAAAATTGATTTTGACGACTATGAATCACTGCAGTATCTTCAGCGCGTCATGGTAAGCAGCGGTATTGAAGCGGAGCTTCAAAAACGCGGCATCAAAGACGGTGACACCGTAAGTATTTACAATATTGAATTCGACTATGTTTCATAAGAGGTGCACAGATGGAAAATGAAACTGATTCAATGAGATTTTTAAAGGACGCCGTGGATCCGGTCGCGTTGAGTCCTCTTACACTTGCCTTTATCGGCGACTGCGTATATGAGCTTTTCGTTCGTGAAGCACTGGTGACGGAGGCAAACAGACCCGCGAGCGAGCTTCACGCACAAAAGGTACGCTACGTAAGCGCCGCCGCGCAGGCAAAGGCCTATCGTTTTATAGAAGATTCCTTAACCGAAAAAGAATCCAACATTTTTAAGCGCGGCAGAAATGCACATACTACTCATACGCCGAAAAACATGACAAATGCGGACTATCACACCGCGACCGGCATAGAGGCTCTATTCGGATTTTTATATCTATCCGGCGAAACCGAAAGGTTGCGCGAGCTTTTCGGTATCATCCGCAGCAAAGGGGGAGATTTTTAAGATGAACATGGCAAAACTCAAAAACAAGGCCTTTTGGAAAGACACAAGCTTAGACTTTTTATTTTTCTTAATCGGGTCAATTATATACGCAGCAGGCGTAAATATGTTTACATCGCCAAACCATATTGCACCCGGAGGCTTTACGGGTATTTCAACCCTTATAAATCACATAACCGGTATTCCTATCGGTGCGTTTATGTTTGCACTTAACGTTCCTCTTTTCATAATAGCATACAAGCAATTCGGCAAGGATTTTATAGCAAAGACTTTTGTTGCAACCCTTATGGTAGCAGCCGTAATTGATATTCTGGCAAAATTCATGACCCCCTATTCCGGAGATAAGCTTGTTGCAGCCATCTTCGGCGGAGTATGCAACGGCGGAGGTATTGCTCTTATTCTTTACCGGGGAGGCACAAGCGGAGGCACGGACCTTGTGGCGAAGCTGCTGCGTATAAAGTGGCCGCACATGTCCATGGGAACCGTTATCATGTGTGCGGATCTCCTTGTAGTAACTGTTTCGGGCTTTGTTTACGGAAACTTTGAAAGTGCCCTCTACTCATTCATCACAACGTTCATCTCATCACGCTCGATTGACTATATACTCTACGGGCGCGGCTACGGAAAGATGCTGCTTATCTTTACGAATAACCCTGAAGATATTTCAAGGGCTATCACTGAGCAGCTCGGACGCGGAGTATCCATACTGGACGCAACGGGAGCATACACGGGAACAAAAAAGTCCATGCTCGTATGCGCCGTAAGAGCCAATGAAATAGCAAAGATTTCAAAGATAATAAGGTCATACGACAAAAATCCGTTTATCATCGTAACCGAGGCGGGTGAAATCTTCGGTCAAGGTTTCAAGCCGTTCAAAAAACAGAATCAGTAAGAAAACAATTTACAAAACAATTAAAAGTTGTATAATATGTGAGTTGCAATTTATAATCCAAAAAGAAGCGAGGTTTTTTACATGTCAGGACATTCAAAGTGGAGCACCATAAAAAGAAAAAAGGGTGCAAATGACGCTGCGATGGCAAAGGTGTTTACAAAAATAGGCCGTGAAATTGCAGTTGCCGTAAAGGAAGGCGGCCCTGATCCCGCTTCCAACTCAAAGCTTAAAAACGTTATTGCCAAAGCTAAAGCAAGCAATATACCCAATGACAATATCGACCGTGCGATAAAAAAGGCTGCCGGAGAAGGTTCAACCGCAAACTATGAGGAAAACATCTATGAGGGCTACGGCCCATCGGGAATTGCCGTTATGGTTGAAACCCTTACCGACAACAAAAACCGTACAGCGGGAAACGTACGTCACTACTTCGACAAATTCGGCGGAAACATGGGCCAGAACGGTTGTGTATCCTTTATGTTCAACCGCTACGGTGTAATTGCGGTTGAAAAAGAAGATGTCGACGAAGAAAAGCTTATGGATGCCGCTCTTGAAGCAGGTGCTGTTGACTTCCTGTCAGACGATGAAAATGTTTATGAGATAAGAACAGAGGCAGCGGATATCGGCTCTGTACGTGAAGCACTCGAGAGCGCAGGATACACATTTGCTCTTGCTGAGGTTCAGTACATACCCACTACATACACAAGACTTGAAACCGAGGACGACCTCAAGGGAATGGCAAAGATGCTTGAGATGTTTGAGGACGACGACGACGTTCAGAACGTATGGCACAACTGGGAAAATGAAGAGGATGCTGAACAGTATCTTTGATTTTCAAGCATAAAGCTTCTAAGTTAAAACAAAACATAAGATAAACAGCAGGAGTCAGGCACGAATACCTGACTCCTGCTGTTTGGTTTGAGAATTATCTGAACCTTTAAAAAGGTGATGGGGCTTAAGCTACAGGTCTTTCCAGAAGCGCTTAAAAGCACTCATGCAACCTCACCGAAAACAGCCTGCTCTTTCCTTGCGGGGAAGGCCTTTATTTCCGCCCTGTGATGTCTTACTGCGTTTGACGAAACCTCAACGCTTCTGACCTCCATACGACGGTTCTCCGCATTTGTTCTCTTGTTTGTTCGCTGTTTGTTCGGCTGAGTCTTAAGAACATATTTTTTAAAGGCGAACTTAAGAACAGCACCCAATTCACGCTCAAAAGCGACAAGTCTTTCTTCATTCATAATACCGTATGCGATAAGTAATACTACTGCAATTTCTGCAAAAACTTTTATAGCAAATCCAAGTGTCATAATAATAACCTCCTGCGGACTTTTATCCGAACATTCGTTTCTTACAAGACCTATTATACACCCGAGGACTTAAATGTCAACAGAATGTTCGTAATTATTTTTTGACTGTCCTATTTTAAGGACTTTACCTCCGGTTTTATTGACAAATACACTCTTTTTCTTTATTATATATAAGTTAATTTAATTATAATAATTATGTAATATCATATGTATATCAAGTCTGTTTAAACTTACCTTGTACGTTCTCTCTTTGCTTATTTCATTTTTTGTTGTAAACAGGATGATTTCGTATATTTGCAAACCGTTTTGCATATTCATGAATCAATCGGCAGCTTAAAAGATTAATTGCCGAGTTTATGATTGATTCGGCAGGTTTAAAAAGGGTTTAGTATAATTGTGATTATTTTGATACCTTTGTAATTAAATTGATAAGTTCATGATTGAATTGATTCTTTTTTCGGCTGTTTCATCTGTTTATAATTAAATCGGTAAGTTCGTAACCTAATTTACATAACCGTGATTGAATTGAAACAAATTGATATATTTTTGAATTATTTAATACATTGCTGTCTTTATGGCAATTATATATCGCTAATTACGAAAAAAAGGGCGAAAAAAGAAAGAACCGACAAAAATAATAATCAGGTCAAACCCATATATCTTAATTATATTGATCGAGGGGCGAATTTATGTCATACGATAACTTATGCATGAACTGTATGAAGGACATAGGCGAAGAAAAACAATGTCCTTACTGCAGCTATAAAGCAGGCTCACCGCAGCTTCCTCCGCTCCTGCCGCAAAGAACAATTGTGGGAGGACACTATCTCATAGGTAACGTCATGGAGGCAAACGGAGACGGCACTACTTATATGGCTTACGATACCGAGAGAAAAACGGCTGTAACCATACGCGAATTTCTCCCGGATACGCTTATAACACGTACCGGTTCAACAACGAATATCGTTGTAAAGCCCGGAAAAGAGGCTCTTTTTGCTGCAACAAAAAACAATTTTCTTGACCTTTACAGAAAGCTCGCAAGGATGCGCGGACTTTCGGCGCTGATCATAGTCATAGATATCGTCGAGGAAAACAATACCGCATACGCGGTCTGCGAGCATCTTGAAGGAGCCGTAACCCTCAGAGATTATCTTTTGCACAGCAAAACAGGCTATATGTCATGGGAAGAGGCAAGGATCATGTTCATGCCCGTACTCTCGACACTGTCAACCCTCCACTCAGCCGGAATCATCCACAGAGGCATCTCACCGAATACTCTGTACGTGTGCGCAGACCATAAAATACGTATAGGTGGATTCAGTGTTCCTGAGTGCAGAAACGTAAATTCGGGTATCGCTGCCGAGGTATTCTCGGGATACGCACCCGTTGAACAGTTCGGAGTAAAGGCTCCGTCCGGACCATGGACTGACATATATGCCTTTGCGGCAGTCCTCTACCGTGCACTTATAGGCAGTACGCCTATTGAATCAACCGTTCGTATGAAAGGTGACCGAATGATGATTCCCGCAAAGTTTGCGGAACAGATTCCGGCCTACGTCATAAACGCTCTTATAAATGCTCTCCAGATTATGCCCGAGGACAGAACAAAAACTGTTGAGCAGTTTCGAGCCGAGCTCTCCGCCTCTCCTACAACAGCACTTGCGGCAGAGTATAACAACGGTCCCATAAGACCGGTTCAGCCTCAAAGGACCGCACAGCCCCAAAGACATCCGCAGCACAGCATGTCAAAGCAAAAGCAGGGACGTGCACCTCAAAGAAACGCAGCAAGCGGCGAACAAAAAAAGACAAAGTTCACGAATGACACCAAAAAGGTTGCCGTTATTTCCGGTGCCATCGCCGCAGGAATTGCTCTCCTTATTTTTGCTATTCTCTGTATGACTGTTTTAAAAGGTCATTTCGGAACGGGAAATTCGGATAAAAGCAGCGGTACCTCCGACAGCACTCAGGAGATGGTTGTTGTTCCCACATTTATGGGAAAAACATATTCAAGTATTTCTTCTCAGAAGGCATTTTTCTCAGACTTTGAGATAACCACTACCGAAGAGTACAGTGACGAGGTCAAAAACGGGTATATCATTTCCCAGAGCGTCAAAGAAGGCTCAAAGGTTCCGAAGGGCACCAAAATTTCACTTGTTATCTCAAAGGGAACCGAGCAGATAACCATGATAGACGTCACAAAAGAAACCTATGAAGCCGCCAGTGCAAAGCTCACGGAGCTTGGTTTCAAGTGTAAAAAGGTTGAGAAAGCAAACTCCGGTAAGGAGACTTCGGGAACAGTTGCTTCCGCAAACTTAAATGTCGGCGAGCAATACAACAAGGGTACAACCGTTATACTTCAGGTTTGGACCGACGTTGAAGTAACCGAGGCTGCGGAACAGGATTAAAACCAGATAAAAATAAGTCCGGATGGAAAACCATCCGGACTTACTTTTTTGTATTTTATTTTCTGTCGGACAGAGCGATATACTCCTTGTTTGCTCCGACGTTCATGTATGCAGGACGTATGATCTTACCTGCGTTGATGATTTCCTCAAGACGATGCGCACTCCAGCCTGAAATTCTCGCACAGGCAAACAAAGGCGTGTAGAGCTCGGTAGGAAGGTCAAGCATTGAATATGCAAATCCGCTGTAAAAGTCGACATTGGCACAGATATTCTTATACATCTTTCTGTTTCCGGAAATAACACCCGGTGCTAATTTTTCTACCTTTTCATAAAGAGCAAACTCATCCGTGCGTCCTTTTTCTGCCGAAAGGCGCTCAACAAATCCCTTGAACATACGTGCTCTCGGGTCTGACTTTGTGTAGATAGCATGTCCTATACCATAGATAAGACCTGCTTTGTCAAATGCTTCCTTATTGAGTATTTTGAAAAGATAAGATGCTATCTCTTCATCATCATTCCAGTCACGGACGTTTTCCTCAATATCCTGGAACATCCTGACAACCTTTATGTTTGCACCACCGTGCTTCGGACCCTTAAGAGAGCCGAGAGCCGCTGCCATGGCGGAATATGTGTCAGTTCCTGAGGAAGTAACAACGTGAGTTGTAAAGGTCGAGTTGTTACCGCCGCCGTGCTCTGCATGGAGCACCAGTGCCATGTCGAGAACCTTCGCTTCAAGCGTTGTAAACTGACTGTCCGCCCTGAGCATATGAAGTATGTTTTCAGATATTGAAAAATCATCTCTCGGAGCATGAATGAAGAATGAATCTCCGTCATGGTAATACTTATAGGTCTGGTATCCGTAAACCGAAAGCTGCGGAAACAGAGAAATAAGTTCAAGACACTGACGAAGTACATTTTCAATAGATGTGTCGTCCCCATTCTGGTCATAGGAATAAAGCGTGAGCACACTTCTTGCAAGCGTATTCATCATGTCCTTGCTGGGTGCCTTCATGATGATATCACGTACAAAGTGAGTGGGTAGCTTTCTGTAATTGGCAAGGAGAACCTTGAAATCCTCAAATGCCTTTGCAGAGGGAAGCTCGCCGAAGAGAAGAAGGTATATAACCTCTTCAAACGCATAATTGCTGTCCTTCGGGAAGCCGTTAATTATATCTTCGACATTGTAGCCGCGGTAACGCAAAATACCGTCGGTTTCAATTTCATTTCCGTTTTCATCCTTAATACGTCCCTGTACCTCGGATATCTCGGTAAGTCCCGTAAGTACGCCCTTACCGTCGAGGTCACGAAGTCCGCGTTTTACATTGTACTTTGTGTAAAGACTCTTGTCTATCGTACTGTTTTTAAGAGTCCTCTCTGATAACTCGGTTATCTGGTCGGTTATAGCCGAGTAGTTATCTGTTAACTGCAAATTAAAACCTTACCTTTCTGCCGTGCGGCCTGAAATACGAGTGAACATATGTCTTTTATTCAAGATTGCAAATTAATTTTATGAGATCATATACCTTATTGCGATACTTGTCGGGTCTTACAAAATGACCTGTAAAGAAAAGATGGTTTTTCTCTGAAACAGGCATCATATACCATACACCCGGAACACATTGATCGGCGGATTTAAAGCTTGCGGCAGTCTCGGATACCGGCGGCAATGACGAAACCGTATTTACAAGTCCGTCGTTTTCATGATACTCTCCCGTCACAATCGGATACTCCGGAAGATAATTCTCAAAGGTTGAGATGAGAAGTGAGGCCGGAGCACAAGCTCCCGCCTTGAGAGTAGGAAGCGTTACCTTTCCGAAAAAGTCCTTTGTGACGCTTCCGGCAACAGCGATGTAATATGTTTCTTCGGAAGAAGTCATGTACCTGTTGAACCTCTCCATTCCGTCAATACCGAGTTCATAGAAGATGTTGTCCTCCGTCCTTGAGAGATAATTATCAACACCCGCCTCGTCAATAACCTCTTTTGTTTTTCCGCCGTTCTCCGCCGTGACTGTTTTAAAGGAAAAACCGTGCTGTGTTATCTTAAGCTCATTGTTTTTGTAGTAGGGGTCGATATATCCCGTGTTGGACAAAGCGTTTTCAAAATAAACCGCAGTCTTCACGCAGTGCTTTTTAAAATTCGGAATTTTTGTTTCAAGCGCAAGCGGAAGTGTGATACCGGAGTTTATACCGGCAACTGTAACAAGGCAATGTACAAAGCCCTTGTTTCCGCCCTTGAAAAGACCCGAAAGCTCTTCGGGAACAGTTGCGGCCTTTTCCTCTTCCGAGCCGTTGCAGAGAAGGTCAATAAAAAGTCTTGCTACAGGGGCTCCGAAACCGTAAGCAATGATGTTTATCTTTTCAGGGTCCTTGGCTGTCATAGCGGAGTAAAATTTTCCGAAACGGGAATGACCGTACTTCTTTGAATGAGCTTCACCATAGTCAACTCTTCCGCCGAAAATCTGCGCGTAAAGTTCACAGGCTCTGTCCCAGATACCCGAAACAAGTCCGAAGGATACAAGGCGGCACTCAAGACCCATGCTTTTTGCAACTCTTGCAGCACTTGCTCCTTCTCCGTAACTGGCAACACCCGGTACCAGAATCACCGGATATTGATTTTTATGATCAAACATAAACTTACCTCCCAGACGTCCTTTTTCCCTCAAAATTTCTCTCAATCCGCGAAAATGTATTTAACATAATAACATAAGAACATATATCTAGTCAAACAAAATGGTTACTATTTTGACAAACTTCCGAGGAAAGATATAACCGCATCAAAAAATGAAATTTCGACAATTTCAATCGGAGAAACAAGGTTTACCGTACCTATAAGTTCATTGTTTGCAAAAAATTCAACCTTGCCCAGCACCTGTTTCTTTGAAACGGGTGCTTCAACGTCTACCGGGAGTGTAATCTTCTGCTCTATCCCGTCCTTATATTTTTGTTCAACCAAGGCCTTCTTCTCACCGCAGATTTCAGGCATTACGGATTTAACGGTTGAGTGCCGGACGTTTACCGGAACGACAAGTGAGGGGTCAACGGCAAGGCGTACGGCGGTGTAATTTGCAAAACCCCAATTCAGAAGAGCTTTTGCGTCCGCGAAACGCACGTCACTCGTCGGTGCGCCCATAACAACGGCTAAAAGGTGCGTGCCGTTTCGCTCCGCTGACGCCGAAAGACACGACCCCGCCTTTGATGTCGTTCCGGTCTTGAGTCCGGTTGTACCCTCGTAAAACCGGACAAGCTTGTTTGTGTTTGTAAGCTCGGTTGCTCCGTCTCTGAGGGTATCCATCCACACAGTACTGTATCTCGTTACCCATTTATGCTTTAGGAGCTCGCGTGACATGATTGCAATATCATATGCAGAGGTCAGATGCTTCTCTGTATCATCATCAAGACCTGTGCAGTTTTCAAAATATGTATCCTTCATGGAAAGTTCAGCGGCGCGATCGTTCATCATCTGAACGAACGCCGTTTCCGAGCCGGCAACGAGCTCGGCAAGTGCGGCGCAGGCATCGTTTGCGGAGGCGATAAAGGAGGCTCGCAGAAGCTCATCCACGGTCATAACCTCACCTTCCTTGAGCCATATCTGCGAGCCGCCCTTGGCGCAGGCATCATGACTTGCGGTGACCTCTGTATCAAACTGAATCCTGCCTGCGTCAATCGCCTCCGCAACAAGCAGCAGGCTCATTATCTTCGTTACTGACGCCGGATACACTCTTTTGTGCTCCTGCTGCGCCGCCAAAACCCTGCCGGTATTTACGTCTATCAGTATCGCCGCTTCCGATTTTATCTCCACCGGCATACCCTTTGCAAATACCGGCAAAGCAGTACTCACAAGCACAAGTGATACCGTAATGATAATTGAAAGAATTCTTATGAAAAGCTTTTTCACGTTATACCACCTCACGTCAATTCTATGAAAAAGCCTATGCAAGTTATGACAAATGGGTTATAATATTGTTCATAAAACAAAGGGAAATACAAAGAAAGAGAATAAAAGAAGATGACAGTATTTTTTTACACACTCGGATGCAAGGTAAATGCGTACGAGACAGAAGCCATGAAAGAATTGTTTCAGCGAAACGGATTTTTTATCGAGGCCGCCTCGCCCGAAGCAGCAGACGTTATCGTTATAAACTCCTGCACCGTTACAGCCGAAAGTGACAAAAAGACAAGACAGGCAGTCAGAAAATTCAGACGAACCAACAGGGATGCCGTCCTCGTGCTCACAGGCTGTATGCCGCAGGCATATCCAGACAAGGCAAATGAGCTCACGGAGGCCGACATCATCACCGGAAACAAGGATCATTCTCTTGTTATCGCCATGGTCGAGGAGTATATAAAGAAAAGGGATACATCGCCGCAGGGAAAGGAAGCTCTGCGAATGGTGAGCATACCCGTTCACGAAAAAGGCGATTCATTTGAAAATATGCCTATCGCAGGCTTTGAAGGAAGAACCCGTGCCGTTATAAAGATACAGGACGGATGCGACAGGTACTGCACATACTGTATCATTCCGACCTCCAAGGGACATTCGCGCTCACGCTCGCTTGAAAGTCTCTCATCCGAACTTGACAAGATTAAGCTTGCAGGCTTTCGTGAGGTAGTGCTTGTCGGGATAAATTTCTGTTGCTACGGCCTTGATATCGGCAAGACCTTCGTTGACGCAATCGAGCTTGCATGCAGCAAGGGCTTTGACCGTGTAAGGATAGGCTCGCTTGAATTTGATAACATCTCCGACGAAGCAATTGACAGGCTGGCGTCTCTTGAAAACTTCTGTCCTCAGTTCCATATTTCACTCCAGAGCGGCTGTGACAGAACGCTGAAAAGGATGAACAGACACTACAGTGCGGCAGAATATGAAGCTCTCTGCAAAAAGCTCCGCACAAAGTTTAAGGATGCAACCATAACGACGGACCTCATGATAGGCTTTCCGGGTGAGACGAACGAGGACTTTGAGGAATCAATAAGCCTTGCAAAAAGGATTCAGTTTGAAAAAATTCATGTCTTCCCCTACTCTGCCAGAACAGGGACAAAAGCTGCCGAAATGCCTCAGGTTGATTCACAGATAAAGTCCGAACGAACAGGAATTGCCCTCAAAACCGCAGAGGATCTACGGTCGGAGTTTTTCCGAAATCAAATCGGGAAAAGACCGGAAGTGCTTGTTGAAAAGTACAATGCAAAAGAGGGGATATTTCACGGATACACAAAAAACTACACCCCTGTTTCCTTCAGACTCACCTCAGCCGGGACAACGTCAATAGTAAGCGCTCTCAGCAACAAAATCATTCCGGTCAGGATAACGGGATACAACATGTCTCTTGACTGCTGTACGGGAGAAGCCGACTGACACACTTGTCGTCGCTCCCAAAATGACCTTTAAGTACAAAGAAAAACCGACCTCCGACAGTCAGATTTTGCTCTGACTTTTGGGGGTCGGTTCATTATTCAATTTGACGACTGTTTTTTTATCTGTTTTTTACAATTTATCCTTTTGACTGAGGTGTACCGTCACCCGACGTCGCCGGCTTTGTTGTAGTCGTTGTCGGCTTCGTTGTGGTCGTCGGTTTTGTCGTTTCCGTCGTTGATTCCTCAGTTGTGTCCGTCGTTGTTTCCGTTGTAGAATCTGTTGTTTCTGCGGTCGATTCTGTTATGTCAGAGGTTGTCGGCTCTGTCGTGTCGGTTACAGGCTTTGTCGTTGTAACAGAAGGCCTCGTTGCAACTGGCTCGGTCGGAGGGGTATAATTCCTCCACGGATTTCCCGGGTCCGGATCCGTCGGATCCCAACCGCGAATTGACAGCGTTGTATCTATCCTCGGCGCACTCGGTTTTCCGAGAGGTCCCGGATCGGAGCTTTCGTAAATAACAACGGTTGTACCCAGCGGACAGTTGTCAAATATCCATTTTGCATCTATAACCGTAAGGCGTATACAGCCGAGGGATCTGTTAGTACCGAGTCTGTTATACTCCCAGTATTCAAGAGAATTTTTAGTCTTTTCTACATATGGGACAGAATGAAAAAGAACTCCTCCGACAATTCTCGTGCTGTACTGTCCCCACACATCTCCCACAAGGATTTTCCATGTGTATTTCGCACTGGTCCTGTAAGTACCGAGAGGGGTGTTTGCCCCTCGGCCGGCGGAGCATACAAAAACTCTTACCGGAACCGTATAAGCGCCGTTCTCATCCCTTGAGTATACGGTGACAACATTTTGCCTTCTGTTTACTTTTATGAGGTAGGGCTTGTCGGATAAAGTTGTGGAAACCGGCTTTTCCTTTTTACTGTCGCCCGTAGTCGTCTCTTTTTCGGTAACGGGCTCGTCCAAAGGACTGCTCGGATTCATATCCTCCGTAACGGCTTCGGTTACCTTTTCATTTTGTCTGTGTAAAAAATGATTTTTTAAAGGTACGGGACCGAAAACCAGGAAAATAGCCAGAGCACATACAACCAGCCAGATTCCAAGATCAAATCCTCTTCTTCTCATTTGCTTCTCCTTTTGCTCATGGCACAGTTTTTACTTTAACTACGCGGTTTCAGAGCATAACAATCTCATCGGAGCACTCGGTTCCGCAGGGTAAAACACGTGGAGTCGCAAGGTTGTAAAGGTCGGTTGCTTTACACTCTAACTCAAATACATGCTTTGCGTCACTTGACAGAGCTGCAATCTGTGACGTTTTCATTATAACAGGGAGCTTTGCGACCTCTTTTGCCTCCCTTAAGATCTCTCTTCCACGCTCGTTGAAACCTATAACGCGGATATACGGAATTTCCCCTTTCGTATCCTCCGCTTTAAGACCCAGATAAAGAGATGTAATAATTCTCCTTATCCTCGAATGAGTATAGCGCTTCGTTTTGATTATACTGTAGAGCTCCTCGAGCGATGTAGCAGTTTTTATAGCGTCATAAATCCTGTTTTCAAGTCCCTCGGAAATATCCGGAGCGGCTTTTATGTCGTCAATCGAGAGCATACGCAGCCTTGAAAGAATCGCTCTTTCACTCTCATCCTGACATACGGGAGCACGTCCGACAGACTTCATATTCAAAAATTCCTCGGCCGTTGTCAACGGCATAAAGCTCCTGTAAGCCGTATCACCGCGTTCCATAAGTATACGCAATGCCGAGGCGCTTGCAAACTCTCCGTTTTCTTTGAGCTCATCATGTCCTGCACCCTTTCGGAAAACAGGGTAAATATCCATATCCGAGCCAAGCCTCTTCATTGCCTTTATATACTCTACCGCAAGTATGTTATTCGGCTTCGTCAGAACACTTGAAATTTCATCTCCGTAAAACTTTAAAACCGCATTTTCACGAGCGGCAGCGTAGTTTATTCCGCCCTCAAGTTCTTTTTTTATGAGGTCATGTACTCTTATGTCGCATACCGCATCGGCTGTCTTTAAAAGCTTTTCGGACTCTGCGGTCTCACAACCGAATGCAAGTGTATCCACACAGCCGAGTGCGTTCAAAACGGACACTCCACCGCGGGCAAAAAGCTCCGCCGTGGACACTGCCCACGGCAGCGGCAGTTCTACCACAAGGTCTACTCCGTTCATAAGTGCCGCCCTTGCCCTGGCTCTTTTGTCCATTATCGCAACGCTTCCGCGCTGAACAAAGTTGCCGCTCATAGCGGCAACGACGTGTGTCGCGCCATAGCCGCGCACACAGTCAATCATATACTTATGGCCGTTATGAAAAGGATTGTACTCTGCGACTATTCCGGTAACCTTCAAAGAAAAGCCCCCTTAAAAGAAAATAAATGCATAAAGCAATACACAATATGTTATTATTTTAATATATAATATGTACTAAATAAAGTATGTTTTTAAGAAAATATGAACTATTTTGAAAAAACTATGGTTACAGAGTTTAATTTGTGCTACAATACACCCGCTTGAGAAAGTTTTAACTATAATTATTGAACAACTAGGGAAAGGTCTGAAGAAATTGAAAATTCTTGTAGTAAACTGCGGAAGCTCATCACTTAAGTATCAGCTTATCGATATGGACGGTGAAAAATTGCTTGCAAAAGGTCTCTGCGAAAGAATCGGGGTAGACGGACACTTTGAGGGCAAAACAGCTGACGGAAGAAAGGTTGAAAATAACAATACGCTCAACAACCATACACAGGCTTTCATGGAAGTAAAAAAAGCCCTTACCGAGGGTGAGACAAAGGTTATAGACTCGCTTGACGAAATTGATGCAATAGGACACCGCATAGTGCAGGGCGGTGCACTTTTCAACGACAGTTGTCTTGTTACAGATGAGGTTAAAGAGGGAATAAGATCTCTTATAGACCTCGCTCCCCTTCACAATGCAGCTCACCTTCAGGGTATAGACGCTTGTCAGGAGGTATTCGGAAAGGACAAGCCCGAGGTTGTTGTTTTTGATAACGCCTTTCACAGCACCATGCCGCCGAAGGCATATATCTTCCCGGTACCATATGAGTACTACGAAAAGTACAAAGTACGTCGCTACGGATTCCACGGTACCTCTCACAAGTACGTAAGCCGCCATCTTGCAAAAATGCTCGGTGAAAGCCTTGAAGGTAAAAAGGTTATCGTTGCACATATCGGTAACGGATCTTCACTTTCGGCTATTGTTGACGGCAAGGTTATAGACACAACAATGGGTATCACCCCTCTTGACGGATTCATCATGGGATCCCGCTGCGGCGGTGTTGACCCGTCCGCAATAACCTTCATACAGGCAAAAGAAAATATGACGCCCGCGGAAACCGACCAGATGATGAATAAAGAATCGGGACTTCTCGGTGTATCAGGAGTATCCTCTGACATGCGTGACGTTGAGGCTGCAGCAAAGAATGGAAATGAACGTGCACAGCTCGCTCTTGAAATTCTCTACTATCAGGTCACAAAATACATGGGAGGATTTGTTGCCGCAATGGGCGGAGTTGACTATATCTGCTTTACGGCAGGCGTAGGTGAAAACAGCCCAGAATTACGTAAAAGAGTACTGGAAAACCTTTCATTCCTCGGCATAAAGGTTGATGAAGAAGCAAACAACAGCCGCGGTAAAGAGGTTAAGATTTCAACACCGGATTCAAAGGTTGAAGTATATGTAATTCCTACAAATGAGGAGCTTATGATAGCAAGAGACACTCGTCAGATTGTCGAAGGACTCGCTCACTAAAGTCCTAATCGGACTTTCGGTCGCTTGCCTTCACCAATCTTCCTCTCCCCCAAAACCGTATCTCGGTTTTCGGGGTCCCCGCACTTTCGTGCTGTCGAAGGACTCGCTCGCTAAAGTCCTAATTCCAAAAAAACTCGGAATGTCATATGACATTCCGGGTTCTTTTTTTACAATTCTATTTTCTTGTCGGCAATTTCAAGGTCCTCTTCAACATGAGAGACCAGTACCACCGGCTTTTTTCTCGCATATTCTTTTATTTCCTGCTGAACGATTTCACGGTTTTTATCATCCAGTCCGGTGAAGGGCTCATCAAGAAGAAGTATATCCGAATCAAATAACAATGCCCTTGAAAGACACACGCGCTGCCGCTGTCCTCCGGACAGCTCGGACGGCCGCTTTTTCTGCAAATCGTCCGTTATTCCCAGTTTTGAAAGAAAGTCCTTTATCTCGCCGTCCGGACGTTTTGTTACGACCTTTACATTTTCAAATGCCGAATACCACGGAAGCAGTCTCTGCTCCTGAAAAACGTCGGCAACGCGCATCCCTTCACCGGCCGTAGTTTTTATCTTTCCGGAATCCGGTGAAAGAAGCCCGGCAATAAGCTTCAAAAGCGTTGTCTTTCCGACTCCGGACGGCGCAACGACCGCCGTTATTCCGTTGTCAGGAATTTCAAGACTCAGGTTATCAAAAACCTGCGTCATCATTTTTTCCTTTTTTTTGTTATCCTTATATGAGAATGATACATTTTTAAAATGGATCACACATCCACCTCTATCCCGGATTTTAATTCATCATGATCTTCCGTCAGTCGCATAAAATCTTTCTGTACAGCATAGTTACGGAAAACCTTATTCATAGCATGACTTAAAATCCAGTCAAAGATAAGACTTAGTAACACTACCATAGTTGTCCATGCAAACAGCTCATCTGTTATAACATAGAACTTTGTCTCCCATATACTGTTTCCTATAGACGGAATTGTCCGACAGATTACCTCTGCGGAAACGCCTGCCTTCCAGCACAAGCCGAGGCCCGAATCCACGGCAGCCGCATTGTACGGAATAAGGCTCGGTATATATATGTGCTTTATCTTTTCACTCGTTGTCATCTTGTAAACATCCGCCATTTCCAGAAGATTCTTATCCACACTCATAAGACCCTCCAGTACATTGCTCCACACAATGGGGGTAACCATAAGTACGCATATGAAAATGGGCACAAAGTTTTTTCCCGCCCACATAAGCATGACGATTATGAAGGATGCAACGGGAGTTGCCTTGATTATATTAATTATCGGAGTTATAAAAGCTTTTATGAAGGAGCTTCTGTACGCGCAAAAGCTAAGCAATGCAGTGCTGATATATCCGAGGACAAAGCCTGAAAGCACGCGCAGCACGGAAGTAAGTACAGTCTTCCAAAACTCCCAAGTCGAGGCAAGCTTAAAAAATGTCACAAAACCTCTGTGTGGTGGCACAAACAAAATCGGGTCATTTGCAAGCACCGCGGAAACTTCCCAAATCGTAAGCCATATAACTGCGACAATTAAATATTTTACTTTGCCGCCAAATCTATTTTGCTTTGTAATAGAAGTTTTCATCCGGCAATTTACCTCCGACCGAATTTGGCTGAGCATCAAAGAGAACCTTATAGAAGCCCTCTGTCATTTTCTTCATTTCTTCGCCCTTGGCAAAGATGATATTGCAGCGCGGAAGTGCACTCTTTGCAATGCCCGCTTTGGCAACAATACCGACTTTTGCGATTGTCTCGGCGCTTTTGTCAAGATTCTCGGTGTTTGTTATATCCTTTATTGACTTCTCGTATTCGTAGAGGAACGCCTCAACGGCATCCGGATGAGCTTCAGCAAACTCGGTGTTTACAGCCACGCATCCCATGGCAATCTGAGTGCCCTCATAGCTTGTACCCTTTACTGTATCTGCCCATACATCGCTTATGCTGAGTGCTACGCGCATATCCTTATTCTGTGCAAGAAGTGCCGTTGCCGCAGGCTCCGGAAGAAGAAGAACATCTGCCTTTCCGCTCGCAGCATACGCAACAAGATCATTATGAGCGGAATACGTAAAGTCAATTTTTACGTCTGTTCCCGGCTTAAGACCGTTCTCACTCAGCACATAGTTAAGGATATACTCCGGTGTTGCACCCTGTCCGCTCACATATACCGTTTTTCCCTTAAGGTCTGAAATACTCTTTATTGTGTTTCCCTTTTCCAGTATATAAAGAACACAGCCCGTGTTAAGAGCAAGAAGCTTCACCTTTCCGTTCGACTTGTTATAGAGCGTCGCAGCGGCATTTGTAGGAACAGCGGCAATGTCAAAGTTACCCGAAATAAGCTTTCCTGTAATCTCATCCGGAGAGGATGCTACGGTATACTCATACTTGTTAAGAGTTTTACCGTTGTCGGAATCATCCAGTAAATATGCCATACCCATACCGGTTGGTCCCTGAAGCGTTGCAAGTTTTACCGTAACGCCGGTTGCCTTCGGAACCGATGACTCCGGCTTTTCAGGCTCTTTGCCCGGCTGTTCGGGAGTACCCTTTTTACCACAGGCTGAGAAAAGCGTGAGTACAAGGACAAAAGCCATAACAATTGATAATATTCTTTTCATTTTTAATTCACACCCCACTGAAAATTTATTCAAAAACTAAAAGCTTTACTTTGCCGAACAAACGGCTTTTGCGGAAACACCGGGTATTCTTCCTACTTTTCCGGATATTGCATTTATGATATCCATCGGAGCATCCACGGCAATACTTATGATATGCAATTCCTTTGCCGTATACGGTATACCCATGCGACCTACGATAAACTCCGAATACCCATGCAGTATTTCATTAACCTGCGGAGCAGAATCAGCGTTTTCGACAATTATACCAATTACGGCAACTCTTTTTTCCATCTGTTTGTCTCCTTTCCGCCATAAAAAAAACCGTCAGATAAATATTTTATAAAAACAGGAAATCAGGCTGCAAAAAGCAACTGCTTTACGCAACCTGATTATTTTCATAGGATATTTTCTGTGTCTTTCACCTCAAAGCTCACAAAACCGTTTTTCGGCTTCATAAGGTTTTCGGTGTCAGGTCAGCGTTTTATGTTCAATTATTGTTCACATCCATTTTACTTGAGTGTACCCAATCTGTCAATGTATGTTGTATGGAGAATTTCATGAGCCTTATGACTGTTGGGACTTCCGAAATATTCGTCATAAAGTAGCTTAACCTCTTCGTTCTTATGTGACTTACGCTTCGGAAGATGCCTATCCTCCTCATAGATTGATTTTGAACGAATAGCCGGAATATCCATAGTCTGACGCTCCCAATTCGGATGAATCGGCTGTCCTCCGCCGTTTACACAGCCCTCAGGGCAACACATGATTTCTATAAACTGGTAGTTCTTTTTACCGCTCTTTACGTCCTCGAGAACCTTTCTTGCATTGTCAAGTCCGCTTGCAACCGCAACGCTGAGTTCAATATCCCCAACCTTATATGTTGCCTCCTTGATTCCGTCGGTTCCGCGCACCTCTGTAAAGTCATATGTCTCGTTGTCCTTGCCCGTTATGACATCCACAGCCGTTCGAAGAGCTGCCTCCATAACACCGCCCGTTGCGGCAAAGATAACTCCGGCACCTGTTGCCTCTCCGAGAGGGCTGTCGTATTCCTCATCGGGAAGAGCATTGAAGTTAATACCTGCACGTTTTATCATCTTTGCAAGCTCCCTTGTAGTAAGAACATAGTCAACATCCGGTATTCCGGCAGCAGCTTCGTTTTCTCTACCGATTTCAAATTTCTTTGCGGTACACGGCATGATTGAAACGGAAACTATACGCCTCGGGTCGATTCCGTTCTTTTCTGCCCACCAGGTCTTGAGCGTTGCACCGAACATCTGCTGCGGAGATTTACATGTGGAAAGATTCGGGATAAACTCCGGATAGTATGTCTCACAGAATTTTATCCATCCCGGCGAGCAGCTTGTGATAAGGGGAAGCGTTCCGCCGTTTTTGAATCTGTCAAGGAATTCCGTAGCCTCCTCCATAATTGTAAGGTCGGCCGTAAAATCAGTATCAAAAACCTTATCAAAACCAAGTCTTCTGAGCGCTGCAACCATTTTTCCCTTTGCCATTGTTCCGACAGGATTTCCGAATGCCTCGGCTATCGCAACACGTATTGCGGGAGCTGTCTGTACGACAACAACCTTTTCCGGATTGTTTATAGCGGCTATAACGTCATCTATCTGATCTTTTTCGGAAAGAGCACCCGTAGGACAGGCTTCTATACATTGTCCGCAGTTCACGCATGCAACGTCTGCAAGTTTTGACTCAAAAGCACAGCCTATTACGGTATCAAAGCCTCTGTGGTTTGCACCGATAACTCCCGTCTGTGATTCACAAGCGGCAACGCAGCGACGGCAAAGTATACACTTGCTGTTATCCCTCACTATTGAAGGAGAGCTTTCATCAAAATCCGATTCCGTCTTCTGTCCTTCAAATTTGTTCATGTCCACTCCGTAATTACGTGCAAGTGTCTGAAGCTCGCAGTTCTCGGATCTGTCACATGAAAGGCAGGAACAGTTGTGATTTGAAAGAATCAATTCTATGATTTTCTTTCTTGCTTTTATAACTCTGTCCGAGTTTGTAAGTATATCCATTCCCTCAGAAACAGGCATAACACATGCCGTAACGAGAGTTTTTGCGCCTTTGACCTCTACAACACAAATGCGGCATGCACCAATCTCGTTTTTCTTTCTCATAAAGCAAAGAGTCGGTATCTCAATTCCGAGTTCCCTTGCAGCCTCGAGTATAGTAGAGCCCTGTGGTACGCTTATTTTCATACCGTTGATTGTAACATTTACCATATTCATATCTATACTCTCTCCTTATTCCTTGATTATTGCGTCAAAAGCACAGTTTTCAATACAAGCACCGCACTTGATACACTTGAATGTATCAATAACATGCGGTTGCTTGACCGTACCGCTGATTGCGGAAACAGGACAGTTTCTCGCGCACTTTGTGCATCCCTTACACTTGTCTTCGATAATTTTGAAGGTAAGAAGGTTTTTGCAGACGCCTGCAGGACACTTCTTATCTACGATATGGGCGATGTATTCGTCCCTGAAAAAGTGAAGTGTTGAAAGGACAGGATTCGGAGCCGTCTGACCGAGACCGCAAAGGGCCGTATCCTTGATAAGATTGGCAAGCTCCTCAAGCTCGTCGAGGTCTTCCATTGTTCCCTCGCCGGAGGTTATCTTGTTGAGAATTTCAAGAAGCCTGCGCGTACCGATACGACACGGTGTGCACTTTCCACATGACTCGTCAACGGTGAACTCAAGGAAGAATTTGGCGATATCAACCATACAGGTATCCTCATCCATTACGATAAGCCCGCCGGAGCCCATCATTGAGCCGATGGCAAGAAGATTGTCATAGTCAATTTCAATATCAAAATGCTCTGCAGGGATACATCCGCCGGAAGGACCTCCGGTCTGTGCAGCCTTAAACTTTTTACCGTCCGGTATACCGCCGCCTATATCCTCGACGATATGTCGAAGAGTCGTACCCATGGGAACCTCTACAAGTCCCGTGTTGTTTATCTTTCCGCCGAGTGCGAACACCTTCGTTCCCTTGGACTTTTCGGTACCCATTGACTTAAACCAATCGGCACCGTTAAGAATAATCTGCGGGATGTTGGCGTATGTCTCAACGTTGTTCAAAATAGTGGGCTTTGCGAAAAGGCCCTTAACTGCCGGGAACGGAGGACGCGGGCGAGGTTCTCCCCTCTTACCCTCGATAGAGGTCATGAGAGCCGTTTCCTCACCGCATACAAACGCACCGGCGCCAAGACGTATATCAATATCAAAATCAAATCCGGAATCAAAAATATTCTTTCCGAGAAGTCCGTATTCTCTTGACTGAGCGATAGCAATCTTAAGACGCTTTACTGCTATAGGATACTCTGCACGCACGTATATGTAACCCTGGTTTGCGCCTATTGCGTATCCCGCGATAGTCATTGCCTCAAGCAATGCATGCGGATCTCCCTCAAGCACCGAACGGTCCATGAATGCTCCCGGGTCGCCCTCATCGGCATTACAGCATACATACTTTTGGTCGGCGTCATTTGCAGCTGCAAACGACCATTTGCGTCCTGTCGGGAATCCCGCACCGCCGCGTCCGCAAAGACCGGAATCAAGGACAACATCTATAACCTGCTGAGGAGTCATTTCCGTAAGACATTTACCGAGAGCACGATATCCGTCCATTGCGATATACTCGTCAATCTGCTCTGGGTCTATGACACCGCAGTTGCGCAAAGCAATTCTCTTTTGCGTCTTATAAAAAGTCGTATCAGCCAAAGAAACCTGTGAAAGGTCGATATCCGGAGTCATGTTGACATCCTTGTATTCAAGTCTTGTTACCACACGACCTTTGAGAAGATGCTCTTCAACTATCTCGGGCACATCCTCAGGCGTCAGCTTACCGTAAAAAGTTCCGTCGGGATAAACAATGACTACCGGTCCGTAACCGCAAAGACCGAAACAGCCGGTCCCGACGATTTTCACTTCATCCAAGAGACCTTTTGCGGAAATTTCCCTTTCAAACGCCTCCCTGACAAGCTTGCTTCCGTAAGAGGTACAGCCTGTACCACCACAAATAAGTACTTGTGAACGAATCATGCTTAACACCTCTCTTTATTTTTCATAATTTGCAATGGTATACTCTGCAACAACTTTACCGCCCTTGAGATGTTCCTCAACAATACGTTTTGCTTTTTCGGCATCAAGCTTTACATACGTAACCTTCTCTTTTCCCGCCTCGTAAACCTCGGCAACAGGCTCGTAACGACATATTCCTATACACCCTGTCTGGAGAACCTGCACCTTGTCACCGAGTCCTTCATTTGCAACATTTTCAACAAATGATTGCAAAACAGGTCGTGCTCCGGCTGCTATTCCGCATGTAGCCATACCTACAACCACACGCGTTTTTCCCGAATCCTCACGAAGCACTACCGACGGCTTCATTTTGTTGCGGATCTCCTCAAGCTCTGCAAGAGATTTCATCTTAATCAACCCTTTCTTTGTTAATAGTACAAATTTCCGTATTCTTCTTTCAATGAATTTTCAATCCATAAAAGTATTTCAATATTGTCAAGCGAGATATCCTCACCGACAGCTACGCGTATTTCACGCGTATCAACGGACACCGACTTCTCCCCATAAGTGTGTAAAAATATGAAATCAACATCCGGAGAACCACCCACGAGAGTGGTTATGGTGGAGACCATATCTCCGAGTCCTATAAAGTCTATGTGTTTTTTATTAAAGAAGGCTGTTACCGCAGTCCCGTGTCTGTCTGGATACTCTTCTTTCGAATATGAAGTTATCTTAAGCCATCCGCCCGTCATTTCCGCTTCCATTTTAAAAAGAGGAACCCCAAGTCCCACGGAACGTGTTGTTCTTGTCGTATAAAACGGATTTGTCACGCTGTTTATGGTTTCCTCATCCATCCCGCAGCCGTTATCCCTTATCATGATTTCCATCGTCTCGTCTGTCTCGGAAATTGTTATTTCAATAAGGGTCGCACCCGCAGTCACGGAATTTTTTGCAACATCCAAGATGTTAAGTGACAGTTCCTTCATAAAACCGTTCCCTCACAATCTCCCGCGATAAAATCAAAAATTTTGTCTGTAACAACAAGAGGATCCCTTTCCTCGGCTTCAAATTCAAAGGCATTTGCCGCGTCTTCGATTCCGCATAAAAAATGTGAATCCGATCCGTACAACACCTTTTTCCCGACAAGCTTATCGTATGCCTTTATGTATTTCTCCTTATTTTCAAAACTGCGAAATTCCACACAGTCAAATGCCGGCTTTTCGGGAAAATCACCGAGAATTGCAATGATACCGTTTGCCTCTCTGTCAACATGAGCGGGGTATGAAATACCGTTAAAATTTTTTACGAGTAGCGGAATATCGTCCACGGACAAATCAGTCGCGTTTGTCAGAAAATACGGTTCCGTAGAAACAGTCGCGTCTTTTCCGTCCAAAATAAGCTGATCTCCGAACACCTCGGTTTTATTCTTTATAAGCACCCTGTGTCTGTAAAGTTCCACATCAAATTCCATAGCCGCCGAAAGCCTTCTGAAAAGACATACAACGTGGATATCCTCCAAGGTGGTTATCTCAACACCCGCTATCGGTATAATCCCGTTACGCTCTGCCGCCTCAAAAAAAGCCGGACAGTTTTTAAGGGAGTTGTGGTCCGTCAGTGCCGCAACCTTTATACCGGCAAGCTTAAGCATTCCGGAGATATTGTTCGGCGTCATATCATTGTCAGCACAAGGAGACAGGCACGAGTGAATATGAAAATCATAATAATATCTCATGCTTCATACCGCTCTTGAAATTTCAACCGCAAGCTCATATGCCGTCTTATCCGAAGAAAGAATATTGATACACTTTTCCTTTGCGGTATCAACAATTTTCTCCTCAAGAGTGACACCCTCCGCAAGAATAATACACGAAGTATTTGCAAGTGTAGCGACAGCCATAACGTTGATATTCGACATTATGGTTATCCATACATCGCCCTCACGGGCTTTTCCCATGACAAAGCTCAACAGGTCGCCGATATACACTCCGCCTATAACCCTTTCTGGCCCTGGCAATGTAACCGCTTTGAGATTCAGTTTTTTCACAAGTTCCGAAACAGTCATTTTTCTGCATCCTCCGGCGTTCTTATCTTACAGTTCTTTATCCTTGCTTCTCCCTTTACCACATCCTCGGCAAAAGCTCTGCAGGTGGGTGCGCCGCACGCTCCGCAATCAATTCCGGGTAAGCTTTCCTTCAGAGCCTGAATGGCTGCCATCATTCTCATCGATTCACCTATATTGTCGCTGAGCTTACTGATGGGGCTGTACTTCGGAAACTCGTCAAAGAAAAAGTCGCGCGGTATAAAGTTGTCGCCCTTTTCCGTTTTGGGAAAGGTCTGTGATACCGGCAGATAATTTCTGAGAGAAAGCAATCTTGCCTTTGCTATAAACGGATTTTCTACGCACATGACTCCTCCTACACAGCCTCCCGGGCATGCGTTGAGTTCAATAAAGTCAAGCTGAGGAATAGAACTGTTTTCAATTTGATCAAGAACTCTTATAACATTTTCAATTCCGTCGGCGGCAAGATAGTGCTCGCTGAAAAGAGCAGATGATTCTCCGCCCGACTGTGCCCAACTCACTCCTATCCTTCCGGATTCCGAAAGCTGCCTCGGCTCATTCTTTCTTTTCATGACCGAGAGAAGCTGAAAGTAGATATCACTTATTGAGAGAACCTCATCAACATAGCTTTTGTGTTTACCGAAGCCGTTGTTTACATAGCTGACCTTTGCCGGGCACGGAGAAATAAAGTAAACCTTGATATCCTCCGCCTTTAATTCCGGATGCTTTGAAAGGGCATCTTCTCTTGCCATCATAGCCGCAATCTCAACCGGCGGTAAAAGCGTAACGATATTGTCTGTAAGAGACGGAAATCTAAACTGAATAAGCCTGATGATAACAGGACAAGCAGAGCTTATCGCAGGCCTTTTTATCCAGTCGAATTTGAGGTAATTTCTCGTATATGCAGATACCAGCTCAGCTGCCTTTGCAACCTCAAACACACTGTCGAAGCCGATATCAATAAGGCCGGACAATACATAGTTTGTATCATCAAGACCGTCAAACTGTGCATAAAGAGTCGGAGCGGGAAGAGCAATCTTCCACTTACCCTTATCCCCCGTAGAAAACTTGCTGTAATTCGCTTTCTTGGCATGATGCGGACAGTGTCTTATACACTCGCCGCAGTCAATGCATCTGTCGGAGTTTATGGATGCCACCCCATCCTTTATTCTTATTGCCTCCGTAGGACAGTGCTTTGTACAGGTAGTACAACCCGTACACTTTGAGGTATCAAGAATAACTGAGTGCTGATATGTTGTCATAACTCTCACCCTTAAGGTTGCTTTCTGAAATTACTTAAACCAAACTTCCATATTTATCGTTGTACCTACACCCACAACAGAAGTTATTTCCATTTTATCCGTGTAACGTTTCATATTTGGAAGACCCATACCGGCACCGAAGCCCAGTGAACGTATGCTTTCAGGCGCTGTCGAATACCCTTCCTGCATGGCAAGACCTATATCCTTTATACCGGGACCGTGATCAATAAGCGCTATAGCTATATGATCCTCAAAGATATCTACGTCTGCGACTCCTCCGCCCGCGTGTATGACCATATTTATTTCCCCTTCATACATCGCGATTGAAATACGTCTTATGACATCTGAGTTGAGTCCCAATTGAGATAAGGTTTTTTTCACCTGAACCGACGCCAGACCCGCCGAGGTAAAATCCTCACCGTCAACGTCATAATGAAACTTTAAGGGTTCACTCATGCTCGGTTGTCACCCTTCCTCGTAAACCGTTTTCATACAGAATACCGCAGGTCTCAAACATGGTTTTATCAGTAATCAGGAGGACTATTCCGGAGTCCCTCGCAAGCTCAACCATTTCCGGGGTCGGTATTTTTCCTCTTACGAATACCACGCAAACCATATCCATCATTTCCGCAGTTCTAATAACCTGAGAATTGATAAGCCCGGTCAGAAGGATTGCTTCCTCCTCCACATATGCCAGCACATTGCTCATCATGTCGCTGCCGCAAGCGGAGTACACCTGACAATCCAGCTTATCTTCGTTACATAAAACCTCTGCGCCCAACAGTTCTTTAATAGTTACAATCTTCATTCCGATTCCTTCAAACCTTTATCAATAGATGAGCTTCGATCAGTCCTTGTACTTTTCAAGAATACCCGGAATCATGTCCGGAGTAAGACGACCATAAACATCATCATTTATCATCATTACTGGGGCAAGGCCGCAGGCACCTACACAGCGGCAGGCCTCAATTGAAAATTTTCCGTCCTCCGTGCAATCTCCCGGACCTATTCCGAGTTCACTGCAAAGTCTGTCAAGAACATCCTGTGAGCCTTTTACGTAGCACGCTGTTCCGAGACACACGCTTATTGAGTATTTTCCCTTCGGAGAGAGGTTGAACATGGAATAAAATGTAGCTACTCCGTAAACCTCTTCGGCGGAAATTTCAAGTTTCTCGGCTATATGCGTCTGAACCTCAACAGGAAGATATCCGTAAATTTCCTGTGCTTCCTGCATGATGGGCATAAGACAGCCGCCCTGTCCCCTGAATCGCTCAATAGCCTCATCCAGCATAGCTGCTTTTTCCGGCGAGGCCGTGAACTTAACTGTTGTTAGTTTCTTCTTCATGGTTATCTCCTTTCATACTGCCATTTGCAAATTTTTTTAAAATTTCCATATCAGATACAATTATTTTCTTTCCTTCCGTTTTTATTGCACCTGTATTTTCAAACTCTTCAAGAGCCCTGTAAAGAGAGGCTCTGCCTATACTGAGTATGTTTGAAAGCCTTGTCGGTGAAAACTCCTGCAAAAAACCTGCATTTGCTTCTCCCTCCAACAGATATTTTGAAAGTTTCATCGTCACACTCGAGGATGAGTATATGTCAATAAGAATGTTGAGATATCTGGTTTTTTTGCTCTGAAGAGCGATACAATTAATGGCAAACCTCGGATACTCCTCAACAAAGTCAATTACAACACGCTCAGGAATAAAAAAAACCTTGCAATAATCTATTGCAACTATTTTTGAGATATATCTGTTCTCATCGTTAAAAAGCGTAGCAATCCCAAAGCAATCGTGCTTTTTAAGTCTCCTTATCATGACACTCCCGTCAGGCGTATAAACAGACGCCCTGCCCTCAAGGATTATTCCGATTGCCCTTTCAAATTTTTCCTTTGAAAAGATGATATCTCCCTCTGAATATGCAGTTTTTCTGCACTCCTTATCGGAGCATATCTTCTTTATCTCTCTTTCCGTTAAACCTTCAAATAAATTTATGCTTTTCAATTCTCTTTTACCTTCGTATCTTGTCCTTTCTTAACAAATTTTCCGAAATTCTTTTAAAAAAATGACGCAAAAAAACAGTCGCCCGCAGGCAAACAAAAACAGGCAGTTAAAATGTTCTGTCAGTTAAAAATATTCCGATTAATCCGATATAATTCCTCTTTCACTTTAAACTATTAAATTCAACGATGTCAACAAATAAGTCCGCTGCAAGGCGTCCGATAATTATTTTTCTGTGTTTTTAATACTTTTGTTTGATTTTCATTGTAAATTATCAACAAGAAAAAATGTCCCAAATAATACAATCATGTGTTAAAAAAATAACAAATTACCCCGCCTACCCGACAGAGCAATTTGTATTTATCTGACATATTTATTTTTAGGTTTCATCAAAGCCCTCGGTACTCTCCTTCATAAAGAGCACCTTTACGGTCATAAAAATAAGTCGAAGATCTGTTCTTATGGAATAGTTTTCGATGTAAAATAAATCCAGCTTGAGCTTATCATACGCAGTTGTGTTGTACTTGCCGTAAATCTGTGCATAACCGGTAAGACCGGCCTTAACCTTGTGCCTGTATGCAAATTCAGGTACTTCCTGTAGGTACCTTTCAACATTTTCAACGCACTCTGGTCTCGGTCCCACAACTGACATATCTCCCTTAAGGATATTGAATATCTGCGGGAACTCGTCCATCCTGCAGGCGCGGATTACCCTTCCTACCGGTGTGATTCTGTCATCATCAACCGTGGCGGAATGAGCCTCCCCGCCTCTGTCGGCGTCGGCATCAACCTTCATACTGCGGAATTTGATTATCTTGAAAACCTTTCCATCCTTTGTAACTCTGTCCTGTTTAAAGAAAACCGGACCGCCGTCCTGAATTTTAATGGCAAGCGCCGTTATAAGCATAAACGGACTCATCACAATAAGCCCCAGCGTTGCAACAAGGATGTCGAGAATTCTCTTGAAAAATCTCTCTTCAAAGGTAAGTCCGCTGTTTTTGCAAAGGAGCAACGGTGTATCAAAAAGATGAATATTTTCTCCGGCACGGATAAGTATATCCGAAATCTTAGGAGTTACGTAGGTACGTTTATTGTTATCAAAGCAGTACTTAAGAAGATCATTCCTGTCAGAGCCCGGTATGTCGCATATGATAGCACCGTCATAGCAGTCAATCCGTTCTTTTATTCTGTCAAAGCCCTCTTCAAGCCTTACTGCCTCACAGATTTGAAACTGGTCGTCACGTACTGCCATTTTACGCACAAGGTTAGTTGCGGAATGGTTGCTGTAAATAACTACAAGTCTATACGGCGGATAAAGCTTTTTGTAAAGATGTGTGCTTATAAAAGACCACACCGCGATAACAACGACTTGCATACATAGCATAATCACAACAGGCGCCGGCGAAATAAGTTCACGCGCAACAAGGCTCATTACCGCATACATAAGGATATCCACGATAATTGTTGTAAGTGCCTGCGAATAAAGGATGTCAGACATCTTGTAGTAGCCTATCTGCAATGCACCGTAAATCCTTGAAAAGAGGTACTGCATAGAGAAATACAGTAAAATAATAAGATAGTGACCCTTGGTGTCGAAAGGCATTACTTCCATGGTTTTATTTATGTCAAACCATGTAAATGCAAATATAGCGGTAAGAGCAACAAGAATGATAATTGACATGAAAAACATGATCATTTTCTTGAACTCTTCATTGTTTCTTTTCTTTATCATAGAGAAAATATATCCCTCCAGTCGGAGTAAATTATACTTCAACGGCGCAGATAAGTCAATTTATCCGCAGTCTCGCAAAGAGAACTCACAGCCACAATAGTCCTGTCTGTAAAGGTTGTATGCTTTACTAAGCTCTATGGATCTCTTATAACCCTCTTTTTTCTTGAAATCGGACAAGAGATAAGGGATTTCATAATCGCGTGAAAGCTCCGCTCCGAGCTTGTTTAAAATCTCAGCATCCTTGTAAGGACTCACCGTAAGTGTAGTTGTAAAATAATCGTATTTGCCTTCCTTTGCATATACCGCTGTCTGCGAAAGCCTTTGTCTGTAACAGATATGGCAGCGTTCTCCGCACTCGGGATCGTTTTCATGGCCCTTCACCAAATCAAGGAATGAATCATGGTCATAATCAGCATCCAGGAAGCTTATCTCCGACCCGTTCCCATTCATCTGACTTATCAGCTCTTTTTGAACTTCTTTACGGTGCAGATACTCACTCCGAGGAAAAATACAAGGATTGAAATAAAATACCGTTATCTTGAAATACGGCTCAAGGTACTCAAGAACATATGAAGAGCACGGTCCGCAGCAACTGTGAAGCAATAAAGTCGGCCTTACACTGAGCCCATGGGAATCAATCTCCCTCTGTATAAGCGACAGCTTTTTTTCAAGTTCCTTACCGTAGTTGACCTTATTCATACGCCGCCACCGTAGCTCTTGCCTTTTCAAGAACCTCATCCTTAAGCGACCTCGGTGATTCCACCTTCATCCTGTCGGCATACTGTAAAATCCATGCCGTAAGTCCCTCGCTGAGAGCAGCTGTTGTCGCTATGGTAAAGGTTTCATTTGTACGTTCAATAACCATGACATCCTCACCGAATCTGTCACGTACCGTGTCCCAAAGTGAATTTGCACATATAAGGCTTATCCTTTCCGGGCTTCCCGAATACATATTGAATACCTTTGAGGCATAGTCGGCTGCGTCAAAAGCGTTTTTATACTTGCTTACCTCTGAAATCGGGCGTCCGTCATCGGATAAAACCTTTGTTGAAATGATTTTGTCAATGCGAAGATGCATGAGATTGTCATATTTATTGTTGTTACACACAAGATAGTAATAGTCGTTTGACCAAATAAGGGCGTACGGCGTGACGATGTATACATGCTCCTCGTTTTTCGGTCTCTCACCCGTCTCAATGCGCCTCTTGATATAGTGTATACGCACCTTTTTCTTTTCGGTTATAGCCTGTGAAAGAGAGTCTATCGTGTAATAGATTTTTTCATTGCCGTTCTTATTTCTGTGGTCTACATATACCTGTTTTGAAAGCATTTCACGCTGATACCTACTGAGCCTTTTTTCTATCTTTGAAATAAGCTCCTCGGTCTTGTGCTCGGTTATAAACTTAGCCGACTGAACAGCGTCTATAAGCAGACGCACTTCGGCAATCTGAAAATCTCTGTCACCTACATAAAAGCCTTTTTTCGGTTGCGACACTTTTATGATGTCGTATCCGTATGACTGAAGCACAGAAATATCACTGTATACCGATTTTCGTTCCGAATTGATACCGAACAAGCTGAGCTCGGCACTGATATCCGATGCGGAAAGAGGATGCTCCTCATCACTCTTTTCACAAAGGATGTCATAAATACGAAGTAATTTTAATTTTGAATTGTTATTTCCGGACATACGCTGCACCCCCATGCATTAAGTCCCCTGCGAGACATGTTGTCCCATTAATCGTACTTTTATTGTACGCCGGTTCCGCAAATTATTCAACTCAATAATATTTATCCATAGTCTTGAAAAGGTGCATGTGATTATGTATAATACTTTTTGCGCATTGCACAAAAACTTCACATGCACCTGTGGCGGAACTGGCAGACGCGCTAGACTTAGGATCTAGTCTCGCAAGAGGTGCAGGTTCGATTCCTGTCAGGTGCACCAAAAGAAAAGCAGTCCAACCGGACTGCTTTTTTGTTTATCCTCTATTGTTATATCAAATTTTTACAGATTTTCCTTCAAAAACTTTATTTCGTTTTTGTCGGTTATGTTGAATAACTGTATAAATTCTTCAAACGTATGATTGTTGGACATAAACTGTCTGAGCATATCAATTTTATTTTGTATGATACCCTCTGCTTTGCCCTGCATGATTCCTTTTTCAATGCCACGAGCTTCACCTTGCAAGAGTCCTTCTGCCTTGCCCTGCATAATACCTTTTTCCACTCCGTCAAGATATACACCGTCGCTTAAGTTACACATGTCATCAAACACCTCCATAAAGTCTTCATCTGTTGTTATGTCAAATTTCTCTTTAAGTATTTTTCTTCTCATCAGCGGCTCAAGGTCTCGGTCCAGTATGTTGTCAAGAAAGCCTATGATGGTTTCATCATCCTTTTTCTCAAAGCCTCCGAGCCCTATGATTATTATGTCTATGAGGTCATATTTTTCCTTGTTTCCTCTATAGTATCCTAGCACATTTTTCTCGCAAAGACAATATTCCGTGCCCTCTCGCTCCAACTTGTCTACGGTATCATCTACTATGATATGCGGATAACTCTCATAAGGTAAAATAGGACATGTTTTGTGTCGCAATGTATAAAATTTTTGACACAAGAAATCCGAACTTTCGTGCCGTTCATTCTTATTTTGCACACTTACTTAACGGATAAAAACTATTAACAAAGAAGCATTTTTTCTGAAATCCGACAGTTGATATCAAAAAGGAAACGGACACCTTGCGGTGCCCGTTTCCTTTTTGGATAGGATTTATATATGAAGACTGGTTAACAATTATTTAAGGTCAGCCATGTCGCTGTAGCCCTCACGGAGGAATCTCTTCTTATCCTCAGGAAGGTCAAGACCTATTGTTCCGCCCGGGTTCATTGTGTAATCAGGATCAAAGTACTCCTTAAGAGCTCTGATAACACCGTACTCAGTTCTTCCGAGGTCACCCTCAAGCCACGGAGCAAACATCTTACCGATACCGTGATGGTGAGAAAGAGCAGCGCCTGACTTCTGAATAGCGTCAAGAATAGTTGCATGATATGCTTTGAAGTCTTCTGAGTTGTCAATTTTGGCAACAAAGATAAAGTAGAGATTTGCACCCTGCGGATAGCAGTGTGACATATGAGTTGTTACAACCGTGTCAGGACGCGCATGACATACGGCACGTACATCTCTGTGAACCTGAGCCATATTTGACCAGTTTACCGTACACTCCATTGTGTCGATGATTATACCGAAATCATGGAGAGAGTCTCTCATGTACGGGTCATCAAATCTACCTTTTTCCCAACCCTTACATACAGCACCTGTAAGAGGAAGAGCGCCGTGCTGAAGTGCAATTTTATAGATATTCTTTGCAACGTTTCTGCAATAACCTTTTTCACCGTCAGTGAAGCCGAGGAAGAGACAACGCTCCATATCCTTGTAGCCGAGCTTTTCAAGAAGCGGATGAAGAGGAGTTTCGTCAACGTTGTAAAGACGAAGCATCATGTTTGTCTCTTCAGGGTCTGAAAGACGGAATACAGATGAGAATCCTGCTTCTGACTGAAGAGCCTCACGTGCAAAGTCCATAGCTGATTCCCATGTCTTAAAGATGAATGAGAAACGGATTCTGTTTTCAGGCATAAAGCGGAAAACCTTAAGTGTTACTTCTGTAAGAACACCGAAAGTGCCCTCTGAGCCCATCATGATCTGATTAAGGTTAGGACCTGTAGCCTCACGAGGATAGTGAGATGTAAGAACTCTTCCTCTCGGAGTAGCATATTTCTGCTGGATAACCATATCTGAGATGCAGCCATAGTATGTTGAGTTCTGACCTGAACCTCTGGTTACTACCCAGCCGCCTACTGATGAATACTCAAAAGACTGCGGGAAGTGACCGCATGTGTAAGCTCTCTTTGCGCCGAATTCTGCAACAGCGTTGTTAAGATGCTTCTCAAGATCAGGACCCGACATACCTGCCTGAACAGTGATTGTCTGGTCAACTTCATTGAAGGCTATAACCTTGGTGAACTTGCGTCTCATGTCGAGTGAAACGCCGCCGTTTACAGGCTCAACGCCTCTTGTTACCGATGAACCGCCACCGTAAACATAAAGAGGAATCTTATTCTTTGCGCAGTAGTCAACTGTCTTTTCAATCTGCTCTGATGTACTCGGATAAACTACAATATCAGGAAGACTGTCGAACTTGTGTTCACGCATACGATAAAGGTCATATGCAGTCTGTCCGTAAGCAACCGAAAGGCGGTCATAGTCAGACTGTGACCAATCATCCCCGTAGACACTCTTGAAAAAATCTACGTGCTCGGCAGCCATTTTCGGAGCATATTCGCCTTTAAAATCAACTTTTTCGAGACCTGTGTCAAGTTTGTAGTCTTTGCAATAATCATCATCTACTCCGATTCTGTCCTTTACCATGTTGTAAAGAGACTCCTTCGGAAATTTGAAGTGGTTCGGATCTCCCCAACGGAAGATGGAACGGTAGCTGTCAGCCGGAGCAGCTTCTTTAATCCACTTTGGCTCAAAGCCTTTGTACGGTTTGTAACCCATAGTCAAAACTCCTTTTTCTTTTGTTTTGTCATTTTTTAATTTGTTCTTTTACTTATAAAATCTAATTATGCGAGCTCGGAAAGAAGATCCGAGGTTGCAATTACGTCAGCCTCAAGTCCGAGCACATGAGAGATGATAACGTCTCCTCTGTGTATCGGCTTGTCAACGACTGCCTTATTTATTTCAGCCATAACGTCGAATATCTTATTCTTCGGTATGTCGCATGAAACTCTGCACGGAATAACCGGTGCATCTGCAAATGTAGTACGAACTGTTGAGCAAATTGTTCTCATAGGATTCGTAAGCTCGTTTTGTGCAAACTGCTCACCGCGTTTACAGAAGTTTCCGGCAACCTTTATCTCGTCACCGTTCTGTTCAACCTCCATTGTACAACCACGAGGGCAGTTGATGCAAACTATTGTGCTCTTACTCATTTGTCTATCACCTCAACTTCTGCCTTAATAACGCTGTTTTCGGTAACACCGCAGGATGCAAAGTCAACTATAACTTTTTCCATCTCCGGCGGACGAAGGAACGCATACTTTTTCTCAAATACCGTTTTTCCGTCAACTGTTACTCTGAACATACTATTATCATAAACGTCACGGCTTCTGAAGTAAACAACCGTTTTTGAATTGTCTGCAAGAGTGTCTAAGCTCTGCGGAACGATGTAAAGGATCTTATCTCCCGGCTCAACACTTACAACCTTTCTCTCTGCTCCCGAATATGTTGCGGCAGCTTTACCGGCTGTTTCTCCGCTCTCAGATACATAGTCAACAAGGTCGTTTACGTGAAGTGCGTTACCGCATGAGAAAATTCCCGGTACCGTTGTCATAAGACTTGCGTCACAACGCGGACCCTTTGTTCTCGGGTCAAGCTTTACTCCGAGATTTTCCGCAATCTCATTCTCCGGAATAAGTCCAACCGAAAGGATAAGTGCATCACATTCGATGATTTCCTCTGTACCCTTTATAGGTCTCATCTTATCATCAACCTGTGCAATCTCAACCGCTGTAAGTCTGTCCTCACCGAATACACGTGTAACGGTATGTGAAAGATGAAGCGGGATATCAAAGTCGTGGAGACACTGATGTATATTTCTTGTAAGACCTGACGGTGTAGGCTTAACCTCATAAACACCGAGAACCTTTGCGCCTTCAAGAGTCAGACGACGCGCCATGATAAGGCCGATATCACCCGATCCGAGAATAACGCACTTCTTCGTGGGAAGCTCACCGAGCAGGTTGGTAAAGTGCTGTGCCGTGCCTGCCGTAAATACGCCCGCAGGTCTCGTACCGTGTATGAAAACCTGCTTGCTTGTACGCTCACGGCAACCTGTTGCAAGTATGAGTGACTTGGACATAATATCCGTAACGCCCTCACGGCTCACAACCGTAGTCTTGAATGTTCCGTCGTCAAGCTTCTTAACATCCGTAACGAATGTAAGGAGCATTGACTTTATGTCGAGTTCATGGAACTCGTCTATGAAGCGCTCGGCGTACTCGGGACCTGAAAGCTTTTCTTTAAAACGAACAAGTCCGAATCCGTCATGTATGCACTGCTTAAGTATTCCGCCGAGGCGTGCCTCACGCTCGATAAGGATGACGTCCGCACCGTTTTTGTGAGCCGAAATGGCTGCCGCAAGACCTGCGGGGCCGCCACCTATAACCAAAACATCTGTCTTAATCATTTGCGGCACCTCCCTTTGTTTCGCCGTAAACAATTACGGACTCTGCAGAAGACTTTTTAACGTCTGAAAGCTTAAGATTTTCATGCTCTGCGATAATCTTTGTTATGAGCGGCATACAGAAGCCACCCTGGCAACGTCCCATTCCCGGACGGATACGCTTCTTTATAGCGTCAACCGTCGGCGGGCATAGAGGACGGTTAAGAGCATCAATGATTTCACCCTTGGAAATCTCCTCACAACGGCAAATGATAACGCCGTAATCAGGATTTTCGGCTATCATCTTTGCACGCTCCTCAGGAGACATCTTATTGAGAACGGGAACGCCGTGTCTTACCGGATTGAAGTCCTTATTACGTGCAACCTTTCCCTCTCCGCCGAGCTTATCAACAATCATCTTCTCGATGTCGAGAGCAAACGCGGGAGCCGCCGTAAGACCCGGTGACTGGATACCGCCGCAATGAAGCATATTCGGACACTTTCTTCCCCACTCGATAACGAAGTCCTCTTCAAAAGTCGGAGCACGTACACCTGTGAAGTATGTGATGATATCCCTCTCGCTTGCAGCCGGAACGGTTCCCTTCTGCTTGTCGTAAACAGTCTTTATACTCTCAGGCCTTGTCGATGTATCCTCTTTCTCAAAGCACTCAACAGCATCCGGTCCTGCCAGTATGTTGTCATGTACCGTGTGAATAAGTCCGCCGCCCTTTGTATGGCTCTTAGTTTTTTCGAGCTTGATATGCTGAACGGAAGCGATAGTATTGATAATACCTGCGGACTTTCTGTCCTGGATTGAGTTTGTTCCGCGTCTCGGATGAATGGAGTAAAAACGGTCATGTGCCATCTCTGCAACATCATCTGCAAATACGCCTGCAGCATTTACAATAACCTTCGGATAAACCGTACCGCGGTTTGTATGAACTGCCGTTATGTTTCCGTTCTCATCCGTATCCATGGAGAGAACAGCAGTATTAAGGTAAGCATTTACACCGTTTTCAGCGGCATTTTCGGCATACGCAATTGTAAGACCGTAAGGACATACAACACCTGCCGAACTGTTATAAACGGCAAAACGCATATTCTTATCAAATGTAGGCTGTGATGAAAGGAGTTTATTTCTTGTAATGAAATGTGTATCCCATACACCGTCATAATACTTTCTCCAAAGAGAAAGGAAAAATACCGGAATAAAGAGCCAGCTCTGTGTAAAGCAGGCATACTGTCCTATCCTCTTGAACGGTACGTCAAGATCCTCGCATACCTTGTCAAACATATGATTTCCGAGCAAAACATATTTTTGCTTGAGTGAGCCCTTTGAAAGGTCGAAGCCTACGTGAACCTCTCCGTCGTTTCTTCCCGATGCCTGAAGAGCAAAATCCGCTTCTTTTTCAACAAGCATTATGTCGAGATCCCACTTTGAAAGTTCACGAGCAATTGAACAACCCGAAATACCGCCGCCTATTACAAGAACATCAGGAGTTTTTCCCTCAAGCTCATTGTCCTTAAGCGAAGGTACTCTCATCTTCGGAAGCTCTGCGCCGGTAAATTCGATGTCATTTACGACATGAATCTTTGAGTTCTTGTGTGCTGCCGTTGCACACGCATCAAAAACATCTTCCCAACGGTCAAGACTTCCTGTAAGACGAATAATGTCGCCCTCAAGTGTTGCCTTTACTCTGCCACCATACTTTTTAGAAAGTTCGTTCTGAATTTTTTCAATATTCATTCTGATGACACCCTTTTCTTTAATCAGTCGGTCAAACGACCGACTTTCTGCCGCTATTATACAACTTTATTTCGACATTGTCAACTGGACTTATACACATAAAACTGATACAATGTTCGTGCATATTAACAACAAGGGAGAAAATAACAAAATGGCTGCACCGAGAAAAGAAAATGTTAAAGACATAATCATGAATGCAACTGAAGAGCTTTTGCAGGAAAATTCTCTTGCGGACATCTCACTGGCTTCCATTGCGAAAGCAGCCGGTATTTCAAAAGGCACTCTTTATTATCATTATAAAGTAAAGGAAGACATTCTTCTCGACATAACCGACAGGTATCTCGACGAGCAATGGAATGACCTTATAAAATGGACCGAGGATAAGGGAAAGGATACATCGCTCCACAGACTTATAAAATATGTTATCGAAAGAAATATAAACATCTCCGGACCGCGTATTCACCTGCTTTACAATGCATGCATCGGAAACGAAGAGATTTCGGGAATGCTTTTGGAGAGATACAAAAAGTTCCAGAGAATTATTTCAAAGAAGATTGCGGAACGTATCGGAGATGAAAACGCAGATTATATCGCCTGGGCGTGCCTTCTTATTTCCGACGGTCTTATCGTACAGGAGGGCCTGAAAAATAAAGAACTGGATATCGATGAGTTTATAAGAAAAACCGACAGCTTTGTAAAAGGAATGCAAAAAACCGAGGCAAAATAATTAAAATAAAGTATAAAAAATCAAGCGGATTGTTACACTATTAACAAAGTTTTTTATTCACGCTCAAATCCATTGACACGTACTGCTTTAAACCTATAATTGTATATTGAACACAGGGTGTGAAATTGCAAATAGTTTTATTGGAGGCAGTAAAATGTCAAGAAGAGAAAATTCAGCAACACTTTACAGCTACGTAAAAAATTATATCATGAAGCTCATTGTTTCCGGCAATTATCCCGAGGGGTCGCAGCTGCCTACGGAGTACCGCCTGATGGAAGACCTGAATGTCGGAAGAGCAACCGTAAGAACAGCACTTTCACAGCTTGAGGACGAGGGTGTTATCTACAAGAAGCAGGGAATCGGAACCTTTGTCTGCAAACGCGAAAAAAATGCGGAGCTTATGCCCTTCCTCTCTATCTCACTCATAATGAACAAACTGGATCTTAACTATACGGGTAAAGTCGTAGACGAATTCAACGAGACCGTTAAGGACGGTTTTTTATCAGAAATATGGGATAAAGGCACCGAGCTTTGCGGAATAAAGCGAATCCGTTTTATCGAAGGCAAGCCGTTGGTCATCGACTCGAATTATATCCCTGAAAAGCTGTTCCGAAGAGCTGAGGTTTCACCTGTTGACAGAAAGTCCTTCACCGATTCTCTCATCAAGGAGCTCGGCGGAGACGTTTCTTCGATAAAGACAAACAGCATCATTCGCAGGCCCACGGAGTACGAGAGTGAAATCCTCCAAAAAGCAGATGATGAAAACATCATAGAGGTAACACAGTCCGTAAACCTAAACGGTTATGACTTCCCCGTTTGCTGCAGCAGACTTATCATACCGATGAGTGTCCTCAATTATCCATTTCTCGGATAAAAGTGATGTATTACATAATTTTCAAGCCCAAAGCCAAGGCTTTGGGCTTGTTTTTTTATCAATCATCAGCACTTTGTTCAAACGGATTTCTTCCGAGAGTTTTTCCTGCCTCATAAGGAAGCTGGAAAGTATAATCCTGGAACTGCGGCTCCGGTTCTGGCTCAGGCTCCGGTTCAGGGTCAGGCTCCGGTTCAGGGTCCTGTTCCTGTCCAGATTCAGGCTCCGACTTTGTATCAGATTCAAAAGCATGCTCCGGCTCAGTACCAGTCTCAGGAATCGATTCAGACTCGGAAACTGATTCAGCACCGGATATTGATTCTGTTTCAGAGGCCGTCTGCTGCTCGGGAATCTGCTCTGCTTCGGAAATCGACTCTGTTTCAGGAGTTACCTCCTGTTCGGAAATTGTTTCCGGTTCGGAAGCCTGCTCCGGTATTGAAGTTTTAGTCGGATTCGGCTCAATAGCCTCAACATACGCGTCCGCAAACGGCTCGGTCGGAAGGTCAAGTACCGGCTCGTTTACAAAGCCGGACATGGATGAATCGAAATTGAGATGTATCTGATCCTCCGACGGATTTTGTTCTGACTCGGCAGGTGCCTCTACCGTCGGCTGAATCGGTGCTTCAAGTGTCGGCTCTGACTCGGCAGGTGCCTCAACCGTTGGCTGAATCGGTGCTTCAAGAGTTGGCTCTGACTCGGTGGGTGCTTCAACTATCGGCTCGGAATGTACATCTTCTTCGACTGTCTGCGTAAATTCTGCAGGCATTTCTGTCGGGATAGGAGTAAAGCCTGCGGTTTCAATATCATTATCCACAGACGAATTTATTACCGGTGTAGATGTGCCGAGCTCAACAGGTGCTTCCGGTATTGATTCCGATTCTGCAGGCACCTCAATTGTCGGCTGGAACGTTGCCTCAACTGTCGGCTCAGGCTCTGCATTTTCTTCGAGAGTCTGTGCAAATTCTGTAGGCAACACTACTGTCGGAATAGTCTCAGCTGGAGCTTCAAGCGTCGGCTCAACTGTCGAAGCAGGAGCAGAGACTGCGTTTTCAATACCATTATCCTCAGACGGATTTATTATCGGTGTAGGTGCGCTGAACTCAATTGGAAGCTCCTCAGGCGCTTCGGCACCCGGAGTCAATATTCCCGTTTGCTCAGGAACAAGAATATCAGGCTCATTTGCAACAAATTCAACCTTTTCAACACTCGGATTCATTTCTACAAGAGGCTTTGTCTCTTCACGCGGTGCCGTAATTGGTCCGCTGGTTGATACCGGCTCATAATTTTCAGCCATCTTTTCAATGAAGTCATAATTAAGTCCGCCGTTTGCAGACGAGAAATCCAGTCCTGTGAAGCTTTTTGTCGGTTTCTTATCCGAAAAATCTTCGTCCGATGCCTCCCCGCTTCCGAAGTTGAAGGTATAAGGCGTTGTATTTGAAAGTTTTTTATTTTTTATGATACTTACTATACCGAAAATAATAATCACAAGAAGAAGAATTGCGGAGACAATTATTACACCGAAAACAACCTTCATAAAGCCTTCGTTATCTTCTCTTACGTGACTTGCGGGAACAGCGCCTTCAACATTTACGGTATAAACACTGCTTGTACCGTCCGGGTTTGTAAGCGTTATTGTCACGGTATAATTATTTGCCTTTAAGTCATCGGCTCCCTTTATTTCCACGTTGGACTGCTCCGTATAAACAGGTGTAACATCAAGAGTGTTCGTCCCCTCGGGAACAGTAACCGTATATGTATGAACATCCGGTAAAAATGCTTTAAGAAGTTCTTTTCCGTCAGATGTTTTTATGCTGAGTGACTGTATCTCATTATTTCCCGCAGACTCAGCGGAGGTCTGTGTCGGAGCAGGTGCCGCGGGCTTGGTGTTTACGCTTTTATTTGTCGCAGGTTTTGTTGCCGCGGATTTTGTGGCAGGCTTTGTCTGGGCGGACTGTCCCGTAGCAGCCTGCCTCTTGGTCGATGTAGCAGTTTTGGTAGTCGTCACCTTTTTAGTAGTTGTGGTATTTTTCTTTGTTGTGGTCGTTGTCTTTTTCGTTGTCGTGGTTGTCCCGGAAGCATCCGAACCTGATACGTCGGAGCCCGAAACGTCTGAACCGGATACATCCGAGCCGGAAACATCTGATCCCGAGACATCCGAGCCCGAGGGGTCTGGATCACCTTCAGCGGTAGCAACCGTCAGCGGTGTTACGGCAATTGCCAAAATGACAATCAAAGACATTATTACAGTTAAAATCCGGTTAGACTTCATTATAGGTTAACCCCTTCCGAAAAAATAAGGTAGCACACAGAGAGTGCTACCTTATATTATATGTTTTTTATTCTACAATAGCAAGTTTTTTAAACTGCAAACCTGTTTCCTTAGTCTGCAAGCAGTTCAAGTGCTTTCTGAAGCTGTGCGTCATCGGTATCCTTCATGATTCCTATCTGTGCCGTTTGCTCTGCAGTCATACTCACCTCGTGATCGGGTTTCAGTCCGACTCCGTTATAAGAATCACTCTTATAAGGAAGTATCTCGGCAACCGTGAGAACTACTGCGCTGCCGTCGGAGAACTGATGAACCTCTTGCATGGAGCCGATACCCTTTGTGGTTGTTCCTATAAGCTCGGCTTTTCCGAAGTCTCTGAGGTCACATGCAAAAAGCTCTGCAGGACCGGAGGTGTTTCCGTTTACGAGAACAAGCATGGGTAGAACGATACAGTCCGAGTCGGACGGGAATGTCTTAACTGTCTTACCTTTCTTGTCAACCGCAGTAGCCATGGCAGCTCTGCCGTCAGACGCTACAGGCACGAGGATATCAAGCACCTTTGCGGCGTAATCAATACTTCCCTCCGAACAATTTCTCACGTCAAGTATCAGGGACTTGCAGCCCTCCTTTGTGAGGCTGTTAACCGCGTCCTTAAACTGCGCAATCGTGTTTTCATAAAAAGCATTTATTGAGATTATTCCGATTGTACCGATGCTTCTCGAGGAAACCGTGGCTTCACTGTAACCCATAACAAGATTTTCGGTCTTTGTTGTCTTTTCTCTTACATACGTAACCTTTACACTGCTCATCTTTTCGCCGTAAAGCTTTGACATGAGCGATGTATAATTCGTCTTTGTAACAGCTTCATTTCCTATTTCCGTTATTTCATCTCCGGCTTTTATTCCGGCTGTCTCCGCAGGAGAATTTTTTGCCACAGCCGTGATATACAGATTGCCCGTGTCTTCATTGAAGGTACAGGTGATTCCCGTACCGGACATCTTGCCGAGAAGACGGTTATAGTAGGTGACATATTCTGACGGTGTAAGGTAGAACGATGCACTGTCTCCCAGTCCCTTTATATACCCGTCCGCAATTCCCGAGTTTATGCTTTCCGACTCGATATTTCCGAAAAAGTCTTCACGTACGAGGTCATCTATTTCCGCAAGGTTGTCATACATCGCCGTACGGCTTGTAAGATCACTTATGAGGTTATTGTAAACGCTCATTGAAATCTTCATCGTGATTGCTATTGTTGCCGCCATAACTATAAAGAGTACAGCGAGCCCTGTTCCAAGTGGGATTTTTTTACTCATCGTCTGTCTCCTTTATGGCTTACTTACATAATTGAGCGGATTTCTCGCCGTCTGGCTCTGAGAACCGCTGCCGACACGTATTTCAAAGTGAAGATGCCAGCCGGTCGAATAGCCGGTACATCCCATATAGCCTATCGTCTGTCCCTGTGAAACGGTTTGACCCTGTGTAACGCTGACATGCGAAAGATGTGCATAGTAAGCACGCACGCCATCGCCGTGGTCTATAACAACATAGTCGCCAAAGCCCCAGTTACAGCCGCAGCTATAATTTTTCCTGTAGTTATGACTGCAAATACTGCTTGCGATAAGAACCGTGCCGTCACCGGCCGCAATTATTTTCTTGTCGTTGCTTTCGGCTCCCGGCATGGTTATGTCAATTCCGTAGTGGAAATCTCCGACGCCTACGCCGGACCTTCTTCCGTAACCAGAGCTGATATACGAGCTGGAATACGGAACCGGCCAGATAAGGTTTGCCGAACCGCTGCCCTGCGAAGCCTTTCCGGCAAGCATCTGGTCAATCTTATACGAGTATGCCGCCTGCTGTGCCTCGGCCTGCTGCTCGAGCTTTGCAAGCTGCGAATCCTGTTTATTCAGGGTGCTGAGGTAGTTTTCGAGCTTTGAAAGTTTTTTGTCAACGGTTGATTTCAGCGCCTTTATCTCTTTCTGAGAAGCGACAACATCCGCCTTTGATGTTTCAATTTCCTTTTTGTTCTCGGTGAGGGTATCCTTCTGCTTCAAAAGAGATGTCTTTAAGTCCTCCATCTCCTTTATCTCGCTTTTAAGATCATCGACAATCTTGTTATCGTGCTTACTCACCTGTGATACAAGCTCAAGCCTTGTAAGAAGGCTTTCAAAGCTGTTTGCTTCAAGGATAAGCTCAACGGAGGAGACATTTCCGGACATATACATGGCACGTATACGTTCCCCGAGAAGCTTCTGAGTTTCCTTTATCTTCTTCTCCTGCTCGGCAACCTTTTCCTCGGTCTCCTTTATGGATTTTTCTATGCCGATAATCTGGTTGTCAAGGAGTCTTATCTGTTTATTGAGTGCGTTTATCTGACTTTGATATACGTCAACTTCCTCCTGAAGAGCGTCAACCTCTTTTTGAACCTGCATTGCGGAGGCGGATACATCGTCAATTTCCCCTTCGAGCTTCTGACGCTGCTCCCTCGCCTTTGCGGCGTCGTTTTTAAGAGCTTCTATTTCTTTTCTAAGCTCTATGATTTCAGGGTCGGTTTCCTCATACTTCTTTGCATACGCGGGAACAGAGGCGATTCCGACCACTGCGAAAACAAGAACCATGAAAAGAGAAATAATCGACTTCACTCTGCTGTGTGTCTTATTCATTGTCATCAGATACCACGCTCCCTTGTTCCTTAAGATAACGTCCCATTGAGAATATACTTCCGAATACGCCTGCAAATACGCCTATGAGAATAAACGCAAGAAGCATCGGCAATGCATATGAGCTGAACGGAATTGACGTTGCTCCGAAAAGTGTAAATATCGTCCCGAGTGACTTAAGAGCAAGCTCGTAAAGGCCGAACACAAGAAGAAGTGAAACAAAACCGGAGATGATTCCGATAAGAATACCTTCTATGATGAATGGCCAGCGTATAAACCAGTTGGTGGCACCGACCGCCTTCATGATGCTTATCTCAAGTCTTCTGTTATACATGGTAACTCTTACGGTATTTGCAATAATGAAAAGCGAAACCGCAAGAAGCATGATTATCATTCCGACGCTTATATATGTCACGCCGGAGCGAATCTGTCTCACCTGACCGGCAAGGTCGCTGTTTCCCCTTACACTGAGTGTGTTTTCCACCGAGGTAAGCATGGTCATGACGTTGTCGTAGTCATTCAGGTTTTCAAGCGTTACCTTGTAGGCGTCGGGCAGCGGATTTTCCTCAAGTCCGTCAAGCAGACTGGCCTCGTCGCCCATGCTTTCAAGCTGAGATTTATATGCGTCCTCCTTTGAAACAAAGTCAACGGAGGCTACGCTCGGAATCATACGTATGTCCTGACCGACCTTATTTACCTGTTCATCGGTTATTCCGTCATTCAGATATACCATGATTACGTTCTGATCTTCGACATTTTCAAGCATTGAATTTATGTTTACGAAAAGCATAATCGCACAACCGATAAGCACCAGACAGGAAGAAAGAACCGCGATTGAGGCAATGGACATAAGCCTGTTTGACCATACGTTTCTTACGCCTTCTTTTGTGAGGTAATTTATGTTGAACGAAGCTTTTCGTCTTATCTTTTCTTCGGACATTATTTCTCATCCTCCTCTGCGTCCTCAAAATACTTTGAGTAATCAACACCGTCAATTGTAGTATAGGTGTTTTTTTTCGGCGGAGTTTCCGGAGCCGGACGTGCGGCTGAAAGAGGTGACCCCACCTTCGTCTCGGATGAGTTGTTTAAGGTTTCGGTTGAAACCGGTATCGTAAAGATCTCAGTCACAGGTGAACTCTGCGTCGGCTGTGATTCCGGTGCAGGCTTCACGGACTGCGCGGAAGCTGCGGCGGCTTTACCGTCATCGGCGGTGTCGGAATCCTTTGCTGCCGTTGCCTTTGCGGCATACGAGCTCATCTGTGCCATAAAGGGAGACGGCTTATAAGAGTCGGTTAAAGGCACGGCGGAATCTGCGGCCGTTGTCCCTGTACCAAAGCTCTTTTCGGTTGTTTCCGTCTTGGCTTTCGACTGCTGAGCCGCAGAAGCCGAACCTGCCGCGGAAACAGTACCTGTCGCAGAAGCTGAGCCCGCCGCGGTAGCCGAACCTGCCGCAGAAGCAGTACCTGTCGCAGAAGCACCGCCTGCCGCAGAAACAACACCTGCACCGGAAGCTTTTGCTGCCATGGCAGCCTTTACAGCCTCCGCAACCTTTACCGCTTCATCGGTATTAGGATTCTGTGTGCTTCCCGGCTCCGAAACAGGCTTGTAGCCTGTCTCCGTTTTATAACGGAGAACTCCGCCTGCTGCCGTATCCGATACTACAGTACCGTCATCAATTACAACGATTCTGTGATTAAACTTTTTTACAAGATCATGCTCATGCGTAACCATTATTACCGTGGTTCCGTTTTCGTTTATGTGATTGAGAAGATCCACTATCTCATAGGACATCTCCGGGTCTATGTTACCCGTAGGCTCGTCGGCAATGATGGTATTCGCATTGTTTACAAGCGCTCTCGCAAGTGCGACACGCTGCTGCTCACCGCCCGAGATCTCATTCGGAAGCGAGCGTGCCTTTTCCTTAAGTCCGACAAGGCTCAAGACAAACGGCACTCTTTTACGTATTTCCTTTTCATTTGCACCTATAACCCTCATTGCAAATGCAACATTGTCATACACGGTCATGGTAGGTATGAGTCTGAAGTCCTGAAAAACTATACCCATGGTACGCCGAAAATAAGGAATTTCCTTATTTGTCATCTTGGTAAGGTCATAGTTATTTATCATAATGCTTCCGGAGGTGGGTACCTCCTCGCGCATTATCGTCTTTAGGAAAGTACTCTTACCGGAGCCGGATGCACCGACAATAAAAACGAACTCTCCGCGCTCAATACGAAGGTTGACATTTTTCAGTGCTTCCGTACCGTTATCGTACTTTTTGTAAACATTTTTAAACTCTATCATCTGTTACGCACTGCTCCTAAAAATGGTCTGTTATTCATCTGAAGTCAATTTTTCAGTTATTTTTCAATTATCTTTTTCTCCGAAAAGTCGTGTTTTAAAAAACACAAAAGACTGTATGGGCATAAGAACACCTATACAGTCTATAGTATACCATATTTAATTATAGTTTGTAACCCTTTTGTAACCGGTTTCTGAATTTTGTGCTTTTGCACAAAAGCCGACACAATATTTAGTATTTTTTATCAGAATTTTGTCGGATTTGCGTCCAGATATTTCTTTACCATAAGGGCTACCTTAAATACGATGGCATCATCAAACTCACGAAGGTCAAGTCCTGTAAATTTCTTTATCTTTTCAAGTCTGTAAACCAAGGTGTTTCTGTGAACAAAAAGCTTACGTGATGTCTCAGAAACGTTGAGGTTATTTTCAAAGAATTTTTGAATGGTAAAAAGTGTTTCCTGATCAAGGTTCTCTATAGAGCCTCTTTTGAAAACCTCCTGGAGGAACATCTCGCAAAGGGTTGTCGGAAGCTGATAAATAAGACGTGCAATACCCAGATTATCATAGCTTACTATGTTTTTCTCGGTATCAAAAACCTTTCCTACCTCAAGTGCAACCTGAGCTTCCTTTAAGGATCTCGAAAGGTCACGGATTCCTACAACAGTCGTGCCTATTCCCACAAGCGCGTTGCTGTAGAACTCGGTCGAAAGTGCGTCAGAAATGGAATGAGCCAGCTTTTCAAGGTTCTTCGGCTCGATATTGTTACGCACCTCTTTTACAAGAGCGATATCCGTCTCATTTATGTTTATAACAAAGTCCTTGTTCTTGTCCGGGAAAAGATTCTGTATGACGTCGAAAACAGACGCGTCCTCATGTCCCGTAATCCTTATGAGAAGAACAACACGTGTTGCATCATTGTTGAAGCGAAGCTCACGTGCCTTTACATGTATGTCACCCGGAAGGATGTTATCAAGAATAACATTCTTTACGAAGTTACTCCTGTCATATTTTTCATCATAAAACTGTTTTATACTTGAAAGTGAAACAGAGAGAATTCTTGCGTATTTTTCGGCAAGGTCGTCTTCACCGTCAACAAAAACAGCATACTCATGGCGTAAATGAGATCCAAAGGTCAGATAAGTCACACCGTCAAGGCAAACCGCATCATTTGTCGAAAAGATGTCGGATGTGTCAAGAGGTATCTGACCGCCGATTCGCTCAAGCTCACTGCAAGAGATGATTGAACCGGTTTCGTCAATCACACCAACTGTTCTGTCAATCGCGTCGCGCATCTGGTGAATGACTCCCTGAAACAGTCTGTTGGACATATACTCAAAACCCCCAGTGATTTGTATAGTAATTACTGCTGTTTGTACTTTTTGTGCAAAATGTTAGAGCAATTTCTTATACATTGTACACAATAACTCAACAAAATGCAACTTTTTTCGTCAGATTTTATACAAAAATATACAAAATAACTACAATAAATATGTGAAATCGTGTCAATATGCACTATTCAGGTGTTGGTAATTTTCAACAATTCGTCTTGTGTTAATTCTCTCATTTTACCGGGCTCCAATGCAATATCTAGTGACAGTCCACCCATTTTTACACGTTTAAGTTCAAGCACCCTGTTCCCTCTCGCGGCAAACATACGCTTGATTTGGTGGTATTTTCCTTCGCAGATTTTTACCTCTGCAACTGCCTGTCCGACAAGTTTGACTGCAGCAGGCAAGCACTCGTATCCGTCCGAAAGCGTTATACCTGCGGCAAAAGCGGAGATATCCTCCTCGGTCAAGGTCTTTTCAAGCGTCGCGATATATGTTTTTTCGATATGGTTTTTCGGCGACAATATGCGATGTGCAAAATCTCCGTCATCGGTGAGTAAAACAAAACCCGTGGTGTCCGCGTCAAGTCTTCCGGCAGGAAAAAGTCCGGGTCGTTTAAGGTTGTCCGGAACAAGGTCAAGAACCGTTTTGTGCATTTTGTCATCCGTTGCGCTGACCACGCCCTTCGGCTTATTTAATATATAATATACATACTTTTTATAAGAGAGAGCCTGTCCGCCTACTACAATCTCAGAGGTCTCCGGAAAAATCTGCATATCACACGATGCCGCAACAGCTTTGTCAACCGTTACAGCTCCGTGTTTTATCAGTTTTTTTACATCGCTCCTTGAAAGTGATGTCTGGGATGAAATGAATTTATCAAGCCGCATTTTCTTTCACCTTAAAGCCGTGCATAAAGCCGTCGAGTTCAACCGAGCAGATATCACCGCCTATGACATTGCCGTCACAGACAAGAATATTTGCCCGAATACACCCGGAATTCCCGGCATAGCCCGGATAGTTTTTTATCTCATAGGTCCAGCGTTTTACCCTGGTGCCCTTGTATTTTTCAAGATCAAAACCCTGCTTTTTCTGTATATCATTGTACGCCTTATACGTTTCGTCAAATTCGGTGGGAATGATTACCTCCGCAACCTCGAGAGGATCCTCGGATACCTCCCATCCGAACTGCGAAAGAAAAGCCACACGTTCCTTTGTGTCTGACGCCTTGAGAACAATACCGTTCATATTTGATACATCGCCGGTGGCAGTACTCACTCTTGCAAGTATGATTCCGGCTACGATGCCGACCGCCGCAAGAATAATAACCTTAGCGGTTTTTGAGTTTACTGAAAACACAAACATAAATATCACCCTGTAAACTCTATGCAAAAGTCTTGAAAATTATGACCCGGCTTCCCTTAAAAAAGGAGCGGCACACGCAAGGTGCGCCGCGTAGTAGCTGTAATTATAACCTGAACAAATCAGAGAAAGAATTCTTCATCCGGTACTATCGGGGTGTCGCTGAGCGGTACGTCTATAATGCTCGGCTTCGGCATGATGACCTCTATGTCATTGTCCTCGGTTACGTACTGCGAAGACGGGCGTTTCTTACCGTAGGTGCTCTGACTGTTCCGTTTCATGTTTTCCGTGTGCTTTCTCTCTGATTCGGCACGCTTTGAAGAGACTGCCGAGCCCTGTGCACGGCGCTGTCTGTCCGCACGCTTTTGAGCCTGTGATGAATTCTTTGCGGCAGCCTTAAGACTGTCCTGAAGCTTCTGTATCTCATTCAGACTCTTTGCAACCCTGTATTCGGTTTCATTGACGAGCTCGTCCACATATTTGCTCGCATTCATCTTAAGGTCATGCGACCACTTTGCAGCCTCATCCATTTTGCTCTGTGACTTGTACTCTGCTTCCTGCTCAAGTCTTTCGGCACGGGTTTTTGCCTCCGTAAGGATGTTTTGTGCCTGTTCCTTTGATTCGCTGAGGATGCTCTGAGCCTGATCCTTTGCTGCGGCAAGAAGCTTCTCCGCCTCTTCCCTGAGAGCCCCTGCCTCCGCCTGCGCATGTTCTGTAAGATTCTTTGAAGCGGTCTTTGCCTCTTCAAGGATGTTTTGTGAGGAAACAAGCTTGTCGGCCTCTGTACGCGCACTGTCAAGAATGCTCTTTGCCCTCTCCTGTGCGTCTTTTATAAGTTCCTCGTTTCGCCTGTTGGTTTCAACGTCGTTTTCGCGTGCTCTGTGCTCCGCAGCAGCAAGAAGATCACGACTTTTTATACGTGCATCCTCTATTATCTCCTCTGCTTCACGGTTTGCTCTGCTCATTATCTCACGTCGCTCGGATGCGAGAATACGTGCCTGCTTCACTTCCTCGGGAACACTAAAGCGCAGGTCGTCGATGACTGTCTTCAGGGCTTCAACGTCAACAGTCATTCTGTTTGAAAAAGCTTTTCCTTTTCCGTCCGCAAGAATATCTTCCATCTCATCGAGGAGTTCTTCTATCTGAGCCACGTGAATCAGTCCTTTCTTAAATGTTCTTCAATATCATGTAAAACCGGCGGGGGAACAAAATCCGATATGTCACCGCCGAGTTCACCTATCTGTCTTACAAGGCTTGAACTTAAAAACATGTTTTCGGCCTTTGTCGCAATGAATACGGTTTCAAGTTCTTGGTTGAGACGTCTGTTTCCGAGTGCCTGCTGGAATTCGTTGTCAAAGTCCGAAAGGGCACGCAAGCCCTTTACAACAACCTGCACACCGTTTTCCCTCGCGTACTCAGCGAGAAGTCCGTCATATGAGGTAACTCTTACGTTTTCGAGGTGCGTGGTACTCTTCTTTATAAGCTTAACACGGTCTTCAACGGTAAAAGAGTTATTTCCTTTTTTTCTGTAGTTTGTCATAACGACAACTATAACGTTATCAAACAACTTTGAAGCTCGTTCAATGATGTCAAGATGTCCGTTTGTTATCGGGTCAAAGCTGCCCGGACAAATGGCTGTAATCATCAGTCGTTCTCCTCTCCGTTTCTGTAGACAGTGAGTTTTATCTTTCCGTATCTGTACTCCTTGTGAAGCTTAAACCTTCCCACTTTTTCGGGAAGGACTTCCTCTCTTGCGGTTTCGCAGATGATAACTCCTCCGTCTGACATCCTTTGCGTGAGAGCAGGAAGCACGGAAACAACAAAATCCTTTCTGTAAGGAGGGTCGAGAAAGGCAATGTCAAATGTATCCCTTGTCGAATTAAGGAAGCTTAAGGCGTCCTCATTTTTTACCGTGGCACGCTCGGAAAGCTTTGTATGCTTAAGGTTTTCATTTACAACGGCAACCGACTCTCTGCTGTTATCAACAAAAGCGGCAACAGACGCGCCTCGGCTTAAAGCCTCTATCCCGAGTTGTCCGGAGCCTGCAAAAAGGTCAAGCACCCTCGCACCCGGAACCTCAAACTGTATGATATTGAAAACAGATTCCTTGACCTGGTCGGTTGTGGGACGTACTTCAAGTCCCTCAAGAGTTTTGAGCTTCATCCCTCTTGCTGTACCCGTAATAACTCTCATCATTAAACTCCGTGTTTCGACATAAAATTCAGTATATTATACCATTATACGCCCTGATTTGTAAACTGTCTCTTGTTGTAATAATAGCCAATCTTACTCCGAAAAAAACGCTTTAATATGGACACCATCGGCAATGCCCAGGCCCGGCGTCGCGGCAAGCTCGTCAACGGATGCCCGTTTTATCGCGTCTATGGTTTTAAACTTTTTCCAAAGAGCCTGAGCTTTTTTGGGTCCTATGCCCGGTATGCCCGTAAGCTCGCTTGTTTTTGAGGTTTTCGCGTGCTTCTTACGATGATAGCCTATGGCAAACCTGTGAACCTCCTCCTGAATACCGGAAACAAGAGTAAAGACCTTTCGCTTGCTGTTTATCGAGATCTCTCCGCCGTCACACGAAATAGCGCGCGTCCTGTGTTTTCCGTCCTTTACCATTCCGAAAACAGGAATGTGAAGCTGATATACTTCGAGAACGGAGAGTGCAACGTTTACCTGACCCTGTCCTCCGTCCATAAGAATAAGGTCCGGCAGACGTGCAAAGCCGTCCTCCTTACCCTCATCCCTGTCCTTGAAATAATGCTCAAACCGGCGTGTCAGAACCTCCTTCATAGCTCCGTAATCGTCTCCGCCGACAGCTTCTTTTATTATGAATTTTCTGTATCCCGCTCTGTAGGGCTCGCCGTTTTTAAACACAACCATTCCGCCGACCGAATCCGCTCCGGCGGTGTGAGAGATATCGTAAGATTCGATAAACTCCGGAGCCTTACTGAGTCCCAGCAGCTCGCCGAGCTCGATAACCGCCGTGTTTGATTTTTTTCTGTGTTTTTTCTCTGCTATCGCCTCGTATGCATTGTTTTTTGACATACGGACAACCTCTGCCTGATTTCCCTTTTCGGGAACGCTGATAGTAACCTTTTTACCCAGTCTTTCACCGAGCCATTTCATTATAAGTTCCGTGTCGTCACACTCACCGTCCGTAAAGATAAGCGGAGGTATGTCATCATGGGCGATGTAAAATCTCTTTATAAAATCCGCTCTCGTCATACTCAAAGTCTCGGAAATATCCGTAAAATGATTTTCACTCTGAGAAAGCTTTCCGTCGACAAAGCGAAGTACATTGAAGCAGATTACGTCATCGTCGCGTGCAAGCGCAAAAACGTCCTTTGTCTCCGTTCCGCAAAGCAAGACCTTCTGCTTGTCGGAAAGCCGCCTTATCGCCGAAATCCTGTCCCTTGTCTCTGCAGCCTTTTCAAACTCAAGGTTCTCAGAGTAGGACTCCATTCGTTTTTCAAGCAGCTTGAGATACTCCTTTGTATCTCCTTTGAGAAATTCTATAGCATCATTTACTGCGGCGTCATAGTCTGCCTTTTTAACGCGTCCCGTACAGGGCGCCATACATTGCCTCATATGATAGTTAAGACAGGGACGGTTGTTCACGCTGCCGCACGGAAAGCTTTTGTTGCACTGCGGAAGTTTAAAAATCTTGAGTGCCGCGTCAAGTGATTCCTTTACGACAAAGCCGCTCATGTACGGTCCGATATACTGCGAGCCGTCATCAACCTTCTGCTTTGCACTCTTAAGCCTTCTCCACGGCTCATTTGTTATCTTTATATAACTGTATCCCTTGTCGTCCTTCAGAAGGATATTGTACTTCGGCTTATACTGTTTTATAAGGCTGCACTCAAGAACAAGCGCCTCAAATTCGCTTCCGGTGAGGATATGTTCGAAATCATATACATTTTCAACCATCCTGCGCACCTTTGTCGTATGGTTGTTCTGGGAGCCGAAATACTGGCTAACCCTGTTTTTGAGAAGCTTCGCCTTCCCGATGTAAATAATCTCACCATCGGAATTTTTCATGATATACACCCCCGGCAAAAGCGGCAGGCGCATGGATTTTCCGCGAAGGTACGAAAGTCTCTCATTCGGCATATACTCACCCCCTTATTTATCCGTAAGAAAACAATCCATAAAGCAGAAAACAAACCGCAAAAGAGCTTGGCTGTAAAACAAAAAGCACACCGCCGGAGTATATCAGCAGTGTGCCCAATTAAAGCGATTAAAATTATTCTGCAAAACCTGATTCAACGAGAGCTACAAGAGCTTCAACTGCCTCTTCTTCATCTGAACCGCCGGCCATGATACGGATTTCCGTTCCGCCCATGATACCGAGTGATAAAACACCGAGAAGTGACTTGGCATTTACTCTGCGCTCATCTTTCTCAACCCATATAGAAGACTTGAACTCGTTTGCCTTCTGAATGAAAAATGTTGCAGGACGAGCGTGAAGTCCTACCTGATTCTGAACCTTAACGTCTTTTACATACATAATAATTCCCTCACAAATAATCAAAATAGTTAGAAAAAATTATAGTGATTTTTCAAATTGCTATCATTATAGTCACAAAACTTCACATAGTCAACGAAAAAAAAAATATTTGTCCCAGATTACAAACTTCGACATAAAATCACCGAATGTTTGTGAATTTTTCACAGTTTTTTTCAACAAAAAAGGCTTGCAAAAAGCGTTTTGTTCATATATACTGTTGAGTTATTTTTTTCGTGAAAAAACAGAAGCACGTAACAGGCGGTTACACCGTGCGTTTATGTCCTTTTCTGTGTCTGTCGTTTTAAGAGGTCGGGTCTTTCTTCAAAAGATCGGGTCTCTTTAGTTTTGTCCTTTCAAGTGACTGCTCATCCTGCCACCTTGCTATGTTCTCATGATGACCGGAGAGAAGAATTTCCGGCACCTCTTTGTCACGCCAAACGGCCGGTCTCGTATACTGCGGATACTCGAGAAGTCCGTTATAATGGCTCTCTTTAGTATATGCATCATCATTTTTAAGGACACCCGGAAGCATCCTGCACACGCTGTCACACAAAACAAGCGCCGGAAGCTCGCCTCCCGTCAGGACGTAGTCACCGATTGATATTTCCTCGGGGCACAATTCATCGATAACCCTCTCGTCAATCCCCTCATAGTGTCCGCAGAGAATCGCCAGATTATCCAGCCTTGAAAGCTCTTTTACACGCTCCTGCGTGAGTGTTTTGCCCTGAGGCGTCATATAAACAAGATGATACGGCTTGTTTCCGTTATCGGTGAGTGCCGTATAGCACTTGTAAACAGGCTCTGCCTGCATGATCATTCCCGTGCCGCCGCCATACGGCGCATCGTCAACACGGCCGTGCTTGTCATCGGTGTAGTCCCTTATGTTATGGCAATTTATCTCCACACAGCCCGCCGCGCGGGCTCTGCCTATTATACTTGTGTAGAGAACGGTTTCACACATCTCCGGAAAAAGCGTCAGTATATCAATCCTCACGAACCTCATACTCCTCTCCGAAAATACCCGGTATCGGTGTTATAAGAGCGACACCGTTTTCGACATCCACTTTTTTCACAATTTCCGGTATAGACGGCAGCAGATATAATCTTCCGTCATTTTCGATATGCCATATGTCCGATGCACCCGAATTCGTCACGTCCTTTATAACGCCGTAAGTCTTTTCGGCGTCATCGGCGTCACGCACGGTACAGCCTATAAGCTCTGCTATAAAATAGCGCCCCGCAGGAAGCGGTGCATCCTCTCTTTTTACATATACCGTTCTGCCGCGAAGGGCGTTTGCCTTATCAGTGTCGTCAACGCCCTCAAGCGTCAGAAGCATGACATTTCCGTGCGGCCGTGCAGACAGGACGCGACGCTCGTCGGCGCCGTCCTTCTTCAGATACACACGTGTGAAGCTTTTAAAAAACTCGGGGCTGTCACACCAATACTGAACTCTGAGTTCGCCCTTTATACCGTGTGTACTCACTATTTTTCCGAGCTCAAGATAAGAAAGAAGCATGCTTTCACCTCAAAATCCAAAACAGGGCAAGCTTTGAAATACGTTCAATGCTTGCCCTCTTCTTTTGCGTTTAAAATCAATGATCAACCTGGTCTCAGTCGATTTCAACTGCTATGTGAGCGTCCTGCTTATTTGCAGTCGCACGCATAACGGTACGGATAGCCTTGGCAATACGGCCCTGCTTTCCTATAACTCTTCCCATGTCATCAGGAGCAACATGGAGGTGGAAAACGGTTACACCGTTTTCGTTGGGCTCGTCAACATCAACCGTAACGGCTGACGGGTCATCTACAAGACCCTGCGCAATTGCTGTTAATAATTCACGCATACCTTAAAGCCTCCCGATTATTTTATAGCTCCGCTCTTCTTGAGAAGTGCACGAACTGTGTCTGTAGGCTGTGCGCCGTTAGCAATCCACTGCTGAACCTTCTCGTCATCAACCTTGAGAACTACAGGATCCTTTGTGGGATCATAGTAACCGATTTCCTCGATGAAACGTCCGTCTCTCGGGAAACGTGAATCCGCTACTACGATACGATAGAAAGGAGCCTTCTTTGCACCCATTCTGCGAAGTCTGATTTTTACTGCCATTTTTAATTCCTCCAAAAAGATTTAATGTACAAAAGTATAATTAGTACTTGTAATTTGCAAAGATTATAAACCGAGTTTACTGAAATCAAGTCCGTTAAGGTCATTCGGATTCATGTTCTGACTCATGCGCTTCATGGCCTTTCTGGATTTTTTACTGTTCATCTGCTTAAACATCTTCTGCATCTGCCTGTACTGAGAAAGAAGCCTGTTGACGTCCTCAACCTGCTGACCGGCACCCGCTGCTATTCTGCGTTTGCGCGACGGATTGATGATGTCGGGATTTTCCCTCTCCTTTGGTGTCATAGACTGAATAAGAGCCTGAAGCCTGTCAAACTGCTTTTCGTCTACTTCGATATCTTTAGCCTTGTTTCCTATACCCGGAATCATTCCGAGTAAGTCCTGCATGGGTCCGAGCTTACGCACCTGCTGCAGGTTGGAAAGAAGGTCATTAAGATCAAACTTGTTTTTACGAAGCTTGCGCTCAAGCTCAAGCGCCTGCTCTTCGTCAAACTGCTGCTCTGCCTTTTCAATGAGAGAGAGCATATCTCCCATGCCGAGGATACGCGAAGCCATTCTGTCAGGATGGAAAACGTCAAGGTCATCAAGCTTTTCACCTGTACCGACAAACTTTATGGGCTTGCCCGTAATGGCTCTTGCGGAAAGCGCCGCACCGCCTCTCGTGTCACCGTCAAGCTTTGTGAGTACAAGACCGTCAAGCCCAACGGAATCATTGAATGCAGACGCAACATTTACAGCGTCCTGACCGGTCATGGCATCCACAACAAGAAGTATCTCATGCGGATGTACCGCGGCCTTTATGTTCTGAAGCTCTTCCATGAGTGCTTCGTCAACATGAAGTCGTCCCGCCGTGTCAAGAAATACGTAATCGTATCCCTGGTCCTTCGCAAGCTTTACGGCTTCTGTCGCTATAAGAACGGGATCCTCCTGTCCTTTTTCAAAGACCGGAACCCCGACCTGTTCACCTACAACCTGCAACTGCTTTATAGCAGCCGGTCTGTAAACGTCGCAGGCTACAAGCAGCGGCCTGTGTCCCTCACTCTTAAGACGTTTTGCAATCTTTGCGCAATGTGTTGTCTTACCGGAGCCCTGAAGACCGCACATCATGACGATGGTCGGCGGATGCTGGGCAACTGCGAGTCTCGTCTGCGTACCGCCCATAAGTTCCGTGAGTTCTTCGTTTACTATCTTAATAACCATCTGCGACGGTGTGAGGCTTTTCATAACCTCTGCGCCGATGGCTCTTTCCGTTACGGCTGCGGTGAAGTCCTTGGCCACCTTGTAGCTTACGTCAGCTTCCAAAAGTGCCAGCCTTACTTCACGCATGGCCTCTTTTACGTCTGACTCTGTAAGGGAGCCTTTACTCTTCAGTCTTGCAAACGCGGCTTCCAGCCTGTCTGACAATCCTTCAAATGCCAAGAGTCTTCACTCCTTATTCTGATAATTGCTGTACGATGAGCTTTATCTTCACAACAGATTCGTTTATGTCCCTCGAAAGACCCGTACGCATGTTGTGATCGTTTATCTCCTCCGCACACTCGAGTATCTCTTCCAGGCCGCTACGCATTTCCTCAAAGCGTTTTGCAAGTCCGAGTCTTGACTCCATCTCGTAGAGCTGACTCTCTGCACGCTTTATGGCGTCACGCACGCCCTGTCTGGTTATTCCTTCGTTTTCGGCGATCTCGGCAAGTGACAAGTCGTCGTTGTAATAATACTCAATGAACGCTCTTTGCTTTTCTGTGAGCATGTCACCGTAAAAGTCGAGCAATACGTTTATAACTTCAAAGTTCTTTGCCACGTCCAAAATCACCTCTCATTTAATTTCCCCAATGTAAAGTCAACTTCTTTACACTCGTGTATTATACTTATAAACGTCTCCCGTGTCAAGTCTGTTTTTCTTGTACTCATGCATATTTTAAGCGTTTTTTAGCCTCTCTTTTTCAGCAAAAATCAACAACTTGTGTAAAGTGATTTGCTTTACACAAGTTGTTGGGTGAAATATTGCAATTTCGCAATGATAAATAATATTTTATTCCGTTTTCAACTTTTCTCTCAATGCTTCCTGCAGAACCTGTGAAAAGTTGACACCCGCCTGTTCAGCCTCAGAATTTAGCCACGACGGTATTGACAGTGTTTTCTTTACTGCACGGTTTTCATGTCTCTTTCTGTAATCATCCGTGTCGGCAACAATCAAGTTTACAAATTGATTCTTTTCAACAGATTCAATTTTTTTCGGTTTCGGAATATTTTCTTTTTTATTTTCCGCATCCCATAACCACATTGCCATCGCATCTGAAGCCATAAATATTGTTTCTGCAAGATCACTTCCACATGTTATACATCCGGGGAGATCCGGCACCTCAACACTGTATTCATCATTTTCAAGCTTTGTAAATATTGCCGAGTAAACATATTTCACTTTTGATTCCTCCAATCAATTCCGGCACATTTTAAGATGCCTCTTGCCGTATATTCATTTATTTCAGTATGTCTCGGAATTGTCAATTTAACTCCGTGTACGAATTTGTTGGTGGCAATGTCGTGGTTTGCACCCGGAGCAATTTGCCATCCGTGTTTAATCAATATGCGTTCCAATTCCCTCTTTTTCATAGTTACCAATCCCTTAAAATTATAATACGTAATAATACGTAAGTCAATATATTTGATAATCGATTAGTAACATAAAAAAATAAACCTTTCAATACCTTTGCGACAAACGGTCACAAAATCGGTATGAAAGGTTTTAATGTGTAAAAAGTATATCAGCCGCCGGATGTTACAAGGTAGGGCTGGAGTGCACGTGCAACACTGAGTGCGGGCATTGTCTGAAGCCATACATGACCCGGTCCCGTAATAACGGTGTTGAAAAGGCCTTCACCGCCGAAGATGATATTCTTTGCACCGGAAATAGTTCTGATATCCATGGAGCATGTGGTTGACATGGCTGCAAGGTATCCGCTGTCTACGACAATCTGCTGTCCCGCTTCAAGCTCATACTCCACAACGTGACCGTCAAACTCAGCAAATGCGAGGCCGTTGCCCGTTACCTTCTGAAGTATAAAGCCCTCTCCGCCGAACAAGCCCGCTCCGAATTTCTTCTGGAAGAAAACTGAAAGGCTTACACCGTCGGTTGAAGCGAGGAAAGAACGCTTCTGGAATATGTAATCATGCTCGGCATCAAGTCTGAAAACCTTTATCGACCCCGGAAAGCTGGATGCAAAAGCAATCTCACCCGGTCCGCCCTGCGCGGTGTAGATATTCTGAAACAGTGCCTCTCCCGAAAACATCCTTCCGAATGCTTTTCCGAGGCCTCCGTTTGACGATGTATCCATGCGCATATTTGACGACATCCATGCCATAGATCCGCTTTCTGTTATCATTCTCTCGTTTTCTTCAAGACTGCAGAGAACAACCGGTAAGGTTTCCCCTAAGATTTTGTACTGCATAAAACTTCCTCCATTACTTAAGTTTTACTATAGTAACTCCGTCCTCGCCCTCCCCGAAGGTGCCGAGGCGAAATTCCTTCACCTGTGGATGCTTTGAAAGATACTGCTTCACGGCTTTTCGCAGCACGCCGGTACCCTTACCGTGAATCACGGTAAATTCACCGATACCGCAGCGTGCCTGCAGGTCGATAAAGCCGTCAAGCGCGTGGATAGCTTCGTCCGAGGCCATACCACGCAGGTCGACAGAGGTCGCGACCTTCATGTCTGACTTTGAAGATATATTTTTTGAAACACCTCTGCCGGAGGGTCGCGACCGCATACCCTTTGCCGCGTTCCTAGCCGCCTTGCCCTCCATGAGGCGAAGATTCGATAACTCAACACGGGTTTTGAGAATACCGCTCGTAACTTCAACCATACCTTTTTTATCCGGCAAGGCGGAAACGGTCGCTGTTGTTCCGAGATCTGCTATGACAACCGTATCACCGACCTCAAGCGGCCGCGGCAAAACGTAGTTTTCGTCCTGCGCCAACGCAATTATGGGATTGGTTATGTCGTCAAGCTCACCCTCGTGTCGTTTTATAACACCCTTTGCCTTTGCGGAAAGAGCAGAGAGATCATTTTCTTTTTTCTTTTCCTTTTTAAGTTCTTCGATATCATCAAGGAAGTACGCGGCTTCCCTTTTAGCGCGCTCGACAATCTTCATTGCCTCGGAGCGTGCTTTTTCAATCTCTTCGTTTTTGAGCCTTTCAACGCTGTCCATCAGAGCCTGCGCGGACTTCTTTGTCTCCTCTGCCTCAAGGTACTGCTCCTGAGCCCTTTGATGCTCTGTTTCCATCCTTGCGCGGCTTTCCTCAAGCTGTTCCACGACGTCCTCAAAGCGTGTGTTTTCAGCGGACATAAGTGCCCTCGCACGCTCGACAACGCCACAGGGAATTCCGAGACGCTCGGAAATAGCAAAGGCATTTGAACGTCCGGGAACACCGATAAGAAGTCTGTATGTCGGAGAAAGCGTATTTACGTCGAACTCGCAGCAGGCATTTTCCACCCGCTCTGTTTCAAGGGCATATGCTTTAAGCTCCGCATAGTGCGTGGTTGCGGCAACGGTTGCGCCCTGTGCATGAAGCTTTTCAAGAATAGCCATAGCAAGCGCCGCACCCTCGACGGGATCGGTGCCCGCTCCCAACTCATCTATGAGCACGAGCGAGCCCTTTTTCGCTTTATTCAATATATCTACGATATTGGTCATATGTGATGAAAATGTAGAAAGCGACTGCTCGATACTTTGCTCGTCACCGATGTCCGCAAAGATGTCCCGAAACACCGCTATTTTGCTGTTGTCTCCGCACGGAAGCATGAATCCGCACGCCGCCATAGCCGACAGCAGGCCTATGGTCTTTATGGAAACCGTCTTACCTCCGGTATTCGGTCCCGTTATGACAAGCGTATCAAAATCCTCCCCGAGCCGGATGTCCGTCTTTACAACCTTTTTCGGGTCAATGAGCGGATGACGTGCCCCGTGAAGATCCACTATACCCTCACCGTTCAGTATCGGCACGGACGCTTTCATGGCGTATGCCATATGAGCTTTGGCAAAAACAATATTCAGGTATACGGCAGACTCATAGGAAATCTTCATCGGCTCGTATATGGCTCCGACCTCGTTTGAAATCTCCGCAAGTATTTTTTCAATCTCCTCACGTTCTTTTCCGAGAAGCTCCTTTATCTCATTGTTCGCCTCAACGACCGACATCGGCTCTATGAAAACGGTTGCTCCGCTGTCCGATGTATCCTGCACAAGTCCCGCAACAGTCGCCTTGTGTTCACGCTTTACCGGTACGACATATCTGCCGTTTCGCATGGTGATTATGGCATCCTGAAGCGCCGTCTGATAGTGTGACGAGTGAATTATATGGTTAAGCTGATCACGAATCTTGCTCTCCTGCCTGCGAAGCGCCTTCCTTATGTCGGAAAGTTCGCGGGAAGCGGTATCCGCCATCTCATCCTCAGAGAGAATGCTCGTGAAAATCCTGTCCTCAAGATACTTGTCGGGTGCAAGCGAGCAAAAGTACCCGGAGAGCGATGTATCCATTCCCTCACACTGCGAATACCAGTCATCGAGACAGCGTATCGTGCGAAGTGTTCCTCCGACCGAAAGCAAATCCTTCATCGACAGGGTTCCCCCATTATTCGCAATGTGTAAGAGATTGTTTACATTGTGAAGACCGCCGAATGACGGCCCTCCGAATTTTGCAAGAAGCATATGCGCATCCACCGTCATGTCAAGAAGTCTCTGCGCCTCTGCGACATCGGTTTCGGGTTTAAGCGACAGAGCCATTTCACGTGCATCCTCACACGAGGTCTCAAGGCTCAGTCTTTCAAGTATTTTGTCAAAGTCAAGTGCTGCCAGATGTTTATCCATGGTTTCTCCGTTTAGTCTATTGATAAAATTCATTTTGGGAATAAATCGTTTGTGTTCTTGCTACAGGCTTTTGTAAAAATCAAGTGTATTGTAATTCCTTCCGGTCTGGAAAAGTGCGAAGCTTTCCGTGACGGTCGAGAGCTCGGAAAGTGCATTCGGTGCGAGAGTAAAATCGAACACCTTCTTCGGCTCGCTGTATATGATATGCCTCATTGCGGTAACGGCGCTGTAGCTCAGCGGACACTGTGAGGCATCAAACCCATACGCCGAAAACTCCTTGCTGCTCTGCGGCACGGAAGCGCCGGAGCCTTCCGAATGTCCCGATCTGTCACCCATACACGCCCTGCAGCAGATATCTCCGTTCCTTATGCTGAAATAAAAAAGGTCCGACTCAAACTCTCCGCATTCACGGCAGGCCACAAGCGAGGGCATGTATCCCGAAATTGAAAGACTTCGCAGTTCAGCGACAGATTTTACAATCCTCGGGTCACATTTTTCCTTCGATAGCAGGTAGATACTGTTGAGAAGCAATTTCAGCAGCTCATCACACTGTGCGCTTTCGGGTGCAAGCTCACCGAAAAGCTCTGCAAGATAAAAGGCAAGGCTCAGGTTCTCGATATTGGAACGCAAGTCGAAAAAAACCTCGCGCTCCGCCGCATGATTCACGTTATAGGAATCCCTGCCCTTATAGAACATAAAATCAGAGTATGCGAGAAGCTGCGTCCCGGCAAGATTTCTGTTCTTTATGGTTTTTCCTCCGGAAACAAAGGCCCTTATAAGACCGTACTGTCCCGTAAGCACAGTGATAAGGCGGTCGGATTCGCCGACATTCTGTTCTTTTATAACAAGACCGTCCGTCTCAATATGCAATCAAACCGCCTCCCCTTCACACAAGTTAATTATACGTACAAACCTCTGTCAATGCAAATATTTTAACATATTGAGACCTTTCAAACCTGATTTTCGACCGTTCATTGCAAAAGCATTGATTTTAAAATTTATTCGGATATATTCAAGTAAAAAAAAGTATTGACAAAGATAGGATATATCTAATATTATGTTTATAGGATATATCCTATATCAGTAGGGGTATTCCAATGAATTTTGAAATTATTTTTTATGAAGAAAACGGAAAATCACACATAGCCGAATTCCTCAATACACTCGATAACAAGCTTTTAGCAAAAGTTCTACGAAACATAGATTTGCTATCCGAATATGGAAATTCACTCGGAATGCCATTTTCAAGGTATATAGGAAATGGCATTTTCGAGTTAAGAACAAAAGGAAAAGACTCGATAATAAGGATATTATATTTTTTCAGCCAGGGAAAAAATAATCATAACAAACGGATTCGTTAAAAAGCAGCAGAATTTGCCTGTTGATGAATACAGAAAAGCCATAAATCTGAAAGAAAAATATATAAAATTGCAAGGAGGAAAAGATGAATGAGATACAGTGACTTTCTTTCCGAAAAAATGAAAGATGATGAATTCAGACATGAATACGAAAAGCTACAGCCTCAGTACGAAGTAATCAAAGCGCTGATTGAAGCAAGAAAAAGTATAAATATGACGCAACATGAATTGTCGATGAAATCCGGTATTGCGCAATCAGACATAAGCAGAATAGAAAGTGGCAACGGAAACCCTACACTCAAAATGCTCGAACGCCTTGCAGATGGCATGGATATGCATTTGAAGGTTGAATTCGTTCCAAACAAATAATAATTGTTGCAGAGATAAAATGAAACACGGACGGGGGAATGCGATATGCATTCCTGCGTCCGTATTTTTTATTCACTGACTATTTTGTAGTATGTCCTTGCAGTAACAGCGTAAACAATTGTATAACAGATTGCGTATACGACGATTGTTATACACGCACATATAAAAATCCCGTAGCATATGACGTGTAACGTCTGTTCACTATGAACCCAATATTTGCAAAAGCATTTATTCTCCGCTGTCAAGTCCGAAATTGTGGATAAGACCTTCCCTGTCACGCCAGCCCTCTTTGACCTTTACCCAGCACTGCAGGTTTACGTGGCAGTCAAAAAACTTTTCCATATCAGAGCGGGCGTAGGTGGATATCTTTTTAAGCATTTTTCCGCCCTTGCCTATCACAATTCCCTTATGGCTTTCGCGTTCACAGTAAATGGTGGCTTCAATATCTAAGATATCCTTGTCCTCACGTTCACGCATTTTTTCTATGCTTACCGCAATTCCGTGAGGAATCTCCTTGTCAAGGAGTCTCAGCATCTTTTCGCGTATGATTTCACCGGCAATAACACGCTCGGGCTGGTCGGTCAAAGTGTCATCGGGAAAGAAATGAGGGGACGGCTGAGCAAGTCCTTTGAGCTCTGTCATAAGTTCTGACAAGCCCTCGCCATTTACAGCACTTATGGGAACTACCGCCTCAAAATCATACTCGCCCCCAAGGGACGACATAACCTTTATAAGCTCTGTCTTGTCCGTCACGGTGTCAATCTTGTTTATCGCAAGAATCACGGGGATTTTCAGCGACTTAAAGCGATTGATAAGTTCTTCCTCCGTCGGGCTCAATTCCTCTGTCGGCTCAACAACAAAAAGGCACGCGTCAACGCCCCCGATACTGTCGAGCGTGGCACGTACCATATTTTCACCGAGTTTATTTTTAGGTCTGTGATAACCCGGAGTGTCAGTGAAAACCAACTGACACTCACCGTCGGTAAGCACTCCCATTATTCTTGTTCTTGTTGTCTGTGGCTTATTTGAAACTATAGCCACCTTCTGACCCAGCAATTTGTTGAGAAGTGATGATTTTCCAACGTTCGGTTTGCCTACTATCGCAACAAACGCTGTTGTGGTATCTGTCATTTATTCGTCTCCCATATAGTAGCTTCCGTCTCTCTTGAGTCCGAGTTCAGACAAAGCCTGTTCTTCCTTTTCTCTCATATGTAAAAGCTCAAGTCCGCCGTTCTCGTGGTCATATCCGAGAAGATGAAGCATGGAGTGAACTGTAAGGTATCCTACTTCACGCTGGAGGCTGTGCCCGTAGCGTTCTGCCTGCTCAATAGCTTTTTCTATAGAGATAACTATGTCGCCGAGCTGCGCTTCTCCGGTGTCAAGGTTTACGTCAAAGTTACCGTCGGAGCCGAGTGGGAAAGACAGTACATCCGTCTCCTTGTCGATGTTTCTGAAGGTCTTGTTAAGTTCCCGTATCTGTTCGTTGTTTACAAGCTTTACATCTACCTCCGCGTCCTTATCAAAGTCCTCCATGACAAGAACAGCTGTGCAGCAACGGCGTATAAGCATACGAAGACCTTTGGGGATCTTGATATCCTTCTGGTCATTTGTTATTACGACCTTGATTTTGTTTGCCATTTATTCTGCCCTCCGTTTTTTCGGCATACCGTTCATACGCCTTAACAATTTCCTGTACAAGGTGATGGCGCACAACGTCCTTCTCATCAAAACGAACGGTTGCGATACCATCGATATTTTTAAGAATTTTTATTACTTCTTTAAGCCCGGATTTCTTTCCGCCGGGTAAATCTATCTGTGTTACGTCTCCTGTCACAACAGCCTTTGAGCCGTTTCCGAGACGCGTAAGAAACATCTTCATCTGTTCGGAAGTCGTATTCTGAGCTTCATCGAGGATGATAAAGCTCTCGTCCAAAGTACGTCCGCGCATATACGCAAGCGGCGCAACTTCTATAGTTCCCTTTTCCATCTGCCTTTGAAAGCCCTCTGCGCCGAACATCTCGAAAAGGGCGTCATAAAGGGGTCGCAGATACGGGTCAACCTTCTGCTGAAGGTCGCCGGGGAGAAACCCGAGGCTTTCTCCGGCTTCAACAGCAGGTCTTGTGAGAATAATCCTGTTTACTTCATGGGCCTTAAAAGCCTTTACTGCCATGGCCACCGCAAGGTAGGTCTTTCCTGTTCCGGCAGGACCGATACCGAACACGACCGTGTTTTCACGAATTGCGTTGATATACCGCTTCTGACCTACGGTTTTAGCCTTGATGGGCTTGCCGCTCGATGTGATACATATACAGTCTGAAACAAGACGGGACAGTTCCGAAACAGAGCCCTGCTTTTCCATCTCGATTGCATAACGCACGTTCTGCTCTTTTATCTCTTCGCCGCGTGATAAAAGTTCCATAAGTCCGTCAAGCACGCCGGTTGCGGAGCTTATGTCCTTTTCGTCCCCGCTTATCTTAAGTACGTCACCGCGGAAAATCATCGTAACCCTGTACTCTTCCTCGATTATTTTCGAGTTTTCGTCAAGATTTCCGAAAAGCTGCTGAATCTTCTCCGCGTCATCAAAATGAATAATTTTTTCTGCCATCCGCTTGCCCTGCCATACTATGTTAAATTTCCATTTATACGCTAACATTATAATCTATTATTCATAAAAAGTTAATAGACATTTTAGCTAAAATTAACAGAATTTTATTGTGAGAGGTTCTTTTGTTGAAATTAAAATTTCTGTATATTGTGGTCTGTCAAGACTCTGTATACAAGAGTTCAGCCGTTTCACCGATATCCTCTACCATCGAAAAGTTCCCTATAAATGCCAATTTCCCATTGTCATCGACATTTACATCGCACTCCCTGATTGTTTCTATATCTGTGTTTTCACGAATTTCCCTGAGAAAAGCGTCAAAAAAAACGCTCTTTTTTCGTGTATCTCCGCACAGTCCGTCGCAAACCGCGTCTCCCATCACAAGCTCGTGATTTTCCGAGATGCAAACGGGGATACTCACTCCGTTCACATACGCTCTCTCCTCGTATTCGCTGCCGTACACGTATTCCTGCCCTTTTCTGAAAAAACGGCGGGGCGACGTATACCGCATCCCGAAAAAATCCAGCGTGTATGACCTTATTATCCTTTTTACATAAAAAATCTCAAAATCCTCATTCGGCGTGAAAGAGAGCGTACGTTCGGTTTTTGCAAAAACCTTTCCTCGCGCCGGACGGAGAACGGTAGTGCCGTCCTTGTAGGTTATAATACCGGAGATAAGCAAATCTCCCTTTGATACGGCGGCGTTTATCTGTTGCTCCGCCGTACCCTCATACACCTCGTACTGTGAGATCTGTCCGCCGTATTTTGCAATTATATTGCAGGGCTTTTCATCCCTTGCTATTTCGGGCGCCCTTACCCCCTCCCGTACTTTTATCTGCGCGACCGTACCCGAGATATTCAGAGAAACCCATGCAAGCTCCGGAATTTGTGCGCAGACACGATTCTCGACATCCGTTATATCTATCTTCTTTATCCTTGCACCGACCCTCACTCCGTTTTCCTCAAACGCCTTTATTATTTCATTCTCGTCTACATCTACATTGCCCTCAACATCTATGCTTAAAAGCATACCCGACAGAACACACAGAATTATGATAAAAATAATGAAACCTACCGCAAGCCCAACTCTGCTGCGCCTTTTGTAAATCATAAAAGGCAGTCCGCGCTTTTCGACTATATGCAGACTCATATCCGAGTTTTTTCTGACGGAGGGCATCCTTTTATAATCAGAAATTCTTACACCTGCATATATATTGCCGTTTTTTCTCGTAACGTCAAAAAGGTCTATGCCGTTTGCCCTGCATGAATCAAAAAATCGATCCGGAAATCCTCCCGATGCCTCAAACATAACATATCCGAAAAACAGTCTTAAGGCTTTTTGCGTAATATCCAAAATCATCACCCGGAATATTATATTGCAAATTCCCATACATTATGATTGGGAGGGATAAGCTGTCATGTTCGGACTTGAAATGAGTAACAAAAAAGAATTGTACATAAGCGGCTGCAAGGGAATTCTCGCCTACACCGACGACAGGGTGACGCTCGACACGGATGAGCTGGAGATAAGCATATTCGGCGAGAATATTTCAATGCTTTCCTACGCCGACGGAGAGATGTATATAAACGGAAAATTTCTGCGCATTGAATTTGAGCAAAAGGGTGAGGTCATAAAGTATGCAAGAAAAGACAACGTCAAAAAAGCCGGTTGAGGTCATAAAGACCACCCTTTTGCTCACCCTTGCAGCAATCACCGGAGTAGAGCTCATAACAAAAACCGGCATTATTTCAAAGGCCGTTACAGACGCCCTCTCTCTGTGTTCAAGGGCGGTGATTCCGTCCCTGTTCCCATTTCTTGTTTTTTCGTCGTTCATAGCAAAAACACCACTTCTTGAAAAGTTGGGTACACTTATGTCACCGACAACAAAAGCTCTATTCGGATTGTCCGGAAACTGCGGTCCCGTCATACTTATGTCCCTTATCGGAGGCTTTCCCGTAGGGCCTCACATGGCGGCGGAGCTTTGTAAGGAACAAAAAATCAGTAAAAAAGAGGCAGGACTACTCTGCCTCTTTTCCATAAATGCAGGTCCCGCTTTCGTTATAGGCACCGTAGGCTATTCCATGCTCGGCAGCATAAAAGCGGGAGTTCTTCTTTATACCTCGATGATCATCTCATCTCTTCTTCTGGGTCTTATGCTCTGCAACAGTTCAAGACTCCGGGGTACAGGCAAACAATTCAACAAACTGCAAAGCAATGTTAAAAATTCTTCACAAGACAGTATTCAAAGTCTTTCACAAAGCAGCCTTAATGCTCCGCAAAACAACTCCGCCACTCTTCAAAGCAACTCCAGTCCCTCTCAAAGCAACATTAAAAAATATTCGCAAAACAGCCTTAACACTTCGCAAGAGTATTCACAGGACAAAACAACTTTTCTTGAAGCGTTTTGTGCTTCTGTAAACGGCTCATCTGTTGCCATGCTTCAAATATGCGCTTATGTTGTGATTTTCTCGGCGCTGACAGCATTGCTTTCAGACCTGCCAAACATATTCAAGGCGTCCCTTGAGGTCACGGCAGGCTGTGCCATGCTCTGCGCCGAAGGCTCGGGAGCCCTTTTGCTCCCGAGTGTTGCTGCCATGCTGTCTTTTTGCGGATTCTGCGTCCATGCTCAGGTGCATGACAGCATCTCGGCAGGCGGCCTCACCTATTCAAAATTTCTCATCTCCCGTGTAGCCTGCGGCGGACTCTCTTTTCTCTTCTGCCGCGCCGCCTGCCTCCTGTTTCCGAATATCTCCGAGGTCTTTCTTTCAACGTCCGTACCTACATACGCCGACGTGTCTCTCTCCGCCGTCGCATGCGCCTCAATGCTCTTTATGTCAATTTTACTTGTACTCGACCTTGATATACCTAAAGACTTATGTTAAAATCTTGTCGTCAGTAAAAAAAAGAGGAATTGAAAATGAAAAAGCTTTTTAACTTCAACAAAATACCGGCATGCGAATACTGCTCATTCGGTCGTTTTTCTCCGGACGATGCAATGATTCTTTGCATAAAAAAGGGTATAATGATGCCGGGCTCTTCATGCTCATCATTCAAGTATGATGTCTTTAAGCGCAGACCCAAGGGTGAAGCAAAGATTTTCAATGACTATTCCGAGGACGACTTTTCACTTTAATTCATTTCCCCAACGGAACAAAAATTTTCAGGATGGTGTTTACCCATGTCAGTTTTCAGACCTTTTAAAGCAGTCCGCCCCATGCCGCAGTATGCAAGCCTTGTAGCCGCTCTCCCATACGATGTAATGACATCCGACGAGGCACGCGAAAAGGTTAAGGGCAACCCATACTCTTTTCTTCACGTTGATAAGGCGGAGATAGACCTTCCGAAGGATACGGATATTTATTCGGATATCGTCTATGAGACCGCAGCAAAAAATCTTAAAAGTCTTGAGACAGACGAGATATGCAAGCAGGATAACACACCTTGTTTCTACATATACATGCAAACTATGAACGGCTGCACGCAGACCGGCATTGTCGGATGCGCATCAATTGACGAGTATATCTCGGGAAAAATCAAAAAGCATGAACTTACACGTGCCGACAAGGAAGCCGACAGAATAAGACACGTTGACACATGTGACGCAAACACCGGTCCTATCTTCCTCACCTACAAGGGAAAAGATGAAATAGACCGTATCGTTGCAGAGTACAAGAAGCTTCATCTTCCGGTATATGACTTTGTGTCCGAGGGAGATATTGAAAATAAGATATGGGTCGTAAATGATGAGGCAACGGTTGCAAAGCTTAAAGAGTTGTTTTCCTCCGTTCCGGCACTTTACATCGCCGACGGCCATCACCGCTGTGCGTCCGCTGTAAAGGTAGGACAGAAGCGCCGCGTGGAAAATCCCGGCTACACGGGAGACGAGGAGTTCAACTTCTTCCTTGCAGTAGCATTTCCGAAAGACGAGCTTCGAATCTTTGACTACAACCGTGTAATCACCGACACAAACGGGCTTGACTTTTCAGAGTTTGTAGAAAAAATCAGCGAGAAATTCCAGATTGAGTCAACAGACAGTACCGAGCCGTACAGACCGGAGGCAAGACATACCTTCGGTATGTTCATAAACGACAGCTGGTACAAGCTCACCGCAAAGGACGGAACCTTTGATGAAAGCGATCCTGTAAACTCACTGGATGTATCCATTCTTCAAAACAACCTTATCTCCCCTATTCTCGGAATTGATGACCCGAGAACAGATAAGAGGATTGATTTTGTTGGAGGAATAAGGGGTCTTAAGGAGCTTGAGAGACGTGTTCACACTGACATGAAGCTTGCCTTCTCGCTATACCCGACCTCTCTCGACGAGCTTATAAAAATTGCGGACGCAGGCGCTCTCATGCCGCCGAAATCCACATGGTTTGAGCCAAAGCTTCTCTCCGGTCTATTTATACATAAACTTCACGACTAAAATCCATACAGTTGACATAAAAACACCTCAGAGTAATAAGCACTCTGAGGTGTTTTCTTTATCTGTACAAAAAAGAACTGACAGCATAATAATGTTATGCTGTCAGCTGAAGCTGTTTAATATGCTTACTTAAACCGCAAGGTGTTTAATCAACGAAAAAATGCAGGTGCATTTGTGTCGGCAAGCTTGTTGTCACTTGTTGAAGGACGCGCCTTGCTCTCCACCTTATGATTCACGCTTGTAACCTTGTGATCCTCGCGTATTTCATGAGTTCTCTTTGTAGGATCCGGCCATTCGATCTCTTTGATCTCTTTTTCGGTGTAAACGCCGTCCCAGCCGTTAAGGAGAAAGTCCATAAGGTCGGTTTTGCTTTCCGAACAACCTGACATGGCAAAAACCATAAATACTGCAAGAAGTGATACAAGTACACGTGAAAATATTTTTTTCATACTAAACTCCCCCTTAGTGGCGTGAACTCTTTAATTATTGTGTCACAAATTATAACACACTATTAAAAATTTGTCGAGTTTTTTGCTTTGTGGCACGCCCGACCGGAGTTGAACCGGTGGCCTTGCGAGTCGGAGTCGCACGCTCTATCCAACTGCGCTACGGGCGCAAATAAAGTTGTAATACTTAAAACACAACACAAATATTATATATAAGGAGATGATTAAAATCAATGAAAAACAGCGGTAACTTTGAAGATAAAATCAAAATGGCAAAAGATATAAGCGAAGCTCTCAAATCAGGAAAAAATCCCGCGCCGAATTCTGTCGGTCTTTCGGACGAAAAGATGAATAAAATAAAGAAAATACTGAATGACGAAAACGCTCTCAGGGAAATCATGGAAAGCGACACGGCAAAAGAGCTTCTGAAAAAATTCGGCAAGGAGTAGTTTTATATGGAGGACATAAGTGAGATAGTAAACAGTCTTTCAGGTGAAGATATCGACAAACTTAAAACGCTGGCAAACGACATCTTTGCCGGTGATAAAAAAGAGTCGAAAAAAAGCAATGACAATGTATCAAATCCCGGAATTGACGCAGAATCAGTACAAAAAATCTCAAGAGTTCTCAGCAGAATAAAAAACAATCCGCAAAACAGCACACGGACGAACTTCATAAACTCGCTTAAGCCTTTACTTTCCGACAGACGCAGAGAAAAGGCAGATGAAGCAATAAAAATGATGAATCTTTTTGAGATACTCCCCCTGCTTAAGGATTCCGGATTATTCAAACTTTGAGGTGACGCTCTATGGCAGATTACTCATACACAGACTTGCACGGCATGAGAGATGATGCCATAAGAAGAGTCAGAGAGATGCAAAGGCAGGCAATGGCGGTCACGGAGGCGGAAAAAGCTCCGCAAAACGCCGAGAAAAAAACAAAAGAAGCGACAAGCGACGACGTAAAAGCCACAAAAAAGGAAGCGATAACCGGCGAGACGCACAACTCACAAAAGGGACGGATAAACAATAAAAAAAGGCAGGGAAGCTCAAATCAAAAAAAACAAGCACAGTTAAAGGAAATACTTGAAAACAAGGAAATCAGTGAGGAAATGCTGCTTCTCTCTGTAGCCGCACTTCTTCTCAGTGAAAAATGCGATACTGTTTTAGTTCTTGCGATTATCTATATACTTTATGCCTGAAAAGGGAACGAGCCGTGGAAATCCACGGCTCGCCCTGCTCTTTCAAAGGAGATGATTTTAAGAAACTACAACTGTGCATGTATTTATTATCGTTATTAAACCTACTATAAGTGCATTGACAATTCCTGCAATATACGGGTTTTTACTGGACTTATAAATAACACGTGAAATAATTGTTGTCCCGAAAAGAATCAGAATTATCGGGAAAAGCCAAAGAACAAACATCGGATAGTTTGGATCTCCCATTGTCTTTTGATACCACATCATATGGTTTGTTGAGTAGTAGGTGATATACTGAATACTCGGAAGAATAATAGCCGGAGCTGCGTTAAACAAACCACAGATGATTGCATTGCCCCACTCTTTTCCGACTTTATTGAAATTGAATGAGTTCGTTGCAACAGAGCATGCGATATAGTATGTAAAGAAGAGAATAATATACGGAATATATTTGAGAATCGGAAGCTCAAAGGCCTTGATTGCAAGAGTCCAAAGTCTGAAATCTGCAAAGAAGAAATAATCTTCAACAAACACAAGTGCATAGGCTACGCCAAACACGATAATTGCCATAAGAGCGGTAAGGCCGAACTTCTTAAGAGGCATAACAACTCCGCGGTCTTTAAGATCAAATCCGTTCTTCTTGCCGTATGCGAAATAATAAACTATCATTGAAGCAATTGTGAACAGACCGCAAGCTGTCGACCAAAGTCCCAATCCCAATGCTTCTCCCTGTGCAACCTTTGCACCGTTTCCGAGAGCTACCAAAGGAAGGTAAACAAGACAACCAAATACAGCACCGAGTACAAGCGTACCGAAGAACCAAAGCTTGCCTTTCTTGTCTGTTTCCATCGGTTTTACAGGCTCGCTTGCACGAAGCGACTCAAATGTCGGAGTAAACAAAAGAAGCGTTGCAAAGGAACATATAAACATTGCAAACCCGATAACTCCGATAAAGTTAAACGCCTCTTTTACCTGCCATACCTGCTTTGTCGGCTCTATGGAATTTGGAGCACCCAAGGTTTTCTGGAAGAAATCGCATACATACGATTCTGACCTAGCCGAGAAATGAGACCATGGATGAATAATCGGAGGATTATAAACTATGCGAGTTGCCTCTTTACCGTCAACCGTCTCAGTATAATACTTGTAAGCTTCACGAGTTTCAGTAGGTGCTTTTCCGAAGTTTAAGAAGGATTGCGTTGACGGAGACTGCATATATGTGGGAGCAGTCATTACTGTTCCGTCTTCCTTGGCCCATTTTCCGAAAAACTCATCGTACATCGCCGAAATGACGCCAACATCTCTGCTGCCGTAAACGTTTGTGTAATTTCCGTCACCGTCAGCATAAATAGGCTCGTTACAATGAATAAGAACTGAAGAAACAAGCTGTTTCTCAGCTGCGTTATCTGCGAGAACAGCAGCATTACAGGACCAGCTTCCCATTGAGTGTCCCGTGATACCGATACGCTCGGTATCAACAAAAGGCATACGACTAAGAGCTAATACTCCCTGATAAACTCCGGTAGGAGCCAAGATGTTGAAATCCTTTATAACCTCTGAGTCACCGTGATCCGCCTGATCAATTGCAAGAACCACAAACCCACGACGTGCAAGTTCAACATAGTTAGCATCTGTCATTTCCTTGTTGTTGAGATACCCGTGGCTGGTTACAACCGCCGGTGCCTTATTCTCCTTTGTCGCACTATCCGGAATAAAGAGATATGCGGACATGGAGTAACCGTCATCCGTCTCAATGTTGAGTTCTTTCATTGTTACTTTACCGCCGTCTGTCTGAACAGCAGAAACAACCACGCCGCAAAGCAACATGAGTACGAGGGAAATACATAAAAAAATCTTTGCAAATTTCTTTGTACGTTCCATCTTTTTTCTCCTTTCAAATCTTTAATCTTACTTTTCTTTTTCTGAGTTTCCGCTCAGATTACTGTTCTATTCTAAACTAAATAGTTTTGTTTTACAATTATTTAGTTGCACAAATAACATTGTCATTTATTGTGCAATATATTGATTTTTGTGCTGAATCTTGTAATGAAAAAAAAAAAGTGATACCATAATCACCTATAGTTAATATGGAGGGTCTGTTTTGAATACTGCTTGGATAAAACATAGAGCAATCATCGCAGCGTATTACCGTTCCGCAAACGCCTACAGTGCATTGTCAAAAAGAAAAAACATGAGTGGAATGGGACTTACACCTGTTGATATGCAAATATTGGAACTGATAGTTGAACATTCTGACGAGAATCATAACATGAAATGGTTTGCAACAAGTTTGGGAGTAAACACAAGTGTTTTTACAAACAAAGTTAACGAACTTGAAAAAAAAGGACTTATAGAGAAATTCCATACCTCCACAAATAAAAAAAATATTATTCTCAAGGTGACAGAAACAGGTGAAAAAGAATATGCCCAATACGTTTCAAATGTTGCCCCAACTTTTAAGCCTATCTTCGACAACCTTGACAAAATATCTGAATCTGACCTCAAGATAATTGAAAAAGTCCTTACTTCCTGGGGTGACGGTCATTTGTCCGGCATAACAAAAGAAAAACCGGACCTCATTCCCTTAACTAAGAAGGACTAATACCTTTACCAAAAGAGTCATTGGTAGCACGTACTTATATACCATATGAAAATCAACAGTTAATACAAAAAGCAGGCGGTACACAAGTACTGCCTGCCTTTACTTTTATCGGAAGAATCAGTTTTCTTTTTTCTTTGCTGCTATGAAAGCGGCGGTTGAAAGAAGCGTTACCGCAATGACGGAGGCTACTCCCTTATCACCTGTCTGAGCAACTCTTTCGGATGCGATATCCTCTGCACTCAATGCCATGAAGCCGGCAGAAGCGCTGAGAGGAGTGCTGTCATCCGTAAGCATAAGATCATTTATGATTTCAACGTCCTCAAGCGTTTCCTCGGTGTATGCGTCAATTACGGGATCCGAGGCTTTTATCTCCTGAGAAAAATCCTTCTTTTCAGGGGTCTTCTTTTCGGATTCGTTGTTTGCGTCTGTGCTGCCCTTGAGCATACTGAGCATATCCCTGATGGCTGCCGTATCAATCGAAGACGCGTCCTCGCTCACTCCGCTGAACAGCTTAAGAAGCGTTGAGTAGGTTATGTCCTTATTTCCGTTTTCCGTTGCGGAGTTGTTTATAAGTGTTTGGATATCATTTATAACCTTATCCGAAACCTCAGCATTCGGATTTACTTCAAGTATGATAGCCTCAACCTTTTTATCGGTAATCCTGTCCTTTGAGCCGTTCTTAAGAAGAGCCATAAGCTTTGAAAGAGCGGTCATGTCAAGCTTGCCGTTTTGGCTGTTATTTGAGTCAAATATCTTCTGGAGAAGCTGTATAAACGGCTTTAAGTCATTGTCTATTCCGCCGTATGACTCTGTCTTTGATAAGTCGATGTCGTCAAGGTTTGTCTTTGACTCACCGAAAATAACGGGGTATGCGGTCTTTGCAAACACCTGACAACCGAGATCCGTGAGATGCGCGCCGTCGAGAGTATACTCCGGACGAAGTGCGCCGACTCTCTCGGGATTCGGATCCATCATACAGTCAAGATCTACCAGTCCGTTTATAACACCGTCCGTCGCCTGCTGACGAAGCCAGTTGTTTATCTCATTTCTGAAAGGCTCGATAACGGTTGTATATGTTTCATCCTTGATGTCGTCTCCGGTCAGGCCGAAAAGATTTCTCGTGTATCCCCTGCCCGGAGTTCTTGTAGCAAAATAAACCTCAAGGCCCTGAGCCTTTGACTTATTTATCATCTCGGAATAAGCAACCGTCATTTTGTCGAAAAGAGTATCAATGTCAAAGTCGGGGTAATCATCCTTCTTTGATTCACACATCGGGTGGAAGATGTCATTAAGTCCGACCTTTATAAGAACCTTCTTTACACCGGGCTGTGCGAGAACATCGTTGTCATATCTTGAAAGTGCGCTCTTGCCCATGATACTGCCTATAGTTCCTATACCGTCATGAAGAACCTCATTTCCCTTGATTCCCTGAAGAAGAATTCCGACATTCGTTATACCGTTTGCCTTAAGCATGGTTGCAAGCTTTAAAACGGTTGTATTTGTAGTTGTCGAGTCACCGAATACTACAACCGAATAAGCGTCGGGATTTTCATCATAGACATCAACGTTTGAGAGAACAGGAAGTATCTCATAAGCGCCGACGCTTAAGTTTTCCGCGGAAAGGTCAATATTTGCAGGTGAGACATATTTCTCGGTCTGATTTCCGGCACCCACAAAGGAGTGACCGTTTATAAGACCTACCGTGCTGAACTCAGAAACATCCTCAAAATACATGGAAACCATAAGGTCCTGACATGCCTCAACATGGAACTTTATAGGATCCGTATAAACCTCCTGCCCAGCAGGAATGGTTACGGATTCGTTTCCGTCCACCGTTGCCTTTACAAGAGTTCCTACCTGAATTGCGCGCTCCACCTTTTCGTTTGCAAGAGCGACCGTTATCTCATTTACGGTAAGAGGCTGTGTTCCGTATTTATTAGAGAGGCAAAGACGGATGGTGTCACCCTCTCTTGTAGACATAACTCTTGTACGGGCGGTTACGTTCGAAAGCGAAACCTTGACATCCTTTCCGGAGAGTGAGATGGAGCCTTCAACCATACTTGTAGCCCATGTTCCCACCCAGTTTTCCTTTGTGTCGTTTTCAACGGTTGTTGTTCCCGACTCAACCTTTTCGCCCTTTGTTGAAGCAACTAGAAGCTTAAGGGTTTCAGCAATCTTTTCCTTGTCCGCCTTGATGTCAATAGAGCCTACAAGCGCATCAATGATGCTGTCAATGATGCCCGAATCGATATCCGCGCTTCCGAGGCCCTTTGTTACGTCCGAAAGGCTGTCCTTGTTGATAGCGTCTACATTGTTTGAAGAAGAAGCGACAGCGTCAACAGCTGCCTTTACCGTTTCCGTTACGTCCTCCCCTTCGGGCTTTTGAACCTCGTTTGAAATTTTCTCGGACAGAGCTTCGGTATCAACGTCTGCGTTTCCGATATTCTTCGCAGCGGATATAAGAGTCTTAACGTCTACTCCGAGAACCTCCTCAATTTCGTGTGAGGTTTCCACACCGTCTATCACTCCGTCAATTGCCTCGGTGACACGGTTTACCTCGGCGGTCGCAGATGTGTTGATTACAAGTAAGCTTACAGCCATAGCAAGCACAATCACCACTGCGAACACCTTTTTCATGTGTTTTCCCATTGGTATCCCTCCATTTTGATTTTCATTCCATTCCATTATTACTCGGGGCTGCCCCTTTTTATACGTTCATGATACATATCTTAAAATTATATTTAATAGTTATTAACGAAATATGAACGACTTAACATCTTAGTAATTTTTGTTGACTTATACACAAAAAGCACAATGAGTCATGACTCATTGTGCCTTTTTACCAAAAAATTCTTATTTCCTTAATCTTTCAAGCAAGGATTTATGTCGTATTTTGTATGGGTGATATATGAGAAATTGTAGATAGTCACTTGATTTTTGCAACCCGGCAAATCTCGTGTAATCATTTTCGCCGTTTGAAGTACGATAAACCAAATTTTTAAACGAATTGACCTTTCTGCGGTCAAGAGGCGTTTTCAAATATGAACAAAATATTGTACAATCTTCGGCAATGTTCATAAATTCTTCAAGATTTTTTGAGTAAGTTGCTATATCGCACGAGCCCGGCAAAAGTGTGATTCCGAGAGGTGTAATGATATCTCCCACCACGGCAATACCGGTGTTTCTATCAATAAAAGCAAGGCTTCCTCTCGTATGAGAAGGTACGCTTTTTACCTCTATCACCTTGTTTCCGAGAGAGATGCCGTTTTTAAGCTCCCTTTTCGTAAACGTTGAAAAGACGGGCTTTTCAGTGACAAGGTCATCAAAGGTGTATTTATGATAGTATCTGGACGGTGACGCAAAGAAAAGTACTCGGCGCAAGAGACTGTTGCTGAAAGCTCTTGCAAGCTTCAAATCTCTCTTATGTACCTTTACGGTATCAAACGCACCCGCTCCTCCGACACATCCGAAATGACCGTGCGTTACGGCAACGGTGAGAGGCTTGTCGGTTATTTTACGAACTTCCTTTTCAAGTCCGTCTATACCGAAGCCGGTATCTACAAGCAAGGCTCTTTCGCTTCCGACAAAGAGAAATGAGTTGAAAAGCATATCCGTCCTTAAGATGTAAGTGTCCTTTGCGATTTCTCTTACATAGTCGGACGTAAAAATCTTTTCCTTCACTATCAGCTTGCAAACCGACGGGATATCTATCTCCTTTATGAGCCGACCCGTGAACTCACCGACGGAACAGGCGGCTTTTTTTAAAAAATCCTTTGCACCGGCAAGTCTTTCAGACGGCGATATATCCTTTTTTTCTCTGTGGTTGTAGTCGATAAGTCCGAGATCATTAAAATCTATCTTCATATTTCAGACAATTTATCAATCGGGATAACCGATTATTCTCCTGTAGTTATTGAGATACTCTCCGCTGAGTATGTTTTTCCACCAATCCTGATGAGATACAAACCAGTCAACCGTTTTCTGAATACCTGTATCAAAGGGAACTGTAGGCTCCCAGCCGAGCTCGTTGTGAATTTTTGTTGCGTCAATTGCATAGCGCATGTCGTGACCGGGCCTGTCCGCAACAAATTCGATAAGGTCATCTGTTTTCCCAAGACTGTGAAGCACGGTTTTTACGACCTCGAGGTTTGTGCGCTCATTGTGACCGCCTACATTGTAAACCTCACCTATGGTTCCTTTGTGAATAATCATATCTATGGCACGGCAATGGTCTTTAACATAGAGCCAGTCGCGCACATTTTCACCCTTACCGTATACGGGAACCTTTTTATCCTCAAGAGCTCTTGCAATCATGAGAGGAATGAGCTTCTCGGGGAAATGGTACGGACCGTAGTTGTTAGAGCAACGGGAAATAGTCGTCGGTGTACCGTATGTTCTGTTATACGCCATTACAAGCAGATCAGCGGACGCCTTACTGGAGGAATACGGACTGCTTGTATGTATAGGTGTTTCCTCGGTAAAGAAAAGATCCGGACGGTCAAGAGGCAGGTCGCCGTAGACCTCGTCCGTTGACACCTGATGAAAACGTGCTATACCGAATTTATTAAAGGCGTCAAGTAAAACCGAAGTTCCGAGGATATTGCTTCTCAGGAAAAGCTCCGGCGTGTCTATTGATCTGTCAACATGGGACTCCGCCGCGAAGTTCACAACGATATCAAACTGCTCCTGATCAAAGAGTCTGTAGACCATGGAACGGTCTGTGATATCCCCTTTTATGAACTTGAATCTCGGGTCATTACCCAGAATAAGCGGCTCAAGAGTCGCCAGGTTTCCGGCATATGTAAGGCAGTCAAGACAGACGATTTGTATGTCGTCATGATTGTTGAGCATATAGTAGATAAAGTTGCTTCCTATAAAGCCCGCTCCACCTGTTACAAGAATTTTTTCCATAATGATAACTCCCTTGCAAAATCACTCAAAAATCCGTATCTATCGGCATGGTCGCTTTAGCGTTAAGATTTAAGTCGGCGCGTTTGCCAGCGATATATTCGTAGTATCCCTGTGCCCCCACCATTGCGGCATTGTCACCACAGAGAAAAAGGTCAGGCATATACAGCTTCCAGCCTCTGTCACCACACAGCTTTATGAATTTTTGTCTGAGAACCGAATTTGCGGATACGCCTCCGGCAAGTACGATTTTATTGTATCCAAAGTCCTCCGCAGCCCTTTTTGTGTTGTTAAGGAGGCAATCGGTTACGGCATTTATAACCGAGGCACCCATATCCGGAACGGATATCTCGTTTCCCTTTTGCGATTCATTATGAACCGTATTTATGACAAATGTTTTAAGACCGGAAAAACTGAAATCATACGGTGAGCCGTCAACCCTCGGATGAGGCATCCTGTACGAGTTTGGGTCTCCGTCCTTCGCCACCCTGTCAAGATTCAGTCCTCCCGGGTACGGAAGGCCCAGAGTTCTTGCGGATTTGTCCAGACACTCTCCGGCGGCATCATCTCTCGTCATACCTATGATTCTGTACTCCGTGTACGACTTTACCTCTATGATATGTGAGTGTCCGCCCGAAACAACCAGCGCGAGAAACGGAGGATTAAGCTCCGGCTGTGTGATGTAATTTGCGGCGATATGCGAGCGAAGGTGATGTACCGGAACAAGGGGCTTGTCATACCTGAGCGCAAGACCCTTCGCAAAGTTAACACCCACAAGCAATGCACCTATAAGACCGGGCGCAGCGGTTACCGCTATCGCGTCAATGTCGTCAATGGTACACTCTGCTTCACAAAGCGCCTGCTTCGTAATTCCAGAAATGGCCTCGGCATGTCTTCTCGAAGCTATCTCCGGAACAACTCCGCCGTATAATTTATGTTCTTCAACCTGCGATGCAATAACAGACGACAAAACTCTTCTTCCGTCCTCCACGACCGCTGCAGCGGTCTCGTCACAGGAGCTTTCAATAGCTAAAATTTTCAAAAGGAAGTTCCTCTCATAAAATACTGTATACAAAAATCGTATACGATTATATACCTGTACTATTTTATAATCAACAGCCTATGTTTTGCAATAATTAAATCATTTTATCTCAAAGCCACTTAAAATATTTGTGCATATTATGGCAAGCAAAAGTCTGCCTTTATTTTGGGTATTAACTCTCATGCAAGTAAAAGCCTGTTCTTATCTTGAAGTATTAACTCTTATGTAAATAAAAGCCTGCCTTTATTTGAAATATTTTGTCATGATAAGAGCGTCCTCGGTGGGGTCGCGGTAAAAGGAAGGACGGACGCCCGCGCTTTCAAAACCTGCCTTTTTATAAAGGCTTATGGCAGGCGTATTTGAAAGGCGCACCTCAAGGCTTATGAAGGTCGCGCCGCTGTTTTCGGCGCAGTCCATGCACTTCTCAAGAAGTGCCGTGCCGATACCGAGTTGCCTTGAGGCTTTCTTTACGGCAACGTTTGTGATATACGCCTCGTCACATATGATATATGAGCCGATGTACCCGACAACCTCGGATACGTCGGCGCTGTTTTCGGAGTTTTCCGTTGCCACAAAGAAATGGGCGTCCGGATTTCCGAAATAATCACGTATTGATTCCTCCGACCACGGATGAACAAAGCATTCCTTTTCAAGCTCCGCAACAGCCGGAATATTGTTTATACTGAGATTTACTATTTTCATCAGCCTTTTGCCTCATACCAGGTTTTACCTACGTGTGCGTCACAGAGAAGCCGTACCTTAAGGGCACAGGCGTTCTCCATCTCTTCTTTTACAATCTCACATACCGAATCGGCGATATCCTCTCTTGTCTCGACTATGAGCTCGTCGTGTACCTGCATGATAAGCCTTGCGTCAAGTTTTTCTGCTTTAAGGCGGTTATACACCTTTATCATCGCTATCTTTATGATATCGGCGGCAGTTCCCTGTATGGGCATATTGCGTGCGACACGCTCACCGAACGCCCTGAGCATATGGTTTGAAGATGTAAGTTCCGGAAGATAACGTCTTCTCTCATAAAGAGTTTTTACATATCCGTTCGCCTTTGCTTCTTCGACTACGTTTTTCATGTACGCATCAACGCCGCTGAAATTATGAAGATATCCCTTTATATACGCATCCGCTTCCTTGTACGGAACACCGATATTCTTTCCGAGAGAATGTGCGCCTATACCGTATACAATACCGAAGTTTACTGCCTTTGCATTGTTCCTCATTGTATGCGTAACCTCCGAAAGAGGCACACCGAAAACCTGCGAAGCGGTTATCCTGTGGATATCCTCACCTGTCTCAAACGCGGAAATCATATTTTTATCGTCCGCCATATGTGCGAGAACACGAAGTTCAATCTGCGAATAGTCGGCATCCACAAGCGCATAGCCAGGCTTTGCCACAAAGAATTTGCGAAGCTCAGAGCCTAGCGGCTTTCTCACCGGTATATTTTGAAGATTCGGGTCGGTTGAAGAAATTCGCCCCGTCCTTGTCTCCGTCTGATTAAGTGTTGAATGGATACGTCCGTCCTTTGCAACGCAGGCCTTCAGTCCGTCACAGTACGTGGACTTAAGCTTCTGTACCGTTCTATACTCGAGGATGTCGGCAACTATCGGGTATTCCTCTGCAAGCGATTCAAGCACATCGGCACTCGTCGAATACCCGCTCTTGGTCTTTTTCTTTGCCGGAAGACCGAGCTTTTCAAAGAGCGCTTCGCCGAGCTGCTTCGGGGAGTTCAGATTGAACTCAAAGCCGCACTCGTCATAGATACGTCTCGTCATCTCCGAAACTCTTGTGCCGATAACCTCACCATATTCCGAGAGACCGTCGGTGTCCACAAGAAAGCCCACCTGCTCCATGGAGGCAAGTACTTCGGCGAGACTTATCTCCATCGCGAGTAAATCCGCCTGATTGTCGGAGTCGATAAGTGAAAGCAGATAATCGGATACCACACCGAGTGCCATAACACTCTGCACCTGCTCGTTGTCAGAATCGATATGCGGTGCCTTTAAGTTTACCCTCTGACCGTACTCCGAGAGAAGTCTTACGGGGTCGTAAGCGTTTGCCGACGGGTTCAGGATATACCCGGCAAGACTGGTGTCAAGTTCCAGACCTAAAACCTCGAAGCCCTTTGTGTATGCGTATGCAAACAGGGACTTTGAGTCGTCGGTATATTTTTTGAAGGATGCGTCACTCAGCATGTTGTCAAATGCCGTAACAGCGTTGTTTTCAGCCGATTCGAAGTCGATTATATGGGCATTTGCATCAACTGTAAAGTACACGCACTTTACAGTCACCTTTTTTTCGCCGAAATCTCCGTTTTCATAGTCACATACGAAGTGAGCCTTGTGCGTTTTTTCAAGTAACGAAAGGATTTCCGAGAAATCCTTGTGGTAAACGGGAGTAACAGACTTTGTATTTTCTGAGCCCTGATTCTCCTGCCGCTCGGATATTTCGTCACCGTCTGCAAAGAGGTCGGTTTTGTCACGTAATCCTAGCTTATCTATCATTCCGAACATCTCAAGTGACGACAAAAGTCTCGCTGCGGCAGCAGGGTTTCCCTCGGATACTTCGTAGTGTGAAAGGTCGGTATCCATGGGAACCTCAAGGCATATGGTACCGAGAGTACGGCTTAGGTATGCATTGTCCTTATCCTTTATGAGCTTTTGTCTGACTCCCTCTTTTATCTCAAGTTCTGAGATATGGTCGTAGATAAAGTCTATGCTTCCGTACTCTTTAATGAGAGCGTCAGCGGTCTTTTCTCCGACCCCGGCAACACCGGGGATATTGTCCGATGAATCGCCCTGAAGTGCTTTTATCTCGATCATCTGCAAGGGCTTGACGCCGTAATTTTCCGAGATATACTCGGGAGTGCAATACGTTGTCACCGTGCGTCCCATTTTAGTTGACGGAAGAATAACGGTTACATTGTCCCGAATAAGCTGAAAAGAGTCCCTGTCACCCGTGGCAAGGAAGCACTCGTTTTCCGTACCCTCCGAGCATACGCGCGCCATGGTTCCGAGGATGTCATCCGCCTCAAAGCCCGGGATTTCAACATATTTGTAGCCGAGAAGGTTTAGAAGCTCCTTGAGCACCGGCATCTGTGAGGCAAGCTCCGGGGGCATACCTTTACGCCCTGCCTTGTATCCGTCATACATCTTGTGGCGGAACGTCGGCTCCTTCAGGTCAAAGGCAACCGCAACCGCGTCAGGCTGAACCTCGTCACGCAGTTTTATAAGTATATTCAGAAATCCGTAGATACCGTTTGTAAACCTCCCATCTTTTGTGGTGAGAAGCTTTATACCGTAAAATGCACGATTTATTATGCTGTTTCCGTCTATAACAAGTAACTTCATAAAACACTCAATCTCCGTTTTAAGACAGTATTCCCGTCCTCAAATACTCTTATGTAAAAAGACAATTCATTTTACCATTATTCCGTGACTCCCGCAATACTGCAGAGGGTATCATAAGAGACCTCAAACGGTGATTTTTTCAGCTTGGCTGTGTTCTCAAAAAGTGTGTCCGCAGCATACTTTTTCATTTCCTCAGAAAGTTCAACCTTTCCGCAGGTATCCTCAAAGAAGCGATGTAAATCATCCGTACCACCGAATCCGGTAAGCTCAGATATCTTATCTACCCCGTCCGCAAATCCGTTTTTGTATGCAGCGTCAAGATAACCCTTTAAGAACAAGCCGCATGCTTTTCCGTGAGGAATCCCGAGCGAATAGGTTACGGCATAACTCAGCCCGTGAGGAATAGAGGTTGCGGTATGCGCAATAGCCATACCCGCAACAGTAGATGTACGCATAAGCAAAGAATAATCCTCAGCCGTAAAGCTTCCCGAAAGGAGAGGCGCCTTTACCTTACCGAAAAGCCTCAGCCCCGCATCGGAAAATATACGCGAGTAATCATCCGCATCCGAGTTTATTTCACTCTCTATAAGATGAGAAAGCGCATCCATGGCGGTATTCCTTATTATCTCAGGAGATGCCGCCTTAAGATACCCCGAATCTATCAATGACAGGTTCGGAAAAATACTGTGCGGTATACCCGACTTTGTCTTTTTTTCGTGTATTGTCAGAACAGAAGCACCCGTAACCTCGGAGCCCGTACCGCACGTGGTAGGTATGGTGATAACGGGAAGTGCGGACGAATCCGCATTTTTTTCAAAAAGATATTCCTCGCCTCTGTCGCTGTGTTTTATCATAAGAGCTATAGCCTTTGCGGCATCCATCGGAGAGCCTCCGCCTATTCCTATAACAAAGTCCGTGTTTTCGGAAAGACCGAAATCTCTTGCCTTCATAACTGTTTCTGTTGATGGGTTTTCCTCAATATCGGAATAGATTGAATAACTGATATTCTGAGAATCAAGTGCTCTCATAACATCCCCGAGCGCACCGCATTTTTTTGCCGATGATTTTCCCGTGACTATTAGAGCCTTTTTTCCAAACAGCGCAAGGTCACACGCATGATTCATTACAGCATTTTTTTCGTCATATACTTTTGTAGGTATAAAATATCTCATAAAAACAACTCCCTGTCAGAATAATTGTTCCGCAAAAACCGCCTATTTCAGCCAAAGGTATTCTAGCATAAAAAATAAGCTTCGGACAAGCCATGCTTCGACAAATTTAATAAATCCTCTCTGGTATCATGAAAAGCGTCAAAAGAAAAAACGCAGAGGATATGCCCGGGCCGCACAGTACAACATACGAAATTTTCACACTTAACCGTTTTTTAATTTTTATTTAAGTCTCCTTTAAGGTTAAGACGTTAAACTTAAGTCACAATAAACAGAGAGGAGTGGTAAGATGAACGGTCAGAACACAAGCCTTGTCAGTATGAACTACTACAATCCCTCCCAGCTTTTCAACAGAATGGGACAGTTGTTCTACCGTACCGGCGAGATAGGCAAAGCGAAGATGCTCTTTCTCCTATCGGGCATCTACGATGGAAAATTCAGACTTGAAAACGACTTGTAATCACAAGTAAACGTAAAATTACAAATTCCGAAATTTCATTTAAATTTTGATTCGCATTTAAAACCTTTATTCATAAAATTCTATCATTTCCATATATTTTTTCCTTTCACTTTTATATTTCAAAGCAAGGAACCCGAAGAGCTTCACTCTTCGGGTTCTTTGTTATTTCAGGTACTCACGATACATCTTTTTTTCATCGTTGTTTTGTCCCTCACCGCTAAAACACGATGTAATTACCAGCGGTTTTCAACATTCTCGCAGAAGGCCGTCATATCCTTTATTTCAAGCTTTGTTCCGTCGTCAAGGGTTACGGTTCCGTTCCACTTACCCCATACCTGGTGAGCATGCATACCGAGTGTATGAGGAATGCCGCCGAAAGCGTGATGGTCATGGAGAGGCGTCATAGTCATCTCAAAGCGTCCGTCATCGGAGATGAATACCCACGGTTTCATATGCTCTCTCGTCAACCACATATGCTTGTGAGGCTTCTTGAGATGAAGTTTTCCTATCTTATGAGCTTTTCCGTCATAGAAAAGAGTGTTCTCGGTAAATGCCTCCATGATACCGAAGCCCCAGCCTATCTCAAAGCCGAAGAGCTTTCCGTCCGGAAGTCTCTGCGTGCCGCCGCCCCAGTACCAGTGATTGTGATAAGGCCATACTCCTCTGCCCCAGTCAAGGGTTCCGAATGAGTCCTTCGGGTCAAATACAGCCTTCATGTCGCCACATTCGATAACGCCGCGTACAGGCATACAGTGCTGCTTCTTGTTGAGATAAAAATGTGCCTCCTTTTCAAAAGGAACAGCCATTGTAAGATACTCCGCGCCGTCCTGAATCTCGAACTCAAAGTCTGCACGGAACTTACCCTTTGTGCATATACCGTTCATTATGATTCTCATATGGTGAACGTCGCTCTCCACATACGTCCTTCCGAAGAGTGAGCGTTTCTTAAAGGTCATGGGAGCGTCCGGGTCCTCGGGAAGCTTATACCTTCCGAGAGTTAAAACCGAAAGCGCTGCAAGACCGTCGGCCTTTTCCCCTGTCTCACGGTCAAAAAGGCTGCATGCAACAGCTCCGCCCATGCCGATATCCGCAACTGTCATCTGCACCGTATAACGCTCGTTTGCCACCTGATAGAAATTCCACTCCTTAAGACGCAGGCGAGATGTCTTTATGTCCTTACGACTGTAATCATAAAGCATTTTTCGACACCAGCCCGGCTCGGCAATGTTTCCGTTTTCGTCAAGAAGCTTTGTCCTGACCTTGATTTCGTTTTGTTTCATCTGAATCCTCCTCCTCTAAATTTAATATATTTTATTCACATAAAACTTACTCCAACCTAAAAGATTATTCTTCGCGGGAGGCCTCTATAACCTTCATTGAAAGCTCATAAAGCTCATCCATGGAGGATAACATACCTATTTCACGCCGAAAGCCCGCTGCGCCTCTGATGCCCTTTATGTACCATGCCGCGTGCTTCCTCGCTTCACGCATGCCGATATACTCTCCCTTGTACCGACACAGCGTTTCAATATGCTTTAGCATGATTCTAATTATCTCAGACATGGGCGGCTCCGGAAGTAGGCGTGCCTCTTCGCCGAGATATGCATTTATCATACTGAATACAAACGGTCGTCCCTGTGCACCGCGTCCTACGGCGACAGCGTCACAATTTGTGTATTCAATCATTCTGGCCGCGCTCGGGCCGTCAATGATATCTCCGTTACCTATAACAGGTATCGAAACCGCAGCCTTTACAGCCCGGATTGCGTCATAGTTTATCGGCGGCGCGTACATCTGCTCCCTAGTTCTTCCGTGAACGGTGAGAGCGGCGACCCCGACATCCTCAAAACGCTTTGCCATCTCCACACAGTTTATGTGGGCGCCGTCAAAGCCCGTGCGCATCTTTACGGTCACAGGAATCTCCACGGCGTTTACAACCGCACGGGCGATATCCTGTGCAAGCTCCGGATTTTTCATAAGTGCGGACCCTCCGCCGTTCCCGGTAACCTTTGGAGCAGGGCATCCCATATTTATGTCAATCCAATCCGGCTTATACTTTATCGCCTCACGCGCCGCCTGTGCGAGGATTTCCGGGTTGTCACCGAAAATCTGTACCGCACCCGGGTGTTCCCGCTCTGACAAAGTGAGGAGCTCCTCACTTTTCCGGTCTCCCATGGTGAAGCCTTTGGCGCTCACCATCTCCGAGGTTACGCCTGCCGCGCCAAAGTCCATGCACAGCTCTCGAAATGCCCTGTCTGCCACTCCCGCCATGGGAGCGAGCAGAGCGGGACCTTTTATTTCAACATTTCCTATAAACAAGAGTTCAACAATCCTTTAAGCTCATCAAAATTCTTCACGGTATAATCGGGTATGATATCCGTATCGTTTTTTTCACCTCGCATGTTAAACCAGACAGATCTAAGACCAACGCCGTTTCCGCCCTTTATGTCCGAGGTGAGACTGTCACCTATGATTATACTATCCCTCACACTGAATTTACAATCAATATCTGAAATAATGTTTTCAAACACAAGGTCAAAGAATTCCTTTGACGGCTTGTTTTTTCCGAGCTTTTCGGATATGTATATGCCTTTAAAGTAACCGGCGATTCCGGCACTTTCAATTCTCTGATCCTGTACGGTCGCCGTACCGTTTGAAACCATATAAAGACTGTACCTCTCAGCTGCCCATTTAAGGAAAGCCTCCGCACCCGGAACAAAATAATGTCCTATGCCGAGATTTCTCTCATATGTGGCGGCAGCAGCGGCAGCGTCCGCTTCAATACCGAATTCAGAAAAAAGATTTTCGTAACGCCGTACCTTTACCTGCTCTCTTGTGATAAGCCCCTTTTCAAGCTGCTTCCACTGATAAAGGTTTAAGATATGATACCTGTCAAGCACTCTGTCCTCAGCCTTAAGTCCGAATTCTTCAAGTGTTCTTGCGACGGCGATTCTCTCGGCTTTCGTAAAGTCCAAAACCGTATCATCAAGGTCTAAAAATATATTCCTTACCATACGAAGCTCCTTATCTTTTTTCACTGCAATAAAAAACAGCCTTCCGTTATTCTAACAGAACGGAAGGCAATAATCAATTAATCTGTCATTAATCTTAATTAAGGAAAAACCAAACTAAAAGCTATATGTTATAAAGAGAATGAGCATTTTCACACGTTATGTCAAGGAGCTTTTGAGGCTCCACAGCCCTTATCTCTCCTATGACACTCGCAACATATGCTATAAGGGACGAGTCGTTTCTCTTTCCGCGAAACGGTACGGGTGCAAGGTACGGACAATCCGTTTCAAGAACCAGTCTGTCAAGCGGGATATCACTCACGACATCAACCGCTTTTCTGGCATTTTTAAAGGTGACCACACCACCCATTCCTACGAACATACCGAGTTTTATAACCTCACGTGCCATCTCAAAAGAGCCGGAGAAGCAATGTACAACACCCTTAGGTCTGTACCTTTTGAGTATCTCAAGAGTGTCTCCGTGAGCGTCTCTGTCATGAATGATAACAGGCAGGTCAAGGTCTTTTGCAAGCTCAAGCTGTCTTTCAAAGAGGTCAATCTGTTCCTCACGCGGAGCACCGTCATCATAGTAATAGTCAAGTCCTATTTCACCTATGGCAACCGCCTTATTCTCATTTGAAAGAAGTTCCGCTATAAGTTCAAGGTCTCCTTTTCGCTCATCACCTATGTTTTCGGGGTGGTATCCGAGCGCAGCATAGACAAAGTCATATTTTTTTGCAAGCTCAAGGGATCTTGCGGAGGAAATAAGGTTTGTTCCGCAGGTAACAACCCCCGTCACGCCTTTGTCGGGAAGTCCGGAAAGCAGTTCGTGAACGTCATCACGAAAGGCCTCGTCATCGTAGTGTGCGTGCGTGTCAAAAATATTTGTAAGCATCTGTCTTTCCTTACTGTACCTTATCTTATCTTTGAGCCGGTATCGAAATCATCAACAAAGATAACCCTTGCACCGCCGTCATTACAATCGGCAGCGAGAATCATGCCCTGTGACTCGACTCCGCACAGCGTTGCGGGTTTTAAGTTTGCGACAAGCACCACCTTGTGTCCTACAAGCTCCTCCGGTGTATACCATTGAGCAATACCGGAAGCAACCGTCCTCTCACACTCTCCGTCGTCAAGAGTCAGCTTCAGAAGCTTCTTTGCGCGTTTCACGGGCTCACAAGCCTTTATTTGCGCAACACGGAGTTCAACCCTTGCAAAGTCGTCTATGGATATCTCTGAAAGATGAACTATTCCCGTTTTCTCGTCAAGCTGTTCCTTAACCCTTGCATTGTTAGCTTTTTCTGCAGCAGCCGCTTTTTCCTGACGCTCCGCAACGGTCTTCATCATCTCTTCCTTGTCAACACGCTGGAAAAGAGGCTTCGCCTCTCCGACCTTTTTGCCAACCATGTCAGAAAGACCAAAGGTGTCAAGCGAATCATAATCACGGCGCGGAAGTCCGAGCTGTGCAAAAATCTCATCTGAGGTAGTAGGCATAAACGGAGTGAGAAGCACGGCAAGGAAGCTTATAGCCTCTACAAGGTTAAACAGCACCGTTCCGAGACGCTCCTTTTGTGACTCATCCTTTGCGAGAGCCCACGGTGTTGTCTCGTCGATATATTTGTTCGCACGCTTTGCGATTCCGAGAATCACGTCAAGCGCATCTGCGATTCTGAACTTAGAAAGAAGCTCGTCAACCCTCTTTACGGCATCCGTACAAACAAAAGCAAGGTCATCGTCAATTCTGAGAGCGTCTCCCTCTGCCTTTACGGGGCTTTGGATGACACCGTCAAAATACTTGTCGGTCATTGCTATTGTTCTGTTTATAAGATTTCCCAGAGTGTTTGCAAGATCAGAGTTGTAACGCTCTATCATGGTGTCATAGGTTATCGAGCCGTCAGCGGCATGCGGCATCTCCGAAAGAAGATAGTAACGCACAGCGTCCACTCCGAATAGAGAAACAAGGTCGTCGGCGTATATAATATTTCCCTTTGACTTCGACATCTTGTCCTCACCGAAGAGAAGCCACGGATGACCGAACACCTGCTTCGGCAACGGCTCTCCGAGTGCCATAAGCATGATGGGCCAGTAAATGGTGTGGAATCTCACTATGTCCTTACCTATTATGTGAACGTCTGCCGGCCAGTACTTTTTGTACAGGTCGGAGGAGCCGTCCGGGTCATAGCCGAGAGCGGTGATATAGTTTGAAAGTGCGTCTATCCACACATAAATAACATGGTTTTCATCAAAGGTTACGGGTATACCCCACTTAAAGCTTGTACGTGAAACGCAGAGGTCCTGAAGTCCCGGTTTTATGAAGTTGTTGAGCATTTCCTTTTTACGGGCCTCGGGGAAAATAAAGTTTTCGTTTGTCTCGATATACTCTTCCAGTCTCTTCTGATACTTTGAGAGCTTTAAGAAGTATGCCTCCTCCTTGGCAGGCTTTACCTCACGTCCGCAGTCGGGGCACTTTCCGTCCACAAGCTGCGACTCTGTCCAGAAGGACTCACACGGAGTACAGTAGAGTCCCTCATACTCCGACTTGTATATGTCACCCTGGTCGTAAAGCTTCTTGAATATCTTCTGTACAATCTTTTCATGGTAGTCGTCGGTTGTACGGATAAACTTATCGTATGTCGTGTTAAGAAGGTCACAGATCTCCCTTATCTCTCCCGAAACCTTGTCAACATACTCCTTCGGACTTACTCCGGCAGCGTTTGCGTATTCCTCGATTTTCTGTCCATGCTCATCAGTTCCCGTAAGGAAGAAAACGTCATAGCCCTGCATTCGCTTATACCTCGCAAGTGCGTCCGTCAGGACAATTTCATAGGAATTTCCTATGTGTGGCTTACGGCTGGTGTAAGCTATGGCCGTGGTGATGTAATACTTTCCCTTATCCACGTAATTTCCTCCTCTTATGCTTTTTGTTATTTTATATTTTTTGTTTTTACGGTATTTCGTCTATATTTCACATGTTTTGCTGTGTTTTTCCCGCTTTTTTACTTTTTGATTTTATCTTTTATAAAATCAAAACTGTCGAGTCTCCCCGACAGTTAAGGTTCAGCGTCCTCTTTTGTCCGTCGAACGTCTCATACCGTGATTTTTGAACTCTTCAACCTGTTCAAAAATGCTCTTTTCCTGTTCGTCGGCTTTCTTTTCGGCAAAAACATCCGTCATGAATTCTGTAACTTCCTCGGTTTTCTTTCCCTTGACCATAGAGTTCACACTGAACTGCACGTCAAGAGTACGGAGATACTTTTTTCTCTCGTCGTTCTCGGATTCGACAAACGATTCCCAGTGCTTTTTCATGTCCTCAAAGCGTTTGTTTTTCTTTATCTCTTCCGCATCCGGAAAAACAATCTTTCCTCTCTCGTCCAAAGTACACAATCCTCCCCGGAAACTATACTCATTATGCGCAAATATTTTATCAAATATTATATTTATAGTCAAGATTTTACCCTTAACTTTCACAAAAAATGTGGGGTGTAGTATTAAGTTGCAAGGTCCAAAAGGCCTTCGCAACTTATTTTTTTATACATAAACGGCCGAGAAAGGAGCGTGAAAACGTGGCAACTTATAAGACTATTACCTTCGACGACAGAAAAGCGATCGCGGCTTTGTATGAAAAAGGCGCCACCACCGCCGAAATTTCTGAATCTGTCGGCGTACCTAAAAAGACGCTATACGGAGAACTGAAGCGCGGCGACACCGGTGAACTTGACCAGAATCAGCGTCCGGCCTACGATCCGGTTCTTGCACAGAAGACCTACCAGGAAAATATTCGTCGTCGCGGCAGAAGACGAAAGGAGGTCAACGCATGACACAAGCACAGCGCGCCAGGCGAAAACGACAACGAATTCGCCTGGCCATAAGGAACACGGCGACGGTTCTTTCGGTGTTTGCCTTCCTGGCCATGTTAGGGGCCGTCGGCGCTGTCGAGTGCGACACGGTTCCGCTTCTGGAAGGAACGGTCAGAATGTTCGGATTCATGTTCATCTGGGCCGGACTGTTACTTCTGGCCGGCGCCTTCCCAGTACGCAAGGAAAGGAGGAAACGCCATGAAGTACACCGCGACGTTATCGCCAGTCCAGGTCGGACAGGCTGTCAAAAGTCTAATTCTTCTTGGTGAAAAGAAAATCACGATCGAAGAAACAGAAAAAGACCGTTTCGTCGTCACCACAACAACCGAAACGGCCCATTCCAAAAAAAACCTGTAAATAGTATAGCACAGAAAGGAGCAAATTTCAATGCTGAATTTTTATGACACTGAAGCCGTGAAGGCTTTTACCTTAAAAATCCTGGTCGAGAACCGCGAACTGACCGAAAGTCTGGAATATGAACGTCGCAGTTCGACCGACTGGTTCAACCGCTTCAAGGAAGCCGAAGCAAAGGCCGCCGCGATCCTGGACAGCGTGTCCGAAGAAATCTTCAAGACACTTGAATCCGCCGATCTTCCGGCAGAAGTGAACAACGTGATCGCCTTCCTGGGCCACTGCCTGAACGACGCGAAGGCCGTCCTGAAAGGAGGTTCCCCGAATGAATAATAGTCTGTATGAAATCACCCGTGAATATCTGGAAGCCTTCGACCGTTTGGAGGTCGACGAAGAAACCGGCGAAATCCTGAATTTCGAAGCTGTGGACGCCCTGGCCGGTGTGTTTGAGGAAAAGGCCGAATCCGTGGCCTGTTACATTAAGAACCTGGAAGCCTTTATCGGTTCACTGAAGACAGAGGAATCGAGCCTGGCAGAGCGCAGAAAGAGCGCAGAACGTAAGGTCGACAACATGAAGAAGTATCTGACTTCCTGTCTGGACGCCGCCGGCCGCGACAAGGTCGAAACCGCAAAGGTCCGCGTGTCCTTCAGAAAGTCCGTGTCGGTGAATATCGAAGACGAAGGCGCCCTTCCGGCTGACTTTATCGTGGAAACCGTGTCCACTAAGCCGGACAAAACGGCGATCAAGAAGGCGATTTAGGCCGGACAGGAAATCGCCGGCGCGACGTTGATCGAGAACCGAAACATTCAGATCAAGTAAGGGGGAGAAGACATGAAAGAATTCACCATTCCCCTTCTGACTGAAAAAGACATAGACTGCCGCGTTCAGTCTGTCAGTAAGTCGAAAAGCGGCAAGGTCGGCGCGGTCCTTCTTCTTTACAAAGACGCCCGTGTCGATATGCGAATCCTGGACCTGGTCTTCGGCCCTGGCAACTGGCAGAGAACCCATGAAGTGATCAACGGGAACCTGTTCTGTTCGATCGACATCTGGGACGAAGAAAAGAAAACCTGGGTCCGGAAACAGGACGTCGGTGTCGAGAGCAACACAGAAAAGGAAAAAGGCCAGGCGTCAGACGCCTTCAAACGTGCCGGCTTTAACGTCGGGATCGGCCGTGAACTTTACACCGGCCCGTTCATTTATGTCGAACTGGCAGACGGCGAATTCTATTCCGAACGCCAGGGAAACAAAGAGGTCTTCAAGTGCTATTCGAACACACGCTTCAAGGTGTCGAAGATCGCCTATGACGACCGCCGCGAAATCTGTGACCTTGTTATCGTGGACCGGAACGGCGTTGTCCGCTTCAATATGAACGGTTACACCCAGGCGCCCAGAGCCGCACAGAACGCGCCACAGAACGCCGCACAGGCCCATGGTAGACAAACTACCAACCGCGCACCGCAAAGCGCGCCACAGGCCCAGAATAACGGCCAGACGACCGGTTCTGTGTGTCCTGTATGTGGCGGACCTATCAGTTCAGCCGAACAGCAATATTCCATGAAGAAGTATGGCCGCGAAATGTGCCGCGCTTGCCAGAAGAACGCTTGAAAGGTGGTGTAAGAAATGCCAAGTCGCATATTGAAAGAATCGATCTGCACGTCGGAAAACCTGGCCACTATTTCGGCCGAAGCTGAAGTCCTGTTTTACCGTCTGATCGTAAAGGCAGACGACTTCGGCCTGTACCACGGGAACCCGAAGATTATAGCTTCACTTCTGTTCCCTTTGAGCGTCCCGACCGAAAAAAAAGTCGCTTCCTGGCTTTCCGAACTGTGCAAGGCCGGCCTTGTAGCTACATACACAGCCGAGGACGGAAAGAAATACCTGAAATTACTGTCCTGGGACAAACACCAGAACAGGCGCGCACAAAAAAGCAAATTTCCGCTTCCGTGTTCACTTGATAGCATTTGCACACAACAGGAAACAAATGAAGGTTTTGACACTTGCGCGCAAATGCAAACAGATTCTTCCGTAAACGTAAACGAAAACGAAAACGTAAACGAGGAACGAAAACGAGTAACGGCGCAAAACGGCGCCGGTGGACGCGACGGTTTTGACCGCTTCTGGTCTGCTTATCCCCGTAAGGTCGGGAAGAAGGACGCTGTAAAGGTCTGGAACCAGATCAAGCCTGACGACAGCCTTATCGACCAGATCGTCCAGGGCGTCGAGCGTTGGAAGCGTTCTGAACAGTGGACGAAGGACGAAGGTCGCTTCATTCCCTATCCGGCCACATTCCTTCGCGGTGAGCGTTGGAACGAATACGATCGCGCAGAGGTAACGCCTTCACCGAAGCCGACCGCCGCCAAAAACTACGACGACGGCGAAGACTTCCTGGGTGAATAACCGTGGGAAACATCTTCAGCGACGTCGTGGAACAGATCGCCGCAAGGGGCCGCGCGAACAACGAAGCCGAAGGCGACTTCCGTGACGAAGAAGGCTTCCTGTGTTGCGGCAACTGCAAAACCCGAAAAGAACACCGCCTGGACCTGGGCGAAAAGACGGTCCTTGTTCCGTGTATGTGTAAATGCCGGTCAGAACAGGCGGAACGCGAACGCCAGGAAGAAGAACGCCGGAAGTTCCGCGAAATGGTCGAGCGCCGGCGAAAAGACGGGATCACCGATCCGTCATACCTGGTCCAGACCTTCGACCAAGACGACGGCCGGAATCAGAAGATCACTGACGTCTGTCTGAAGTACGTCGACCACTGGGAGGAAATGAAGGCCGACAATATCGGAATTCTGTTCTATGGCGGCGTCGGGACCGGAAAGTCTTTCCTGGCCTGTTGTATCGCGAACGCACTGATCGACAAATGTGTCAGGGTCAGCGTCACGAACTTTCCACGAATTCTGAACAAACTTCAGGGGTTCGGCGAAGACAAACAGGAATTCCTGGACAAGCTGAACCGTTATGACCTTCTGGTCATTGACGACCTGGGCGTCGAACGTGACACGTCGTTTTCCGTCGAACAGGTCTTCAACATCATAGACGCCCGAAGCCGTTCCGGAAAACCCCTGATCGTCACCACGAATCTTTCCCTGGCTGACCTTCAGAATCCGCCTTCCCTGGGGTATGCGCGAATCTATGACCGAATCCTGGAAATGTGTCCGATCAAGCTGAAACTTGCCGGTGAATCCAGGTGAACCCAGAACGCCGCCGAACGGCGTGACAAGGCCCGAAAGATTCTGGGCCTGTGAGGAAAGGACGTGAACGAGTGAAAAAACAGTATAAACTGACCATTCCTGGCCTTCTGCCAGGGTTAAACGAATACATTGACGCCGAAAGGGCCGTCAAGGGTAAGTATAAGGCCGCCGCCATGAAAAAACAGGCCGAAAACGTGATCGGCTACATGGTAAAGACACAGCTTCGCGGCGTCCATTTCGACCGCCCCGTCGTGATCCACTATCTGTGGATCGAACCGAACCGTCGTCGCGACAAGGACAATATCGCCTTCGCGAAAAAGTTCATTCAGGACAGCCTGGTCCACTGTGGCGTCCTGGATAATGACGGGTGGGGCCAGATCGAGCATTTCACAGACGACTTCGCCGTGGACCCGAAAGACCCACGAATCGAAGTCACGATCGAAGAATTCGAAGGAGGAAAAACAAATGGTAAACGCTAAAATCAAGGACCTTGCATCTGGAACCGTATTCAACGCCGGACCGATCGACGTCCGGATTCTGGAACACTTCACGAACGGAAGAACCCTTCTGATCGCCGACACCTGTATCGCCGACCGCCACTTCGCAGATCAGCCTTTCAAGACCAGACCTGAAAAGCCGGAAACGAATCCGAACGACTGGCGCTTCAGCAATCTTCGAAAGGAACTGAACACCGAATTCCTGGCCGCTTTCGACCAGGCTGAAGGACCTATCCGTTCCGCCCACATTCTGACGGCCGACTGGGACCTTGCAGACCACGAAGGCGGCGCCGGTTACGGTATCATTCAGGACAAGATCGCCCTTCTGTCTGAAGCCATGTTCCGCAAGTACAGCGAACAGGACCTTCTGGCCCTGGACGACTGGTGGTGGCTGATCACCCCGTACGCCGCGCATTCGCACTATGCGCGCATTGTCAGCACTGACGGCAGTCTGCACAGCGACGGCGCGTACCATGGCCACCTTGGCGTTCGGCCGGCTTTCTATGTGGAATCTGGGATCACTTTATCCCTGGAACCTGACCAGGTCGAACTTTCTGATTCTGCACTGTTGGCCGAATTCACTTCAAAACAGCTTGTCGAAGAAGTCCTTCGCAGAATCGCCGAAGGCCAGGAAGACGGTGACGAAGATGAAAGTGAAATATGGTGATCTGAAGGCCGGCGACGTCTTCGAAGACAACAACTGGCCGTATATAAAGACAACCGAAGCGAACCAGGCGGTCGAACTTCCCACCGGCGCCCTGGTCCACTTCTTCAACGGTTCCCTGGTGGACGAAAGTGACCTTGTCCTGGTCCACCAGGCAGTCCTTCCGGCCGAAATGCCGGATCACCTGAAGGGAGGTCTGAAGCGTGGAAAAGACTGATCTTCAGATCGCAGTCGAAGCCGAACTGGGCGTCGAACTGTGTCCCGTATTCTTCGCGGACGCCGAACAATACGCCAGAAGGAAACTGGAAGTCGCGAACCGGTCCGCCGGCCGCGAATGGGGTGAAGACGGCTACGGTGACGAATACCTGGTCTTATTGATCCCAGACGTGATCCGCGAAATGGCCTTTTCCGTCTACTGTGAAAAGGGGTCAGCCGAAAACCTGGCCGCCAGAAAGGCGGTGGCCACATGATACCATTCCCAGACAAGAAATATTCCGTGATCTATGCTGACCCACCCTGGAACTATGCCGCCGGCGGCGCCACGCGAAACGCCGAAAGGCATTATAAGACCATGAAGCCGGAAGACATCTTCAACCTTCCGGTCCAGGATATAGCCGAAGACGACTGTCTTCTGTTCATGTGGGCCACATTCCCGAACCTGGACGTCGCCCTGGAAGCGATCAAACGGTGGGGTTTTACATACAAGACCGCCGCGTTCGTCTGGGTAAAGAGGAACAAGAAGTCCCCTTCCTGGTTCTGGGGCCTGGGGAACTGGACACGCGCGAACGCTGAAGTTTGCCTTCTGGCCACAAAGGGCAAGCCGAAACGCGCTTCCGCGTCCGTCCATAGTGTAATCGACGCCCCGATCGGCCGACACAGTGAAAAGCCGGCCGAAACCCGTGACCGTATAGTTCGGCTTGCGGGGGGGGTACACGAATCGAGTTATTCGCCAGACAGACGGCCCCTGGGTGGGACGCCTGGGGCGACGAAGTGGAAGGCGGTGTCGTAAGTGAGTAACACCAGAGAACAGGCGCTTATTCAGCGCATAAAGGACCGGATCGCATACCACGCGAACGAACACCGGCACACATACGAAGTCGGAAAGGGCGTCATGGACTACCTGGCGCGCGATCTTCTGGCAGACTTCAGGGACGCCGGCGGAATCTTGCCGCCCGTCACCCTGGGCGCCGAAGTCTATGTCATATACCGCCGGAAGGCTACGCCGGCGAAGGTTATCTTCATAGGCATAAACGAAGAAAAACTGTTTTTCTTCAATGTCCTTCGCGGTGACATCAAGGCGAACTTTGCGACATACCAGTTCACCGAAAACGACATAGGTCGGGCCGTATTCCTGACGTCTGAAGACGCAGAACTGGAAGGTGGTTTGAAATGATCCGCCGCAAGAAAGAACGCCCGAAATGGCGATACGACTTCAACTGTCGCAAGTGCGACAATATTCAGGAAATACACGACAACCGGAAGAACCGTCATGGCGACTATTGTGTCGCCTGTATCGAAAGAGCCGACGCCGGTCTTCCCAGTCCCATTCACGCCGACGAAGCTGACCGCGTGGTCCGCTGTGACTGCTTCAAGGCGATCCCCGAAAAGGAAGGTGAACCGAAATGAAACAACTGACATTTAGTTTCCTGTGTCTGCTTCTGGGAAGTGTCCTGGTGTGTACGTCCTTCGTTATGGCGGCCGAACCGGCGGCCGCCGAAGGAATTATCCAGGAAGAAACAAAAGGCGCCCAGGAAGCGATTCTGGCGCCCCTGGCGACGTCTAAACCGTCCGCCCCTATTCTTCCCCTACCGGACGAAACAAAGCCGCCAGAAGAAGCCTGGACGACCGTCACGGCGACGGCTTACTGTCCCTGTGAAAAATGCTGTGGCGTGTGGGCCGAAAACCGGCCGAATGGTATCGTCTACACCGCGTCGGGCGCTATCGCCCAGGAAGGCGTCACGATCGCCGCTGACTGGGACGTCTATCCGCCTGGAACCGTCCTTCAGATCGAAGGCCTGGGGGAATACATAGTCCAGGATCGCGGCGGCGCCATTAAGGGCCTGAAGATCGACGTCTACTTCGAAGACCACGACGACGCCCTTCAGTTCGGCCGCCAGGAAGTACGAATCAAAGTCATATCTGAAATTGGGAGGTAAAACAGCATGGAAATTAACGAAATGGTCAAGAAGGCCCACGAAAACGCCGTGAATCACGGCTTCTGGAATCCGCCCCTTGACTTCGGAACCGCTATCGCATTGATCCACAGCGAACTTTCTGAAGCACTGGAAGAAGAACGCGAAGGTCGTCCTATGGTCTGGTATAAATGCAACGAAGCCGACGGCGTCAGCACTTGCGCGCCACAGGACGAAACTGACTGCCTTATGTACGGTAAAGAAAATCTGTGCAAGTACAGAAGCAAAAAACCCGAAGGCGTGGCCGTCGAACTGGCTGACGCTGTGATCCGGATCGCGGACCTTTGCGGAAACCTGGGAATCGACCTGGACGCCGCTATCCGCGAGAAAATGGCGTATAACGAAGGCCGCCCGTATAAACACGGGAAGAAATTCTAAACCGAAAGCGAGGAAACCACATGAATCAATGTCAACTTCTGGGCCGCATGACACGCGATCCAGAACTGAAATACACCCCACAGGGAACGGCCGTCGTGTCGTTTTCCCTGGCCGTCGACCGCCGCTTCAACAGAGAGAAGGCCGACTTCATTGACGTCGTGGCCTGGCGACAGACCGCCGAATTCATTTCGAAGCACTTCCAGAAAGGAACCAGGATCGCCGTCGTCGGTTCGATCCAGACCCGAACCTGGGAAGACAACGAAGGCAGAAAAAGAAAGGCCGTCGAAGTCGTGGCCGATTCTGTCTATTTCGCAGACGCGAAGAAAGACGCCGAAGCCGGCAGTTATGCCGCGAACGCTTACGCTTCCGGCGACTTCGAAGAAGTGGGCGAAGACGAAGACATTCCGTTTTAATACGAAGTGTCGGAAAGGTGGTGAAGAAAAATGGACAAACAGAAAGAAAGTCAAGTCAGAACAAGGGTCATGGATATACTTCGGAACCACGACCAGGAAGCGCGCGTCATAGAAGCACAGATCGCCGCCGAAAAGGAATCCCTGGAATACGATCTGGAAGAAATACTTATGTCGGGCGCCTATCCTTCCACGGCCATAAACCCGACGGGCGTCCGCGCTTCTTCACCAAACCCAGACGGGAACCTGGTCCGAATGGTCGACCGACGTGACCGCCGGCGCGCCAGAGCAGACGAAGCGATCGCGAACCTGGAACGTCAGCTTCGCCAGATCGAAGAAGTCCGGTCCCTGGTCCTGACACTGGACACCCGTTCAAAATGCGTCCTTCTGGCCCTGTATTACCCGTACAGGTCATACGAAGAAGCCGCTGAATTCCTTCAGGTGGACAGAACCACAGTCTACCGTCAAAGAGAAATCGCCCTGAACAAACTGTTCAACAGGGCCGAACGGTCAAAGTGGTTTTCATAGCCTGAAACGTGCCTGGCAACCCCAGGCACAACGCGCGGACATGGCGGAACTGGCAGACGCGCGCGGTTCAGGGCCGCGTGGTTCATTCCATAGGGGTTCGAATCCCCTTGTCCGCACCAAAATATAAAAAATATGCAACTATGTGCAACTGTTTGCAACTGTTTGCAACTCTGTGCAACTGACAAGGCCGTTTTTATATGGTATTATGGTATCGTGGACGACTGAAAGTCCACCCTCCTTTGAATAGGGTACATTGATTATACAGAAAGGACGGTGTGAATCATGCCGAAGCTGACAGCAAAACAAGAACGCTTCTGTGAAGAATATCTGATCGACCTGAACGCGACACAGGCCGCAATTCGCGCCGGATATTCTGTGGAATCCGCCGGATCAATCGGAAGTGAAAACTTGACGAAACCTGAAATTCGCGCGCGTATTGATACCGCTATGGCCGAACGGTCGAAGCGAACCGGAATCAACGCCGACAGAGTTCTTCGGGAACTGGGAAGAATCGCCTTCCTGAATCCGGCAAAGGTCATTGACTTCCAAACGGCCGAAGTCCTGTCAGACGCCAGTGAAGACGATCTGGCGGTCATTTCCGGAATGAAGGTCAAGTATGTCCCACACAAAGACTTTGACGAAAACGGTGATCCTATTATAGAACAGGCTATCGAACGCGAAGTCAAACTGTGCGACAAACTGAAGGCCCTTGAAATGTGCGGCCGTCACCTGGGAATGTTCAAGGACAACCCTGAAGCGAATGTCCCTGTAACGGTGGTGATCAATTATGACTACGGCGGCGAAGATTGAATTCAAAGCGTCGGCCCAGTTTAACCCTGTATTCCGACCGGTGAACGAATGGCGCGGCCGTTATAGAATCCTGAAGGGATCGGCCGGTTCCGGAAAGTCTGTGAATATCGCCCAGGACTATATCGCGAAGTTATCCGATCCGGCGTATACCGGCGCGAACCTTCTTGTCGTTCGTAAGATCGAAGAAACAAACCGCGACAGCACCTTCGCAGAATTACAGGCGGCGATCTTCCGAATGTTCGGCCCTTATGCTGAACGCTTCTGGAAGGTCAACCTGAACCCGTTGTCCCTGGAATGTAAGATCACCGGAAACCGAATCATATTTCGCGGCGTCAAGGATCAGCGACAGCGCGAAAAGGTGAAGTCGATCACCTTCAAGAACGGAAAACTGACGTGGATATGGTGTGAGGAAGCGACGGAACTTCTGTCTGAAGACGTCGACATTCTGGACGACCGTCTTCGTGGTAACCTGGACGGCCTGAATCCGAATCTGTATTACCAGATCACAATGACCTTCAACCCCGTCAGCGCGACACACTGGATCAAAGGTCGATACTTCGACAAGGCTGATCCGGACGTTCTGGCCCACCATTCCACATATAAGACGAACCGGTTCATTGATCCGGCGTATTATCGACGTGTGGAACGCCGACGTGAAGAAGACCCTGAAGGTTATCGTGTATACGGTGAAGGGGAATGGGGCGAACTGGGCGGCCTGATCCTGACGAACTTCGAAGTCCATGACTTCCCGACGGCGAAGACCAACTTCGACGCCTTCTATTATGGCCAGGACTTCGGATATAACCACGCCGACGCAATTCTGGGCGTGGGGTCACGGGACGGTGAAATCTACATCTGTTCCGAAATCTATGTCTTTGAGAAGGACACGGAAGAAATTATCAACCTTGCCAAACAGAACAAGGTCGACCAACGCGTCGAAATGTTCTGTGATTCAGCAGAACCGGACAGAATCAAGACCTGGCAGAAGGCCGGCTTCAGGGCGGCCGCTGTGAAGAAGGAACCTGGAAGCGTCAAGGCACAAATTGACTGGCTGAAGGGCCGAAAAATCCACATTCACCCGTCTTGTGTAAATGTCCTGAAGGAAGTTCAACAGTGGAAATGGAAAAAGGACGCCACGTCCGGCCTGTATATAGACGAACCGGTCGAATTCATGGACGACGCTATGGCGGCCCTTCGTTATGCCGTCGAACGCCTTCGTCGCGGTTCTGCTATCGAAGTATTGAAATGAGGTGTGAAAAATGGCTGAACTATCGGTTATGGACCGGATCAACGCTGTCCTGTCCAACCCCGAAAACGCGACTATGTCACTGGCCCAGATCGTCAGTGAGGAAATCCGCGAATTCAAACAGTCCGAACAGTATCAGAATATTGTTCAGGCTGAATCCTATTACAGAAACAGGTCCGACGTCCAGAAGAAGACGAATGACGTCGCCAACCGGTCGAACACCAGGATCGAACACCCGATTCTGAAGAAACTTGTCGACCAGAAAGCGAACTACCTTCTGTCGAAACCCTGGACTGTTGACACCGCGAACGGCGCCTATGGCGACGCCTTGAACAAGGTGTTCGACGCCACATTCCGCCGGAAGATTAAGTCACTGGGAAAGGGCGCTGTGAAGTCCGGTATTGCCTGGCTTCAGCCTTACTTCGACGAAGGGAAACTGGCCTTCATGCGAATCCCTTCGAACGAACTGATCCCTTTGTGGAAGGACGCAGAACGAACCAAACTGGACGCCTTCATTCGATTCTATGATCAGATCATATATATCGGGACCAGAAAACACGTTATCACACACGCGGAATTCTGGTGGTCTGGCGGCGTGAAGTGGTTCAAGACTGACGCCTTCGCCGGAACCGGCGCCGGTCAGTTCCACGTCGACAAGGAACACGGTGACGAAACCAACGACTACACCGAACCCCACTTCGTCGTCGGCGACAAAGCCTATAACTGGGAGGAAGCGCCGATCGCCTGGCTGAAGTACAACGAAGAAGAACTTCCCCTTTGTTATTTCATTAAGGACCTGATCGACGACATCAACTGGCAGACGTCCGTCACGGCCGACGTTCTTCGTGACGTCGCGAAGTTCATCTATATCCTTCGCAACTATGGCGGTCAGGACCTGGCCGAATTCCTGAGGGACCTGAAGGAACACATGGCGATCAAAGTCACGACTGACGGTGGCGTGGATAAACTTCAGGCCGACCTGAATATCGACGCTGTCATGGCCTTCCTGGATAAACAGCGCCGCGACGTGTATGACTTCGCCGCCGCTGTCGATACGAAGGACCCTGAACTGGGTAACGCTTCCGGAACCGCGATCAACTTCCGATATATGGACCTTGACGCGGACTGTGATTCCCTGGGAACCGAACTGAAAGACACCTTCCAACGTCTGAAACTGTTCATTGACGTCTATCTTCAGATCACCGGCCAGGGCGACTTCACGAACGAAGAATTCGACATCATCTTCAATATGGACCTTCCTGTCAATGAAACCGACGTGATCAACAACGCCAGAAACAGCGACGGTCTTCTGTCGAAACGAACCATTCTTCAGAATCACCCCTGGGTCGCAGACGCAGACGAAGAACTGGACCGTATCAACGAAGAAAAGAAGGCCGCTATGGAAGAATTCGGCGAAGGTCTTTTCAATAATAGCCTGGGCGCGAACGCCGGCCAGGAAGGCGGCGACAATGGCGCCGGCCTGAATGGTGGTGGCGTAAATGAGGAATAAAGAATACTGGGCCGCGCGCGCCTTACAGCGTGAGAATGAAGCCTATCTTCGCGGCGCCGGTCTTTCGGCGAAAATGTTCCAGGAATACGAAACGGCCGCGAAGGCGATCCGACGTGAAATCGACGGGTTCTATTCGAAATACGCCGGAAAGTATGGTCTTACATACGATCAGGCAGTCCGCCTTCTGAACCGGAAGGAATTCCAGGAATGGAAGGCAAGCCTGGACGCATACGTCGCCCAGATCGCCCAGACCACAGACGCCCACACCAGGGCGCTTCTGACTGCACAGCTTGACGCCTTATCGGCGAACAGTTCTATTTCCCGTCTGGAAGCCTTACAGGGCCAGATCGACCTGATTCTGAACGACCTTTTCGACAAAGGCGTCGCCCAGATGAAGGAAGAATTCGGGGATATGTTCGTCGAAGGGTATTATAAAAAATGCTATGACATTCAATCCAGGGCCGAATTCTTCAACGAAATCGCGAAGATCGACTTTTCGACTATCGAACAGGCCGTTTCTTATCCCTGGTCCGGCGCCATGTTTTCCGATCGCCTGTGGCAAAACAAACAGGCCCTTGTCTTCAATACCAGGGAAATAATCACCCAGGGACTGATTCAGGGAAAGAGTGTCGGGACCATGTCTTCCGCCCTATCCGCCAAAATGGGCCAGTCCTACAAGAACGCTGAACGGTTGATCCGGACGGAAACAACCCACATTCACAGCGAAGCCGACAGGGCCGCCTATAACGAAGCCGGCGTCGAAGAATATGAATACATGGCCACACTGGACGCGCGCACCTGTGAAACGTGCGGCGCCCTGGACGGGAAGGTCTTCAAGGTCAAGGACGCGAAACCTGGCGTCAATTATCCGCCTATGCACCCGAACGATCGCTGTACTACGATCGAGCATGACCCAGAAGACGCCCTGGACTGGTTCAATTCCGGTGAACCCATGCCGAAGTCTACCACATATCAGGAATGGTATGACGAACAGGTGGCCAGGAATGGCCAGGGGTCCGTTGAAATCGAGCGAAAGAAGCTGTATAATAAAAAGGCGGACCTGGAACAGTATGATTCATACGTCGACCGCCTGGGCGCTGACGCCCCTGACAGCTTCACAGCCTTCCAGTCTATGAAATACAGTCAGCCGGAAGCCTGGGCCGAAATGAAGTCATTCTATTCCTACAAGGGCCGCGTTTCGGAAGCGACGAAGGCTGACTTCGGCGTCTATAAGATCGTCAAGAATTCCGGCCTTTACGGAACTGTCAGGGTCCCACCGGTGAAGGTGGACGTTTCCACCCTGTCCCTGGACGTCGGCCACATAGCCGAACGAAACCACGGCGTCACCCTGGAAGAAGCGCGGTCGTTCATAGAAGACGCCGTCTTTTCCCTGAAGCGCCGCCACTGGACCGGCGAAACCTTCGTCAATTACTATTCACAGTCTGGCGCCGCCTATGTGAAGACCAGTGAACCGGTGATCCGAACCGCCTTCAAGAAAGACGAATTCGACCCGAAAACCAAAAAGGTTATGGAGGAATTGAACAATGGAAAATAAGACCGTGTTCTGTCCGATCTGTCAAAGACAGGTCACCGGCGACGAATGTTTCGATATTTCTATGGTCGCCGAAGGTACAACCCCCGACAGGTTCCTTCCTGAAGACTTGAAGCCGGAGGAATTCGACGACAAGAAGAAGGAAACCTGTATCAAATGCAAATATCACCCCGAATAAGACGTCGACCGACAGGCCGGCGTTTTATTATGCCCTTTTTCTGTTGATTAAGGCGTCACCCTTCCAGGTGGCGTCTTTTTCATATAATTCAAGCCGTAACCGTCCGGCGAACAGACGGAACCGCAAAGCGTGTGGAAGTCACGGAAAAGACAGCGGTGAAAGGAGTTCCCATGATCATTGAAGGTATTAAGTCCCTGTTGGGCGACGAACTGTCCGCCCAGGTCGAAGCCGCCTTGAAAGGCAAAGGCAAAGACGGAAAGGACGTCGATCTGGTAATCGGAAACGACGGAAGTTTCGTTCCGGCTGATAAGTACAACGGCGCGAACAGCGGCAAAACGAGCGCAGAAAACGCCCTGAAGGCCGCCGCCGAAGCGCTGAAGGCTATCGGTGGAACCGGCGATCCGGCCAAAATCGCCGACGACGTTAAGAACGCCCAGACCACGATCGCGAACCTTCAGGCCACACACGACGCCGAAATCAAGAAGATCAGCAAGAACGCCGCCCTTCGAATGGCCCTGAACGGAAAAGTCCACGACCCTTCGGACATTATCGGCCTTCTGGACCTGGACAAGATCGACGTCGACGACACCGGCAACCTGAAAACAGACCTTGATCCGCTTCTGAAGCCTATCAAGGAATCGAAGGCTTATCTGTTTACAGAGCCGGCGAAACCTGGCGCCCCTGACATTAAGGGCGCGAAGCCGGCCGAACCTGGCGCCCCTGGCGCGCCGGCCGCAAGAGTGGACGGCCCTGTCGTCCTGTAACCAATCACAAAATAAATTTGAAAGGAATGTGATTTACTATGGCAAGAACTAAAGCTATTTCCCTGATCCAGACTGGTTCCACGAAGGTTGACCTTGCGGAACTTTCCGGTCTTGTGATCGGCAACATTCAGAAGGACACACTGGCGTCCGGTCTGAAGTCCCAGTCTTATACCGGCAATCCGGCAAGCGGTTCCGTCGAGTATAAGAGATTCAAGAACAGCGTTTCCCAGGACTACGGCACTGCAAGAGCCGCCGGCAAGGGTAGCGCAATCACCGTTCCCCCTACCACTGTCAACCTGAACACCCACAAGGAGATCGTGGAGGAAGCCGCAAAGTTCGACCTTGATACTTTCGGCGCGGGTAACATCATGGCCAGACGCGCCGACAACCATGTCGACACCGTGGCGGCAGAACTCGACACTGCTTTCTTCCAGTGCGCTGTCAACGAAGGTACTGCCTTCGAAACTGTTGAAACTGACGTGGAAGCTATCGTCGAAGCCTTCATTCAGACCCTGGAAACCGTGAAGAACGACTACGTTCGCGGCGTTCCCCGTAACATCATGCGCCTGGTGTGCGATCCTTCCTTCTACGGCAAGATCAGAAACTACCTGGACAAGAATGTTCAGAACGCAAACGTTGACAGCGCGGCCGAAGACTTCGCAACCTTCCACGGCGTCCGTTGCTATTCTTCCGTCTTCGTTCCTTCCGGAACTAACGCGATCATTATGATCGACGGCGCTATCGCACAGCCGGCCGTAATCTATCCTTACAAGGAGCCTGAAAAGATTCCTCTGTCCAACGACTACGGCGTGTCTATGTTCTACGACTACGGCACGAAGGCCCTGACCCCTGACCTGATCTTCCACTACGCGAAGGCGTAATCCGGCCAGGATCATATTCACAAGGAGGGAAACACAATGAAGTTCAAAAATAAGCATACCGGCGTAATCCTGGAACCGAAGTCCGACATGGTCGTCGAACAGCTTCAGAAGAATCCCGACTTCGAACCCTACGACGGCCAGAACGCCGCCCAGGGCGACGAAAAGCCTTTGTCCAAGATGAACAAGGACGAACTTCTGAAAGTCGCCCAGGACGCCGGAATCGCGGTTCCTGACGGCGCCACAAAGGCCCAGATCGTCGAACTGATCGAAGCCGCGAAGGGTGAATAATCGGGACCGCCGAAAGGTGGTGTAATCATGCTGAATCAAATTTTATCTTCCCTGGAAGGCCTGTCCGAAGCTGACCGCGCGACGGTTCTTCGAACCCTTATGTCGAGCGACAGCCGTCTTTCGAAGGTCAAGGCCCTTCTGGGGATTCAGACGGAAGACCATGACGCGATCCTGGAATATGTGATCCAGACCGTCGAAAAAATGGTCATTCGTTACATCAACTGGGACACCCTTCCGGAAGACCTGGAAAACGTCCTGGTCGTCATGTGTGTCAGCTATTACAAGTCGGCCGGCCTGGGGAATTCTTCGGCCACGACCGGCCCTGTGGCTTCTGTGAAGCGTGGTGACGTTCAAACCACATTCGCCACGGGTTCCGGATCGTCTGGATCGGCGAACACCTTCAACCTGGGCGCCGATAACGGCGAATTCTTCGGGTGGAAGACTGTCCTGAATGAGTATCGAAAAGTAAGGTGGTGATTCTATGGCCTTCGGAAACGCAAGCGCAGAGCGCGCCGCGATCGAAATGACCTATGAAGACACCGCCACGGTATCAAGAACCACGCCACAGAGGGGTCAGAACGCTATTTCTGCGCCTGATCCTTCTGTGATTTATTCTGGTATCATTTGCGCGCTTTCGTATACAGGTTCAGACAGTAGCGGACAGACAGACGCACAAAACAACGTCGATTATGACGCTGTCATTTTCGCCGGACCTGACCTTTCGATCCTTCCTGGCGACAAGATCGTCCTGAAACGCTTCGGGCGTGACGATCCTTCCAGTCAGAAAGACCTGAACTTCGCGGTCGTCGGTCGTCCGGCCGTATATGCAACACATCAAGAAATCAAGGTGAAGGACGGTGATCTGGCGTGAGCGTGGACAATTCTGAACTGGTGGCCTTCCAGAACCAACTTCAGGCCCTGGAAAACGATATTCCTGAAATTATGGATCAACTGGCCGTTGGTGAAGGCCGCTACGCGCGCGATCAGGCCCGTAAAATCTGCAAAGAAGAAGGCATTGTCAACACTGGCGACTATCGCCGGAACTTCAAAAGCGGAACAAAGGCCATTCGTGCCGGCCGCGCCTACAAAATAGACGTCTTCAACAATCTTGACTATGCGAAGCCGCTTGAATACGGCTTCAGAAGTCACTTCGTACCTGGTCACTGGGAAGGAAGTTCCTTCGTATACCAGAAGAACGATCCGGAAGGCGGAATGTTTGTGGGATCGCCTGGCGGCTTCGTCCGTGGCCACTTCACACTTCTTCGCGCTGTGAAGCGCACAAAAACAACTCAGGCGGCGCGCCTTAACCGGAAAATGGATAGGATCATCAATGACCGCCTGAAATAACGGAGGTGAACCGAATGACCCTGAACGACTTCTTGGAAGCTGTCGCCGAAAAACTTGTCGGTCTGTGGTCCGATCGCCACGTTTTCGTCAATGAAATCCCGAAGGATTCCGACGGGAACTTCTTTGTCGGTATGATTGAAGCGTCCCAGGAAAGGAAACTGGACAGGCGCCGTCGAAGGACGGTCCAGTTCGAAGTTCTGTATTTCCTGGCTTCGAAGGATAACCTGGAATTCAACGCATGGGCCGAAACCATGTTCGACGAATTCGAATCCCTTTCGGTTCACGAAAAAACGGAGGTCGTGGACGGCGTCGAATACGACGTCCGCCGCACGATCCGCCTGACGAATGTCAGTTCCAGAAAGGACGACGATCAACGCGTTTTCCAGTTCCTTTTTGACGCCGACTTCTATTTCGTGATCACGCCAGAAGTCATACCGACAATGTATTATCTGGACCAGAACAACACGATCAGATCGGAGGTTATAACGTAATGGCTACAAAGAAAAAGACGGACGCTGTGGTCGACCAGACCGCGCCCGTTTACAGCAAAGAACAACTGGTCAATTCGAAAACGCTTGACCTTCCCAGGGACGCAGTGGCGGCGATCCTGAAGGACGGTCAGCAGTATACACGGGAACAGGCGATTCAGCTTGTAACCGAATTTCTTGAAAGGAAGGTGTAACCTATGCCTATTGGTGGAGGTACTTTCACAGTACAGAACAAGATTCTTCCTGGCGCTTACATTAACTTCGTAAGCATGGGAACCAACGCCAAAATGGGAAGCCGTGGCGTCGCCGCCCTTCCCCTGGAACTTAACTGGGGACCTGAATCCCAGGTCTTCACAATGACCGCGACTGACTTCAACGCGTCCAGTCTGAAGGTCTTCGGTTACGATCCCACTGACGCGAATATTCTTCTGGTCCGCGAAGCGCTAAAGCGCGCGAAGACCCTTCTGATCTACCGCGTGAATGGCGGTGGCGCGAAGGCGTTCGCAACCGTGGGCGGAATGACCGTGACCGCAAAGTGGGGCGGCACACGCGGAAACGACATCAAGGTCGCAGTGATCACCAACGTCGACGACGCGACAAAGGTCGACGTCGTGACCTATCTTGACGATATGGTCATGGACAGCCAGACCGTCGCAAAGGACGGCGGCGCCGCGTCCCTGGTGGCGAACAACTTCGTAACCTTCGGAACCGTCGCTTCTCTTACTATCGCAACCGCGACAGCGCTGACCGGTGGCGCGAACGGCGAAGTCAAGGCCGCAAACTACACCGCCGCACTGGTGGCCTTCGAAGTCGAATCCTTCAACGTGATCGGCTATCCTGGCACTGACGAAGACGTCAAGTCCCTTTTCGCCGCCTTCGTGAAGCGACTTCGCGACGACGAAGGTCGAAAGATCGTCGGCGTCCTTTACCAGTACGACGGCGACAACATGGGCCTGATCAACGTCAAGAACGGCGTCGTTCTTACGAACGGAACCGTCGTGACCGGTGACAAGGCTGTCGCCTGGGTGACTGGCGCTTCTGCCGGCGCGGAGGTAAACGAAAGCCTGACGAATACCGCCTACGACGACGCTGTGGACGTCGATATTAAATATACGAAGTCCCAGTTCGAAGCCGCTA